>JACCDG010329985.1_pt1 | contig 30373 bp, 19 predicted proteins | sample 7442471 | NCBI WGS metagenome assembly JACCDG01 (sample SAMN15323444, study PRJNA562643) | freshwater metagenome | isolation source: river surface water | place: USA:Blue River Watershed | collected 2017-08-17 | reverse complement strand
GTTAGCTCCACCCCATGACATAAATGCCACGAGTGCATTCTGACCGAGGGCAATTTGACCTTGGTCTGTTGTTGAAGTATCAGCGAGAACTGTTCCCTTCTTTACTTTATCACCAGTTGAAACACTTGGACGCTGGTGGAATACAGAGAAGTTGTTAGTACGAGAGAAATTGATTAGTGGATATGTATGGTCTTTGCCTTTATCGTCTTCAACCACAATCTTCTTTCCATCGACATACGATACAGTTCCATTTGTTGTAGAAATAATCATACGGCCTGAATCACGAGATGCTAATTCTTCCATACCGGTTGCAACCAGTGGAGCTTCAGGAATAATACATGGCACAGCTTGCTTCTGCATGTTACTTCCCATGAGTGCGCGCTCTGATGCATCGTGTTCAAGGAATGGGATCATAGATGTCGCAACAGAGAAAGCTTGGTTGGTAGCAACATCGACAAAATCAATTTCATTTTTATGCACAATGCCTGGATTTGTTTTTACTCGAGCTTCAACTTGATCTTCTAGAATGTTTCCTTTCTCATCGTAGTTTACTCCAGCGTGCGCAATGTTGTATTGCTCTTCTTCAAGCGCATTTAGATATACGATTTCGCCAGTGATTTTGCCACCCTTTACTTTAATGTAAGGTGTTTCGATAATACCGAATTCATTTATTTTCGCATAAGTTGAAAGGTGGAGGATAAGACCGATGTTTGGACCTTCAGGAGTGTGGATAGGACAAACTCTTCCGTAGTGAGAAGTGTGCACATCACGGACTTCCAATCCTGCACGCTCACGAGTGAGACCTCCTGGACCGAGTGCTGACAATGTACGCAAGTGCTCAATTTCCGCCATAACATTTTCTTGGTTCATGAATTGTGAAAGTTGGTTGGCAGTAAAGAATTCTTTGATACGAGCTTGCAATGGACGCTGGTTGATGATCTGGATAGGTAAAGTGGTTGCGACGTCAATTGTAGACATTCTGTCTTGAATGTTTCTTTTGATTTGCGCCATACCCATACGAACTTTTTGTTGAAGCATCTCACCAACATAGCGAACTCGACGTTGACCAAGGTGGTCGATATCGTCGCCTTTTGCTCCATGTGTATTATTTAAAGCAACGATGTGTTTGATAATAGATACCACATCCTCTGCTGAAATTGTTCGACGAGCCATCTCCTTATCATCCATATCTTTGTCGAAACGCTTGTTGAATCGGTATCTTCCTACAGGAGAAAGGTCGTAGCGCTCACTTGAAAGAAGTGCATTAATGAATTCACGAGCATTGTCGTGTGTTGCAAGGTCGCCATCGCGAAGACGCTTGTAAATTTCGATATATGAATCATTTAAATTCTTGGCTGGGTCCTTCTCGATACCGCCAGTTATAGCCTTTAGAGCTTCTTCGTCTTTACTGAATGCCTTTAGGATTGCTTCGTCGTTGCCAATTCCAAGTACACGCAATAGCGACACAATGCTGAATTTGCGCTTTTTATCGATACGGACATAAATGCCTCCATCAACATCTGATTCGATTTCTATCCATACTCCGCGAGCTGGAATAATTTTAGCGCTGAAATATTTCTTGCCCTTCAATTCTTGGTCAGTGAAAAATACGCCGAAACTTCGCGCCAATTGTGGCACGATCACACGCTCTACTCCGTTTATGATAAAAGTACCGTGTTTGGTCATGAGCGGTATATCCGTCATAAATATTTCTTGCTCTTTTGAAGTTCCGATTGTTTTATTTAAAAGTTTTATATTTGCCTTTACCGGACCTTCGTAAGTTAATTTATTTATTTTTGTATACTCTTCAGTAAATTTTGGTTCACCCAAAGAGAAAGATGTAATTTCTAATTGAAATTTCTTTTCTGAGTAATCGTTGATAGGAGAAAATTCTTTAAAAACTTCCTTGATACCCTTTTCAACCAACCACGTAAAAGACGCGAGTTGGTTTTCGATTAAGTTTGGAAATTCGACCAATGGCTTCTTATACCTCGAAAAATACTTCTTCTCTCGCGTTTGAGTTTTCTTCATAATAATTCAAAAATGAAAAACAGTAAGGTGACCAAGCCTTATGTTTGTGACTATTCTAATTTAAACTAATTTTATGTGTAGCATTATAAAAACCTCTTAATGCTATATAATAGTGCCTCGTAAGGCAGAAACTGGATCGAATGGGCCATAACTCAATCAGTTCAATCTGAAAAGTATCTTATACTATATGGGCTAAATAGTCAAGTAATAAACAGTGTAATTTGACATAGATATATTTATATGTTATTTTTTAAAAAATGCATCATTATGAAAAGAAAAAATCAATTCACCTTTCAGGAAAAAGGTGTCGTAATTAAATTTACTCCGTGTCCACAAACCGAAGAAGAACCTCTTCAAAGGTACTCCTTTGCGGTGGAGGGCAATAACACCCTCACTCAAAAACTGATACGATCAGGCAACCAAATGGTTAAAAAATCCATTTTGGAATGCGCAAAGGCATTATTTAAAATGATAAAAAATAAATAATGCTTTAGTTCAGCTTAAAACACAACTAGAATGACCTGCCGAAAGCGGGTTGTTTTATTTTTTAGCTTTCCACTCTTCGATTTTTTTATGGTCGCCGGAGAGGAGGACTTTTGGGACTTTGTAGTTTTTATTTTTGTGTTTTATTACTTCTGGTCTAGTGTAAATTTCGCTACTTGAAACTCGTTCTTCTTCACGGGAATCGAAATTGCCTAACACTCCTTTTACTTGGCGGGCTATGCAGTCTATCAGTATCATGGCAGGTAATTCCCCACCCGTCAGCACATAATCCCCTATTGAAATTTTTTCAGTTTTTAGAATTTTGTCTATTCGAGCATCAATGCCTTCATACCGCCCGCAGATCAAAATGATATCGGTGAATTTTTTGGAGATTTGTTTTGCATATGGAGTATCGAATTTTTTTGCTGATGGTACGAAGTTTATTATTTTTATTTTTGCACTTTTCTTTTTAGCGAGTTTTTTTGTTACAGATTCCACGGCTTTTATCATAGGCTCGGCCATCATTACCATGCCTGGACCTCCGCCATATGGACGCTCATCTATCTGTGCCGAGATATTGCCATCAGGCCAGACTTTGCGATATTTACCCGATACAAATTTCCGAGGATTTACAAAAGTAACTTTAATCCTCTTCTCCTTAATAGCCCGCGCCAAAATCGACTCGCCTAGATACGAATCAAACATTTCTGGGAATAAAGTAATGACATGGAATTGCATAATCTCAATATAGCACAAAACAAAAGCCCCACAATGGGGCTTTTGTACTTTCGAAAATATTTTATATTCCTTTCAAATCTTGCAATGCGTCATCTACACTTCGTGATGCGTCCCCTTGAGGAGCATGTTGAGGTACGTGAGTTGAGCCACCTTCTGGTTCGTTGATCTTTAGGTTTACGCGAGCATTATTCTTCATACCAATCACACGTAGAAGTGTGCGGATTGCTTTCGCTGTATTTCCTTGTCGGCCGATAATTTTACCCATATCAGCGGCATTGACTGTCATTGTAATAAGCACACCCATTTCATCTACTGTTCTGTCGATTACTACATCGTTCGGGTTGTCTACAAGAGCCTTGACGACGTATTCGAGAAACGCTTTATCATCTGTCATAAATTCTTTTCTATTTCTATCTTAATGTATAAATAAAGCAGTAATGTCGACTATACTGCCACTAGATAATTATACCACAACTAAATTTTAAAAAACAACAGATTTACTGTTGTTTTTTAAAATCTTATGCGGCTTTAAGTTCTTTACGCTTTTTTGTAGGAGATTTTCGTGAAAGAGCATTCTTCTTCTTTCCGGCGATGATTTTTTGAGTTACAAGAAAGTTATGAACTGTATCAGATACTTGCGCACCATTTTTCATCCAGTGTGTAATGCGGTCAGCCTTGAAAAGTACTGCTCCACTTTTAACATTATAAGAGCCTAGAATTTCTAGGAATTTTCCGCTCTTTGTTGAGTTTTTTGAGTCAGTCAAAACAACTCGGAAAGCCGGGTCGTTCTTGCGTCCTATGCGTTGTAATCGAATCTTTAACATAAAGCCTATCCTACCATAAGAGATATATATAATCAAGTTTTTATTTATGCTATACTCCATATATGAAAAAATCTCAAAATGGCAACTTGGGCGACCGGTATATGGAAGGGACAATTTCCATATCTGGAAAAGGGACTGGGCGCTTACGAATAAAGAATACCGACGATATGGTAGAGATTGATCATCAATTCCTTCGTACTGCGTGCCACGGCGATACCGTCAAAATACTCCTCCACCCAAAGGCTAAAGATAGAGTCCAAACAGGCCAAGTGATGGAAATCCTACGGAGAAGCAAGCAGGGGTTTGCTGGCGTATTGGAAATGGAAAATGATATTTACTTCTTGATCCCCAGTGACCTGAAAATGTACGCAGATATTGTAATCCCAAAAGAAAAATTGAATGGCGCCAAAGTTGGACAGAAAATATTTGTAACCATTACTCAATGGACTGATCACAAAAAAGCCCCGATCGGAGAAGTGACAAAAGTATTAGGTCAACCAATGGAACACAACGCGGAGATGGAAGCCATCGCTTTGGAAAAAGGTTTCGATGCACTATTCCCCCCGAGTGTTATGAAAGAGTCTTCTGAAATTGCCAAAAATGGCATCCAAGAATCTGAATTGAAGAACCGGCTTGATATGCGCGGAACTGCCACATTTACTATTGACCCCGAAGATGCAAAAGATTTCGACGATGCAATTTCATTCAAAGAATTGCCAAGTGGGTTGTACGAAATCGGAATCCATATTGCTGATGTATCCCATTATGTGCGATTACAAACCGCACTCGATGAAGAAGCTCGCCGACGTGGAACCTCTGTGTATTTAGTAGACCGCACTATCCCAATGCTCCCTGAAGAATTGTCGAATGATCTATGTAGCTTGAAGCCCAATGTAGACAGGCTAACATTTTCAGCCGTTTTCGAAATGGATAAAGAAGGTATTGTCCACAAGCAATGGTTTGGCAGGACTATTATCCACTCCGATAAAAGATTTGCCTACGAAGGGGCGCAAGCAGTTTTGGATAAAAAAAGTGGAGAATTTTACAAAGAATTAAATATACTAAACCTTATTGCTAAAAAACTTCTAAAGAAAAGATATCAAGATGGTGCAATCTCGCTTGACCAAGACGAAGTAAAATTTAAATTAAATGAGTCTGGCGTTCCAACAAGTGTATATGTGAAAAAGCGTGGAGATACACATAAACTCATTGAAGAATTTATGCTACTCGCCAACCGCAGAGTTGCAGAATTTATGGCTACAAACAAAAAGAATAAGCACCCTTTGGTCGTATACCGCGTCCACGATAAGCCAAATAAGGAAAAGATGCAGGACTTAGTATTCTTCCTAAAGCGCCTTGGGCATACAGTAAAATTAAAAGATGGAATCATCCCAAGTGATGAAATAAACAGGCTCGTATTGAAATTAGAGACAAGCCCGCTCCGAGATACTGTCCACACCGCAATCATCCGTACGATGGCCAAAGCAATCTATACCACCAAGAATATCGGCCACTATGGATTGGCATTTAAATATTACACGCATTTTACTTCACCTATCCGCCGTTACCCAGATGTCATAGTACACCGATTACTTGCTGAATTCTTGCAAGATCGTGTCGTGCCGAAAGAACGATTCTATGAATACGAAAAAATGAGCCTCGAAGCATCAAGCCGTGAGAAGGAGGCTGCAGAAGCGGAACGCGCATCGATCAAATACAAACAGGTGGAATATATGGCTTCAAGAATTGGAGAGAAATTTGATGGAATAATTACAGGGATGAGTGAATGGGGTCTCTATGTAGAAGAGACGAAAACAAAGTGCGAAGGTATGGTACGTATGAAAGAACTTGGCGACGACTATTACACATTCGACAAACGCTCAATGACTATCAAAGGTAAAAAAACACATAGAAAATACACGCTCGGCGACAAAGTCAAAATCAAAGTCAAAAACGCCGACATGAACAAAAAAATAATCGATTACGTATTTATATAAAAATAAAAAGAATCAGAAATTTTCTGACTCTTTTTAAAACGTTTGTTGTGCTTGTTTGTTAATTCTTAGACTTTGTTATTTTAAGGATACGTCCAATGCGGTAATCCGTTTTGTTGTGATTACCATTGATCAAGGCGTTGTGAATAACAGTTGTATCCTTATCAAACTTATGATAAGACATCCTCCAATCTTTGAAACTCCAATGTTTCTCGATTTGGATCTTTTGATTTGCTTCCAAAGAAAGCAGACCATCGTCCTTTAAAATAGTAATCTGGCTGTCTCTACCATCAAAAAATTTAACCTCAGCCGAAGCTGATTTAAAATTACAAGAAGCAGAAATAACAGAAATAAAAAAAACACATAAACTGATGATGAGGAGATTTGATTTTTTCATTATATAGGGGGTTAAATTGTTTCCACAAACTCCATAAGAATCTCTGGAAACAATTTAAAATCCCAATATCAAGGAACTACAATATGCGTAAATAATAGCATATATGATCTAAAAAGTCAAATAAAAAACCCTTTACTTAAAAGCGTTTTTGCAAAGACAATCAAAAGTTATAATAGAAAAAACCCACCAAGCAGTAGAATTTTTTCTACCACTAATCAGTGGGCTTTAGTTACTTGATGCTTTAGCATTCCTGAAGTTTCGATACTCAGCTTGTTTCTGGCTAATTTTATCTTCCAGATACCATTGCCTCATTGGGTTTTTTGAAGTCTTTGTTACCCACTTACTGTACTCCTTGCCCACGTAGTCAGGACCATACCCATCCTCTTTAAGGATATGTTGATTATGTTCCCAGGCCAGTTGACTGCAACTTGCAGAGTCCATACCCCAATCTTTTTTAAGTTCATGGAGTCTCTGCAAAACAAATTCTTTATACCATTTATTCATGGTGTCTTTGAATTGTTTTCTTTCGACATATGGAAGTAAGGAATCACTAGCCTGAGTTAGTAGAGTAATCGAGGATCGAAAAGCACTGTCAGTCTTGGTACTATCTTGAATAAATTTTGACCTCTCAAACTTTTCTTTTTGTTGTGACTTTTGAAAGTCAGAAGAGATCATAAGAATTACGCCGATGCCAAGAAGCACTAATGCAAAGATGAATGCTGATTTTTTGAAATTTTTCATGTTTGTTTGTTATTAGTTGGTTAATATTATTGCGAAGTTGCTCTACAGAAACCAAAAAATGACTTCCAGAGAGCAACCCACAAAACAAAATAACCAAAAATTTCAAAGAACAAATATCCTCACATAATAGCATAAATAGTAGCAAAAGTCAATAGCAAAAGCCCTTATAAATTAAGGGCTTTTTAACAAAAATGTAATTTATTTAGCGTAGTTGGAAGCGTCTTCGAATTTTATTGAGAGAAGTTTGGAGGCTCCTGAGGAATCCATTGTTACCCCATAGAGCACTTGTGCGCGGGACATTGTCTCGCGATTGTGTGTTACCACAATAAGCTCGGAATATTTTGAAAGGTTTTCAAGCATATTTCCATATTTGCGAGAGTTCGCTTCATCAAGGGCAGCGTCTGTCTCATCGAGGACTAGGAATGGTGGTGGATTTACTTGTGACATGGCAAAGAGCAATGCAATCGAAGTTAGCGATCTTTCACCACCAGAGAGCATATGCAAATCTTTGACCTTTTTCTGAGGCAAAGAAACATTGATCTCCACTCCCCGCTCGAAGGCAAATTCTGTCTCTTCATCTTCTGGCATTACCTCTTCATCAATATCTTCATCTTTGCGTGTTTTTTTGTGCTCCACAATAACAGAGAGGAATGCTGTCCCGCCCCCGAACATAAGTGCAAAAAATTCTTGGAATTGTTTATTAATCCTTTCAATTCCACTTTTGAATTCCCCATCAAGTGTATGCTTCAAGTCCGCAATTAGAGTCCGTAGATCTGTAATACTCTTGTTCAAGTCTTCGAGTTCCTTCTCGAGGAATTTATCACGCTCAACAGTGTCATCATATTCTTTCATGACTTCAACGCTATTGCCTGCACCAGCATCTTCAAGCTTTATTTTGATACGCTCAATTTTTCGGCGCAAATCTTCTTGGGTCGCTCGATCTATCACCGTGTCAGCATTAATTTGGAAAGAATCCTTATAATAAAGAACTTCGGTACCAATCAATACATTTGCTTCTTGAAGTTCAGTCTCAAAGAAATTCCTCACTTGCGATAGCTTCTCTTCTTCAAAGCGCAATGAGTGGAGCTGGGATGATTGTTCATTCTTTTCTCGAATAAGCTCATACCGTAGACGTTCACTCTCACGGAATAAGTTCATATGTTCTTTATCTTTCTCTTCAAGAGAATTGATTTTGTTTTGCAGATGAATTTCTTTATTTGCAATATTTTCCATTTCCCCTTCCAGCTTTCTCTTTTCTTCATTTAAATCTGCCAATTTTTCCTCAATTTCTTGTGTTCGCGAATCATCATTTGCAGTAGAGCCCTCACTGTTCAAATTCTGAATTTTTATTTTTAAATCTTTAAGTATATTTACAACTTGATCAAAATCACTTTGTGCTAAAGCATTATCAATCTCCTTTTCACATAAAGTTACTAGAGATTGCCACTGACTTTCGGAAATAATACGCTCTGGTGTATCTTTAATCGCAACACTCTCCCGAGCATTTTCAATCATTGCCTCAATACGGCCAAGCGTTCGAGATATTTCTGAAGATGCTTTCCTCCCTAGAGCAATCTCTTTTCTTAATTCTTCAATGCCAGATTGATTTTCAGAATTCCCTGATTCTCCCTCTGTAGGTAAATCAGCGATACGTTTATCCAAACTGAGGATTTTTTCATCCAAGGCTACGCGTAAAGATGAGAGCCGTTTAGCTTCATTTTTAATATAAAAAAATTCAGCTCCAATATACACTTTGTATAATTCCGCCAATTCATCTCGAAGAGCATGCGCCTTCTCAATTTTTTCTACCTGCTTTTTGAGAAATAACATATGTGGAGCAATCTCCCGACGCATTGCGGATATTTCTTTCATATTCACTATTGTCTTCTCAAGCTTTCGATCAGATTCCTTGATTCTGTATTGATACACTTTCAAGCCAAGAGCATCTTCAATCATACTACGACGATCTTTACTCGAGGCATTCAATACTCGGTCAGCTTCCCCTTGGGAGATTATATGGTGGCCTGAAGAACCAATATTGACTGATGCTAAAACATCCACCACATCTTTTAAGCGGACTTCGGTACCATTGATACTATATTTGTTGGCACCATCGGAAAAAACTTCCCGAGAAATTGTGACTTCGTCATAATCAAGCGAAGCGCCTATTCCGCTATTTGTAAACGCAAAAACCTTTTTACTATTATCGAAAGTTATATGGACAGATGCGCGAGACGCAGAAGGCATCAATTTTGAGCCTTTAAATATCAAATCAACTCCGCCTTTTCCACGCAACGACTTCATTGATTGCTCACCAAGAACAAATCGAATTGCTTCCACAATATTACTTTTACCGGACCCATTTGGGCCCACAACGCTAGTTATTGGCGTGGTGAAAAGGACAGTGCTCTTCTTGCCAAAAGATTTAAATCCATTTAGTTCGAGCGCTTTGAGGTGCATACTAATCGAGCCATCCCTTAACTTCTAATGCCATACGTGCCGAAGCCTGCTCGGCTTCTTGCTTGCTCTTCCCCTTGCCTTCCGCTACCCGAGTAGTCCCAAAGAATATTCCTACGGTAAAATGCTTGTCATGGTCGGGTCCAGATTCACTCAGAACTTTATATGCTGGTGTTACTCCGACATATTCTTGACACTTTTCTTGAACCAAACTTTTGGCATCACGCCAAAGTTTATTCTTTACAATTTCATCAAGCTTCCCAAGAAGTGTATTCGTAATGAATTTTTCTGCACAATCATAGCCTTGATCAAGATAAACTGCGCCTACAAATGCTTCGTAAGTATTGGCCAAGATATATGTCCGCGCTTTCCCAATATCTTTGGCTTCCCCCTTGGAAAGGCGAAGATACTCATTCATATGTAAATCACCTGCAACTTCACCTATAGTAATTGCATTCACAAGTGAGGATCGGTATGCGGTGAGCTCACCTTCATCGCATTCGGGATACTTTTTGTATAAGTAATCCGTTACAACAAGTTCAAGCACAGCGTCGCCTAAAAACTCCAATCTTTCATTGTGAGAAACTTTGGCTCCACTATTTTCATTTATATAAGAGCGGTGAGTAAATGCCTGCTCTAGGAGCTTTTTATTTTTAAATACAATTTCAGTATTTTTTTCAAATTGTGCAAAATCTATCATTTTATTTTTCGTCTTTTTTAAGAATTTCAATCGACTTGGTAAGAAGTGGTATCATGTTGTCATACATACGAAGTTCGGCAACTTCTTCCATTGGAAACCACTTTACATCATCAAGACCTCCTGACTGGTTAAGTAATTTAATTTCCTTATATTCTGTCTCGGCAAGAAAAAATGTTACTTGCTTACGGATACGCCCTTTCTCTGGGTGCGACGCAATATATTCATTTTCCCCAAGAATCTGCTTGATCTTTATATCAATTCCAAGCTCTTCTTTAATCTCACGAATTGCTCCAGTATTTACATCTTCTCCATCTTCAACACCACCCTTAGATAGGGTCCAGTAACCAAATACATCATGCACAAAAGCAAAATAAACCTGACCTTCGTGGCGTGAATATATAACTGCCCCAGCCTTCTTCTCGATTGGGAATTTTGAAGGATCTGTTTCGGCAAATTTCTCCGCAATCTTTTTCTTACTAACATCGTCTTTGCCAGGCTCGCCGAGTTCTTTATAAACTGCACCAAGAACACCATTCACGAATTTACTCGAATTTTCACCCCCAAAAGTTTTCGCAAGCTCAATAGCTTCATTGATTGCAACTTTCGGAGGAACTTGCGTTCTATCACCAAAAATAAGCTCGTAGAGCCCAATGCGCAAAATATTTCGATCAACGACAGAAATCTTATCAAGAGGCCAATCAGGAGCAGCCTTCTCTATGATTTCATTTAAAAGAGATTGTTTTTTAAGAACACCAGTGAAAAGGTCTTTGATAAAAGCATCATCATTAAGACCTGGACCAAATTCTTCGGTCATTCTTTCGAGGGTAGATTGTTCATCACCAACATCCGCCGATACTGCGAAATCCCACTCAAAGAGTGACTGAAGAACAATTGATCTTGAAAGGTGCCGGTTTGCCATAATTTATTATAGTAACTTTTTATCAGTGGCAAAATATTTACCACTAAAGAAAATCACCAAATTATTTAGACTTTTTTGAAGTCTTCTTTGCTTGTTTTTTCTCCACTTTTTTCACAACATCAACCACTTTGCGTCCACGGTAAAAACCGCAGTTTACACAAACTGTATGAGTCTGACGTGGCTTTTCACAATTAGAACATGCTGTAAAGTTAGTACTTTTCAAAGCATGATGTGAACGTCTGTTCCCTGTGTGGGAACGTGTATGTCTCATTCGTATTACCATATAAAGCTATTATACTCATTTTCACTTGAAATGCAAATTTTACAAGGCTTCATTAGAGAGCCCTTTTGTGCTATGATTATGAAATGGAAAATAGAGATAAATTGATGGGTATGCGCCATGCACTAGCTCACCTAACGGTGGCTGCTGTTCGAGAGATCTATCCTCATGCTCAAAATGCTATAGGACCTGCAATTGATAATGGTTTTTACCAAGATTTTGATATTGGTGACACTAAACTAAGCGATGCTGACCTACCGAAAATCCAAGCCAAAATGATTGAACTCCTAAAGGGATGGGTAGCCTTTGAACGACGCGAAGTAACGCTCGATGAAGCTCTAAAAGAATTCTCTTGGAATACTTATAAAACTGAACTTATAAAAGAATTCAGTTCAGAGTCTAAAACACTCACTTTTTATACTTGTGGAGGATTTATAGATTTATGCAAAGGTGGACATACAGAAAACCCATCTAAGGATATTCCTGTAGATTCTTTTAAGTTAAGTCATATTGCGGGGGCCTACTGGCGTGGTGATGAAAAAAACAAAATGCTCACTCGTATTTACGGATTGGCATTTGAGAATAAAACTGAGCTTGATGAGTATATAAACCAAATGGAAGAAGCTAAAAAGCGTGATCACCGCAAAATTGGAACTGAAATGGACCTATTTTCCTTTTCAGATTTTGTCGGTCCAGGATTACCATTATGGCTTCCCAATGGTGGCGCGATAATTGAAGAATTGGAAAAGCTTGCAAAAGAAACAGAATTCCTTGCAGGATACAAACGTATCCGAACTCCTCATATCGCAAAAGAATCTATGTATCTCACAAGTGGACACTTACCGTATTACGAAGAATCAATGTACCCACACATGGAATACGAGGGTGGAAAATATTACCTAAAAGCCATGAACTGCCCACACCATCACGAAGTATTTGGTGCAACAAAACACAGCTATAAAGATTTGCCAGTACGCTTGGCTGAGTACGGTATGGTATATCGTCATGAAAAATCTGGAGAATTATTTGGAACAATGCGTGTACGATCTCTCTCAATGAATGATGCACATATATATTGTACAGAAGAACAATTTGCCAATGAATTCCGGGCAGTGAATGAAATGTATTTAAAATATTTCAAAATTTTTGGCATTGATAAATATGTAATGCGATTCTCTACACACGCACCCGAGAAACTTGGTCAAAAGTATGTTGACCAACCAGATCTTTGGAAAAAAACAGAAGATATGGTCCGCAATGTTTTAATAGAATCCAATATTCCCTATGTAGAAATTCCTGATGAAGCAGCCTTTTATGGACCAAAAATTGATGTGCAAGTCTGGAGTGTCATCGGCCGTGAATTTACTCTTGCTACAAATCAAGTTGACTTTGCTGTCCCAAAAAAGTTTAATCTTACATATACTTCACACGAAGGTAAACAAGAAACCCCTCTTTGTATACACCGCGCGCCACTCGGTACTCATGAACGCTTTATAGGGTTCTTAACTGAACACTACGCGGGGAAATTCCCTACATGGCTTGCACCTATCCAAGTTGCCATTATCCCTGTTCGTGAACATCACGAAGGCCACGCAAATGAAATTCTTGCAACATTGCACAATAAATTTATTCGCACTGAAAAAATTGCCGGCAATGAATCTCTTGGTAAAAGAATTCACCATGCCAAGAAATACAACACTCCGTACATAATAGTCCTCGGAGATAAAGAAAAAGAAAGTGGAATCCTAACGATCGAAAAAATTGACGGCTCCAAAATCCAAATGTCTCAAGATGAATTCACCAATCATCTAGAACAAGAAATTAAAAACCGCTCATAACGAGCGGTTTTTAATTTATATATCTAGATTTGCGTATTTGGCGTTGGCTTGAATGAATGACTTTCTTGGTGGCACTTCGCTTCCCATTAACATATCAAAGACTTTATTTGCATCTTCTGCGTCAGTGATTGCAACTTGCTTGATAATGCGACGGCCTGGATCCATTGTTGTTTCCCAAAGTTCATCTGAGTTCATTTCTCCGAGACCTTTGTATCTTTGAATGTGGATTTTTGTAGACTTTGGCTTCTTTGAATCTTTCTCTTCTTCTTCAACTTCTTCTACTTCCCCATTTCCCTCTTCAGCAGATTCGGTCAACATCTCTTCAAGACGTGGAGCATCAGCCCCAAGTATTTTATCACGCTCATCGTCAGAATATGCGTAGAAAATTTCTTTACCTTTTTTGATTTTAAATAGTGGAGGTTGCGCAATATAGATAAATCCAGCATCCAAAAGTGGACGGAAATATCTATAGAGAAGTGTCAGGATAAGTGTACGAATATGCGCTCCGTCCACATCAGCATCTGTTGCAATAATTATTTTATGATAACGCATCTTCGAAATATCAAATGTATCCCCGATTGATGTACCCATAGCAATCACCAAGTTTTTAATTTGTTCACTGCCGAGCATTCTGTCTAATCGTGCACGTTCCACATTGAGGATTTTACCTCTCAGTGGCAAAATAGCTTGTGTGCGACGATCTCTACCCATTTTGGCTGTACCACCCGCAGAATCTCCCTCTACTATGAACAACTCAGCGCTCTCTGCATCTTTGGTCTGACAGTCGGCCAATTTACCAGGAAGTGTCATTCCTTCCAAAGCACCCTTACGAAGCACTGAATCTTTAGCAGCTTTAGCAGCTTTGCGGGCACGCATTGCAAGAAGTGATTTATTTATTATCGATTTTGCCTCATCTGGATTTTCTTCAAGGAAGCTTGTAAATGCATCACCAAATGCTGTCGCCACTGCACCTTGCGCTTCGGTTGATCCCAACTTACCTTTTGTCTGACCTTCGAATTGAATCTCGCGTAATTTTACAGACACTACTGCCATCAAGCCTTCTAGTACGTCATCGCCAGTAAACCCACCATCAGCCTCTTTTATGATATTATTTTTCTTGCCGTAAGTATTCAAAATACGAGTAAGTGCAGTTTTGAACCCAGTAATATGTGTTCCACCCTCTGGGTTGTAAATGTTGTTAGCAAAAGGGACAATACGCGCTGTCATATCATCCACATATTGGAGAGCAACTTCAACACCTACACCATCGACTTCCTTCTCTACATAGAATATTGAAGGATGAATTGGCTTCTGGAGTTTATTGTAAAATTTTACAAGCGATACTAATCCTCCTTCGAAATAGTATGTTACTGAAGGAAGTTCGAGTGACAAATCTGCAAACCAATAGGCATCATCAAGATTTGTATTCTTGCCTGTTAGCACTTGTTCCCCAAGTCCACGTGCATCGATAATGTGAATTTTCAAACCCTTAACCAAATATGCCTGCTGGCGCAAGTGATTGATAATTGTATTCCAGTCAAATTTAACCTGCTTGAATATTTCTTCATCTGGTTCGAACATTATAATCGTACCGTTATTTTTTGAAGCGCTAACTTTTTTAACATTAGCCTTCTTTTTACCTTGCGAATATTCCTGAACATATTTTCCTCCATCGCGATGAACTTCGGCTTTGGTATAAATAGAGAGTGCGTTCACTACTGATGCGCCCACCCCGTGCAATCCTCCGGAAACTTTATATCCACTTTCTTCCCCACCGAATTTTCCTCCAGCGTGTAAAGTTGTCATCACAGTTTCAAGAGCTGAAACTTTTGTCTTTGAGTGAATATCCACCGGAATACCTCGGCCATTGTCGGCAACACGAACACGATTACCCGGGAGAAGGACAACTTCGATACGATCAGAAAATCCACCCATCGCTTCATCGCGAGAGTTATCAAATATTTCCCATACAAGGTGATGCAACCCATCAATCCCAGTAGACCCGATATACATTCCGGGACGTCTACGTACAGGCTCTAAACCTTCTAGGACTGAGATCTCATCTGCTCCATATGCCCCCTTCTTTTTTACTTCATTTTTAGCCATATTTTATATAAAAATACCCATATTGTAAGGGTAAAATACCCCTTTATTATAGCAAAAATGGACCAAGAAGGAAAGCTACTATTTTATGGTTATTCCACAATCCCTTCATCATCAGCCCCCATTGGAGGATGGAAATTAACTACAGGTTTAGATAATCTCTCTTTGATCATATTCATAGACGGATCATTTTTTAGATCCTTATTTATTTGAACTGGTGGCTTGGGAATCACTGGTTCATCATCTTTTTGCGGAGTAACTTTTTCAATGAAAACCCGTGGAGCGCCTAGAGGAGGCAAACTAACAACTTCAATTTTTGGAATTTCTTTCATGGCTTCAGGTTTAACAACTTCAGGTTTTGGTTCTACTTGCATAACAGGTTTGGGTATCCCTACTACTGGTACAACCGGTTTTGGAGCTTCGATCTTAGGTTCAACTTTAGGTGCAACAGTAAGTGCCGGTTGAATATTGATTGTGTTTTCTTTTTTTACTATGGCTTCTTCCACTTCTTTTACAGCCTCTTCAACTGTTTCATCTTTTTTATTTTTTAACAAATGAGAAATTAATCTTAATTTTTTCAAAACCTTATGACCCCACAAATAGTGAGTTAGATACAGAAGAACTAGTAATATCAATAACAACAAAAGCATTATGCTCGAATTCTTCGTGAACCATTGGACAAGCTCACTCGGCGGACGAATGGAAATTTGTGTATCAATACTATTTCCGGCCACATCATACGCACGTACAATCACACGCGAATCGGTTACAGAAGACATTGGGACTTGATATGGGCTATCGGAACGAACAAATAATGGAGAAGATGTTTCTGCTTGCGTTTTATCAATAACACCAATCTCATAGTGGTCTATCCCAGAAAGTGAATCCGTTGTAAAGAAAGTAATAAGTGCACGATTTATGTCATCTTGAGTTAAATAATTAACTTTAGGATTGAATTTCGCTGGAGGTGCTGTATCTATCCGAAAAACATAATGTGTTGTACTCCCCCATGCCCCTCCTTCTCGTAAAGCTTTAATATGAAAATACCACAAACCGTCCTTTAAATTCTGATACGATTTTGAAGTTTCATTTATTAAATTTTGATTATCTGGTATCGTATTTGGCTTGTCATCTAAAACATAACTAAACCCAATAATCCCCGGATCACGATTCCATGCAACAGTTGGACTATTATTGTTATACCAATGGTCTTGGAATGGGTGCGTGTCGGAATACATTGTTAAGCCCCCTGGAGGTTTCGGTAGTATTGTATAGACCCCACGACTTGTGGTTAGAATTGCTTGAGTGCCTACACCATCATTAGCCAAAACAGTAGAACTATCAAGGACCCTAACATCAGTGGTGCCCACCCCTTTAGCTTGGAACGTAATCGTAATTATCAAACTGGAATTCGAAACAATGCCCCCTGGAATTGTACCAATGAAGCTGGCAGTTCCGTTGGTGTTATCATATTTTGGAGGCTGAACCCATATACCAATAATTGATTTCCCTGTTGATGGTTTTACTATACTTAATTTTTTAGGGTCAAATTTTAAGTTAAGCTCAATTGCATTCATACTCTGACCTTTGGTATTCAATAGTATGGGAACTTCAAAAATAGATTCTTGTGTTAGAGTTGCCTGCGCAGGCGTCACAGATATCTCGGCTCGAGCAACAAGCGTCGATGCATCTACATTTATGACCTCTTCAGCATGGGCAATAGAATTTGAGAACGTAAGTGCAAGCATTACGTATACTGCAAATAAAAGATTTTTTTTATTTTTAAGCATATCTAAATTCCTTTATCAGAGTCTTTTAAATCGTCTAATATTGTGCGTTCTGCTGATGAAATATCTCTCTTGAATTGTTTTACAAACTCCTTTTCCTCTTCTGTTAGAGGTTTCAACCCTTTACCTTTCTTTATAATCTTTGCCTCTTCATCTGCATCCTCCTCTAAGATACTAAAACTCTTAGTTATGAGTGCGCGGGTTTCCAGTAAGCGCCTTCGCATTCTTTCACGATAATGTAATATCCGATGCCATCCGTATATAATTATTATTATAAACAGAACAAATACTGCGATAACAGGAATCACGAGAGAAAACATATTCGTAATCCTACCAAGAATTGATTTCGTGTCTGCTTCAACCGAGATTTTTATTGGTGGTGTAATCGTGCTTTCTACCCCATTTTGGGTTCTTGCTTGTGCTGTAATCATATATATACCTTTGGTTGCACGATTTTCTGAAACATAAGTAAATAACCCTTTTTCATTTGCTCTGACAGTGACAGATGAATGAGAAGAATTATTCCCGTTCGAAGAAAGAGAATCTGAATTTATAATTACATAATTCAATGGGTCAACTATCCCCTTAATAACAATAAAATCATTCTCCTTTATATTATTGGAATAATCACTAAATACAGGAGCCAATATACTATTTGTATTAAAAGATAAGCTATTTGAAATAATCTCACTCTCTACGCTCTCAAATGAAACTTTAATTGAGTGAATCCCGCGGGAGAGTGGGACTGTCTCAAAAATATGATTCCCAGAATCCTCCCAAACATAAGGAGTATTATCAATTTCTATGGTGTATCTAGTATTCGGCTTTTTCCCTACACTCGTTATAAAAAATCGTGAGTGTGGATCAAATTCATCTTTCTTTTTCAGTTCTTCTATTTCTACACTTGGAGTTTGGACAACTGGATTTTCAACCACAGCTTTATCTGTCTTAGCCACAGTATTTACAACAGAAGGAGCTTTAACTGTTATATCAGATATTTCAAAATTAGCTTGATTTGTTGCAGTAAGAATTGGCGTACCTTGCCCATCATGAGCTAAGATAGAAGAATTACTAAACTTGATAGTTGCATTACCAGACGCTTTAGCTCTAAAAAGTAGAGTTAGGATAACCCCATTTTTACCCTGATATCCGGAAAGAATAACCCCGTCAAAATTCACAGTTCCATTAGCATTTGAATATGATGGCTCAACAGGCCATAAATTTACAATGGAGTCTGCTTTAGATATCGAATTGAGTGTAAGTAAGTTACTCGAAAAGTTAACAGTCCCCGAAACAGCGTTTGCCGGACCTTCAGAACTTGCAAGTACAATACGAATTTTTACATTATCACCTACATGCACCGCCCCAAATGATGGGACAGCTGAAAGCTCTGCAGCAAAAACACTATTCGCAATACAAAAGATAAGTAGAAGAACAGAAAATTTGATTACTTTTGTATAAAATAATTTTATACATTTGATAAAACCCATAATTACTATTATACCTTAAATTTCCGCAAATATCGACGAAATGAAAGAGATTTTGTGTAAAAAATTAGAATAATTAATAAAACAATTGATAAAATTAGCCAATTGGATATCAGTGTAGATTTACGAACATTCCCATTTATATCATACGCACTGACTACAATATAATAAAAAGGGTTTTGATATTTGAGTAAATACGGGCTTTCACTCTGCTCGCAATTTTTTACCAAATATTCACAGACCTCATAATAGGCAACTCCCACTCCCTTGTCTTGTGTACCGAAAGCCAAGAAATATTGATTGTCAAAAATAGAAACATCCTTGGTCCGAAAAACTTTAAACTTTTCAGGCTTTATTTTATCATTATTTTGTATCTCCTCAATTACACCATTGGTATTTTGTAAAATACTTAAAGATACATTTTGAAGCTTAACTTCATCTTTAGACCCTTCACCATCATTAATAAATAAATTAACATTTTCTAGTTTAAAATTATTATTGCCACTACTTACCCCACGAAAAATAACCGAGAACACTTCACCCGTAGTAAGAGACACCCCCCCTGGAACAACCCCAGAGAAATGCACCCTGCCTGTATTTTCAACTACAGGCTTATCAACCCAAAAACTTATGAAAGAACTCCCAATATTAACCTGCTCAATTTTCAGAATATTTGTATCATAAACTAAGTCCCCCTCAATCGTATTAATTAATTGACCTTTTGTGTCTAATATGACGCTCAAGTTAGAGAGACCTCCTGTTATGATCTGAGTTTTATCAAGAACCAAGTTCAAAGAAGAAGCATGTACATTTTGGGCACAAAATAGAATCAAAAGTGCAAATACTATAAAAGTTGTTTTTTTAAATTTATTCATATTTTTAACCAGTCCAATAATAAGCCATTATAGAGAAATCGACCAAATTAATTTTAGCATCACCATTTAATTTTGTTTTTTCCAAAACTGCTGTCTGCGTATTTAAAGTTTTCTTATACCAAAAGGCTGCAATAGAGAAGTCTATGAGGTTGACCTTACAATCATTATTCAAATCACCTTTAGCTGGGCACTTTTTATCAACAGGAGCAATATTTGCATTTCCCACAGCGAAATTGTAGCCATTACTATAAGCACTTATTTCATTCGCAGAAGCAACTTTGGATTTTGCATTATGACTTCCAATTTCAAGAACTGATGTATCCATTGTGTGCAAATAAACTCCATTTATATCGGAATTAGTCTTTTTAAATATTTCCTGATTGGAATGAACGGCAATTGTCACTTCACTATTTGGCACAGATTGCCCAAAGAAAGTAATGTTGTCGCCTTGTTTGACTTGCGATTTATCTCCAGAAATTGTTGGTGCAATGAAAATCCCACCTACATTCAAAGTAACTCCATCTGTAATAGTAATTGGAAATGATTGTAGAGGTGAACGAATATCATCCTTGTCTGTTGAATAAACACTAAAGATATACTGCCCTGCGTTGGCACCATTTAATTGGATATTAAAATTGGCATCAGACCCTGATATCGTACTTGCAACAATTTGACCATCCTTCAAAAGTGTCACGGATCTATTAGGATACGCCTTCCCAAAAAAAATCACTTTAGTGTTGGATGAAGTTGCCCCTCCTGTAACCCCACCTGTTCCTCCTGTTCCCCCGCCTCCACTTCCTCCCCCGCCACTTCCACCAGTTCCAGAACCTCCGGTAGGCACAGCGCTTACAATAGCAGACTCATTCAAAAGTAACCCCGCCGCATAAGATCGAATCTTAAAGTAGTAAGTTGTCCCGTTAGTAAGCCCTGTACGAACTGAAGTTAAAACATTCCCAACATTTGTGTAAGTATATACACCACCAGAGCTTGTTGAAACACCAACAGAATAGCTAGTGAGATTTGCAAAAGTTACAGTAGGAGCTGTCCAATTAAGAGTAACCTGTGTATCACCAGCCCCCGCAGAAACTACTGGAGTTGTAGCTATTGGAAAATATAGGAACCCTGCATTTTGTTGAAAAGATGTACTTGTGCTCTGACCTTGAATAATTTGACTGGTACTTGCAATATACTGAAAACTTGAAGAAGAAGATTGCCCTCCTGAGACCACTGCAGTTGATGGATTTTCAAGCTCAAAACTTGTACTAATTAAATTAGCATCCGCACTTATACCAACAAAAAACACCAATATAAAAATTAGAAGTAATAAACTTTTCCCTCTAACTTTTATTTGGTGTTTTTTGAGAAATCTATTCATTAGTATTTAAATTATACAGACGAAGAGACTTCCGGTCAATCGAATTATTGATCTTTTGCTTGTGTTGCTGTGTCTTTCGCTTGAGATGGAGGAGTAACTGCTTTTCCATCACCAATATTAAGTGGTGCAACATCAAGAATTTTATCCATAGTTACACTATATAGAATTGCTTTTTTTGCTTGAGCATATATCAAAACCTTATCACCCTTTACTGCCGTTGCAAAGAAAGGTTGATCCTTAAGAGCCTCAGGATCAGAAACTGTAGCCACTGTCGGTGTCTCACCTGCAGGAAGTACTACTAATCTTCCAACTTTAACAACTAAGCTTTGTACCTCTTGTTGAGCTGCAACATTAGGATCCTTTTTTAATTCTCGCACTTGAGCGTAGAAATAACCTGCAGTAATTATAGCTACCACCGCAATAATTGATACTATGTTTTTACCAAACTTCTTTTTTGAAACGTTATTTTCCATAATAAATTAAAATTAATTAATAATAAATAGATACTTTTATAAGCAACCTATCATCTGTACTTATATTGTATACCAAAGATTTTTACTATGCAAGCAAAAAAATCTCTATTTTTGAACATCAAAATGGCTTATATTTTCTATTATTTTTTCTTCTTCCTTCTCTTCTTTCTCTTCCTCTATTTTAACCTTTTGATCTTCAACCTTAATTATATGGTCGAGCATTTTTAGGCGTTTGAATATCTTATGATCTCGGAAATAGTGTATTAAGTAAAGAATTAAAAGTATAAATATAATAATATTCAAAAGCAGAACTGAGTTATTGAAAACAAACTGCCACAATTTATTTACTTTCTTGACCTCAACTTGTGCATCTATCGTGTTACCAGAACGATCAATTGCACGCACTGTAACAATAGCTGAATTAATTTGATCTACTGGTACTTGGAAGGGACTTTCAGAATACACAAATACTGGAGAATTATTGATTTTACCTTTATCGGAAGTATCTGTAATGCTAACCTCGTAGTGATCAATTCCTGAAAGTGAATCATTTGTATTAAAACTTATAATTGCTAAATTTGTATTGCCTTGGTTTGTATACTTTACCTTTGGCTCAAAAGTATTGGGTGGCGCTGTATCGATTTTTACAACCCTATTTGTTGTTGTGCCCCATATATCACCAGCACTAAGTGCTTTGATATGAAAGTACCATACCCCATCCTCTAAATTTTGATATTGTTTTATTGTATCGGTAGTTTGTACTTGATTTTCAGGTAATGTATTTGGTTTATTATCCAATAAAAAACTATATCCAATAATCGAAGGAACTTTACTCCATGAAAAACTAACATTGTTATTATTTGACCATTGATCTTCTAGTGGGTGAGTTTCCGAATAAACATTTATATTGCCTTGAGGCTTTGGAAAAATTGTATAGATGCCACGATTTGTATTTATCATAGCCTGCGTTTCTACCCCATCAAAAATACTAACCTTCGAATCCTCCCCTATGGCTATCCATGCATCCCCTTGAGATTTTGCCTCAAAAGTTATGGATGTTATTAGTCCTGACTCAGATATAATCCCATTTGGAATAGTCCCTGAGAAAGTTGCCGTCCCTTTATTATTGTCATATCCTGGTGCACTGGTCCAAATACCAATGATGGATTTACCATTTGAAGGTTTTGTAATACCAAGCTTCGTTGGGTCATAAGAAATATTTAATTCAATACTAGTAACACTTTTGCCCTTCGTGTCTACAAAAAACGGCACTTCAAAAGAAGACCCTCCCAAGAAAGACCCTGTTTGTGGTGATAAAAATAAATCAACGCTCGGCTTGTCCCCTGATGGCACCAAATTGACTTCAGCTCGAGTAATCATCGGGAAGGCAACAATAAAAAATATTGCTGAAAAAATACCGAATATTTTTTTATTTTTTAAAATTTTCATTCAGAATATTTTATAAACTTGGGTCAGCTGGAGCTGGAGTTGGTTCGGGGTTGTTTGCTGGAGTTGGATCTTGTGATGATGCAGGGTCTGATGCTGGCGCGGGATCTGTACTTGGAGTTGGATCTTGTGATGATGCAGGGTCTGATGCTGGTGCGGGATCTGTACTTGGAGTTGGATCATCTACAACTTCTTCTATTATTATCACTGGGTCAACTACAGTTGTAGGATCAGTTACTTGAGTTGTAGGATCGGTAATTGTTGATGTAGGATCTGTAGCTTGAGTTGGATCCGGAACAACTACCGTTTCTACAGGGTCTATTGTAAGGCCTGGAATTACACCTTGGAATATTTTTGCATCTTTCACTTGTAGTGCAGTCCAAGAGAATCGGATATCGCGTGTTGCATTCTTGTTTATAATAATCGTAAATCCATTTTGACTCTTATTTATTATGAGTGACTTTACATCATCTGCAAAGAATACATCTGCATCAGCATCTGTCATATTGTCCGTATCTTCAAAGGATACAGTTGCGTTAACAATTGGCTGTGCAATATATGCCTTGTCGAATACAACTTCAACTTTACGAGCACCTTGTGGAATAACTGCAAATCCTGCAGTGTCATTATTGAACATTGGTGGGACATCAAATGTGGCAGTTGTACCAAAGGCATTTGATGCTACTAATTCTTCGATACTAGTTAATCTATCATTAATCTCTGTTTGTTTTGTATCAGAATCGACAAACTTGGTAGTTATATCCAGAACACTTGCTTGAAGGGCTGCAATATCGACACCAAATGCAAGCAATGATTTGTTTAAATTGTCCACATCCTCATACGTAAGCGTGAGGACTTCTACTCCTTTTGAAAGCAGTGTGATTTTATTTGCAGAAATTGTATTTATGTTTAAGTTATCTGATGTGATGTTCGGTGTAACAATTTCCAAGCTTGATGCAATTCGATCTACGAATAAATCAGATAAATTCTTTTTCTCTACTTGCTTGACTGTAACTTCCCCAGTTACAGGGTCAACAACACTTTCCGGCTTATTATCAAGCATCATTTGAGCAAGAAGAGCTCCACTTGAATACCCTGGATGATCGATTGTAATAGCCCCTGTATTAGGGTCTGTGACTTCAGTTGGTCTTAGTATATCTTCGAATTTTGCACCATTTATGTACGAATTATTTATGAAAGCATTCACCATTCCAACACCCTCACCATTGTAACCTTGCAATGCTTGAGCGATTATATTACCAGCTTTTGTTGCCTTCATCGCAACTCCTGGAATTGTCGCAGAAAGTGTTAGTGAGTCACCTGGAAGAATTGGACCATTTTCTGTACTTACCTTTAATGGCACACGTCCGACAAGAGCGATTGGAATCCAAGTCTCACCTGTATCAATTACATCTTTTGGTTTCTGCAAACGTAGTCCAGGGTTCTTTGAGAAGATACCAATTGCAGGTGTTGTGCCGTCTGCGCGTATCACATAATCCACATTCACAGGGTCGATAGCTACAACATCACCGTGCTCAAGTGTTGTGTCGTATGTTGGGTAATCTTCGGCGTAGTCGAATGCTCCAGTTGAAAGTGTAACTGCATGAGAGAAGTTGAATGTACCAAAATGTCCATTGTTGTCGATTGATTGTCTGTTACCAACAAAAGAAAGTTTACCATAATTACTTGATCCTGAATCAAACAATAATCCAAATGAGTTCTGTGCAGTTTTGCTCCATGTATATACGGATCCAGCATTTGACTCTCCGGTACCTAGATACAGTGTTCCATTAAACTCAATCATAGAATTAACATCATCAATGCTAGTATCCGCTCCAAATGTACCACGAGTTGTATTCATAAGAGTCCATTCTATTGCGCCAGCTCCATTTTCTGGATATTCATAAAGTGCTCCAGTGCTTGCGCCAGTAATTGTTGCAGCATATAAGCGACCATTATAAACAGCCAAGGTGTATCCATCTTGATCAGCAGCATCTGCAGCGACTAATTTACCAACTGTTGTATTTACACGAATAAAGTTTGCAGCCACATTGGCAACAGGTGTTGTGCCTTTGTATTTATAAATAGCTCCGGCATTTGCTTTGTTTGTAGCAATATAAAGTGATCCATCATAAACGGCCATACTTGTAATATCGATAGCATTAGTTTCAGATCCAAATGCACCTCCGCCTGTTGTACCAGTTAAATGTGTCCAAGTTGTACCATTACCTTGATATGCTGCGACAATGGCAGTGGTTGAAGCTGCTGCTCCGTAACTTGTAATACCTCCAGATATAAGCATTCCATTATAAACCTTTAGCAAGAATCCATCCTTATCGGTTGCTGTGTCTGTACTCGTTGATCTACCATCAGTCGGTGTAATCTGTGAAAATGTTGTACCTCCATCCCAACGTACAATTTCTCCATCAGCACTTTCAAGGGTTGAAATAATCAAACTACCATTATACACAGCCATATCAGCAACACCATCTTGGTTAGCATCAGCAAATGTCCCACGAGTAGCATTAAGCATTGTAAATGAATCGAGCGCTGTATCAGCGGTACTACTATAGTAAACAGCTCCGGTATTTGTACCATGTCCAGTTTGAGATCCAATATACAAAGTATCATTAAACACAGTCATTGCAAATGCATCAATGTTGGCAGTATCCCCTGTAACTGCTTTACCTGGAGTTGAGTTGGTAACTAGTGTCCAAGTTGTACCACCATCATATCTGTAGACTCCAGCACCATCTGTTTCGGAAGTTGCAACAAATAATTTGCCACGGAAAACAACAGAAGATGATACACGGTCACGTAAAGTCTGTGCATCAAATGTACCGGCTGCTGAGTTGGTTGTTGCAGTGCTACTACCAGTTGTTGCAGAATCTGTTTGTGCACCGATTACAACATTTCCACTTGCACGAATTGCTTCATCCCAACCAGTACCAATTGTTAAACCTCGCTCAATTACTGTGGCATCAGCACTTGTTAGATTACCAATCCTTATACCAGAGAGCACATCTGCATCTCCTGTACTTGCTGATGTTACGTCGATATTTAATCCTGATACTGTATCAACATCTGCATCACCATTGAGTGTAATATTGATATCCATCGCTTGGCCATCATCAGTTAATCCTGTATTGTTTAGAACTACGTTACTACCATTAATATTTAAACTACTGTCACTATCAAGTGTCATTGTAATATCGCTTGTTCCATTTGGAGCAAATGTAATCCCCCCTGCATCATCAAAGGTAGCAAATGTTGTGCCGTTGTCTTTTATCAATAAATCTCCCGTTGAAGTTAGATCGTGAACTTCATTACCTGTTCCATCATTTGAAAATGTTAGGTCGAGTGCCCCTGCGCCGAATCCAATTACTGTTGATACATCAAGTGCAAGAGTATCTTTTAATTCTGCAAAATCTAGAGTATCTGCACCAACTGATCCACTATTTGAGTCAGTTGCACAACCCCAGCGACCTCCACCTGTTGACCATTTTAATATTTCACCATCAGCACAATCCACAAGTGAATCGTGTACTACATAACCGGTTGAATTAGTAATTGCAACATTACTTGAACCCGCTGTTAATGCTCCACCCATATCAATATTACCTGACGCATCAACGGCAAAGTTTGTACCAGCGATTGCATTGGCCCCGATATTTATAGCGTTTGTAATATTTGAATCTGAAACATCAATTGCGTCTATTACCCCACCACCAACACCACTTGAAGTAATAATAATTCCGTCAGTCATTGTTCCACTTGTAGTTTCAGCATTATCGATTTTGATTGCACTATCCATTATTGTATTAGCTGTACCATTTGCCCAATTTATTACAAGACCATCAAATGTGTCCCCCGTATCGCCTGACTCACTTGTAAGGTCAAAACGCATTGCATCAAAATCATCTGTTGCATTTGCGTCATCAGTTTGGTTGATAGTAAATGTAAATGCATTTTGGTCACCCGCTGTTGTAGTATAAACAAATGTTGAAGTCTCGCCGTCTTGGAATGTAATACTACCTGCACCTGTTGGGTCGCCAATAGTATCGAATGCTGTTGAGCCACCAGATGAATCTGTCGCACAAGCCCATCCCCCTGCATCAGTCCACTTTAATATTTCATTATCGGCACAACCTCGAAGGAGTGTTAGGCCGTCAGATATAACTTGTAAGCCTGAGTTCGATGCGGTACTTCCAGTTGTTCCACTAGTGGTGAGTGTAATTGCGTCAGAATCAATTTTACCAGTTGAAAGAGTTAATACTTCACTACCAGAGCCTGCGGTAATGACACCAGTAGTACTAACAGAGAAGTTGGTACCGGCGATTGCATTGGCACCAATGTTTATTGCATTTGTAATATTTGTAGCCGATACATCAATGCCATCTGTAATATCACCTGTTGCATTAACAATAATTGCATCAGTTACTGTTGCTCCAGTTTCTAAATTATCAAGTGATATTAATGCATCTGTAATTTGATCACTTACAGTATCAGTATTATTAATTTTGAGCCCGATTACAGTATCACCGGCATCTCCTGAATCATTTTGTAGATTCATCAGCATGCCAACCAAATCATCAGTGTCATCACCATCATCATCTTGGATAATTGTGTATGTACTTGTATTTCTATCAGAATTTGAATTTGAAGTTAAAGTAAATGTTTCAGAATCTTGCAGAGTTATTGTTGAAGTATCAAGCAAGCTAAGTCCGCCAGAAGCTGACATTGTTGCGCCACTAGCATAAGTTACAGCACCCTGATAGTCCACCTTGAACACAGATGTTGTGTTATTTAAAAGATTTATCATATCACCGGAGTAACCATTGGCTGCCCCAACACCAATATATGTACCATTGGCATTACCTCCAGAAAAAGTACCATCACCCAAAACCACTGCAGGGTTAGTCGTTGACGCAGCGGGCGCAATAGTACTAATAATTCTATTTCTAAAGGTAAACCCAGTGGTTGTCCATGTAGCACCACTACCAGCTGTTGCTGCAAATTGAATATTGTATTGGCCAGATGGAGCATTAAGTGTCACGTTTGTACCGTCAGAACCAAATACAAAGTTTGAAGTTGTTGGAGTTGAGGCATTTGCCCAAATTGCACCTGTTGTTGCTGAAGTGTTCCCAAATTTCAAACCTCCTCCTTGATGACCAACGATAACTAATGGCAGGTTCGTAATAACACCCGAGGCGTTTGTTGTGTCAGCTTTTATGGCAATGTTATTTGAAGTTGTACCCAACTTTGCATTAAGTACATTTAATCCATATGTAAAAGCACTCGTTGTTGCATTTGTTCCTGTCAAATTTATACCAATACCTTTATAGCTGTTTGCATATGTTGAAGTTGTAGTAGCCGCAGTGCTAGTTGAAGTAAGCTCAAGCATGGTACCTGTTGTCAGGGCATTGGCAGCAATTGTCTGAGCAACACCAGTAGTAAGAGAGTTGGTCGTTAAAGTCGATACGTTCTGTGTTGTATTACTAGAGTTAATCGACAAGCCAACACCAGTAGTTGGAGTAAATGTAATGGCTCCAGTGTCATCGAATGTTGCGATGTCTGTTGTACCATCTCGAACAGAGAAATCTCCTGTTGAATCCATATCAATAGTAAATGCATTGGATCCAAGATTTAGATCAGTCGCCGCATCGATATCAAGAGAATCTTGTAAATCTACAAAATCAAGCGTGTCGGCACCAATACTACCAGTATTTGAATCAGATGCACAATTCCACCTTGTACCACCCGTTGACCATTTTAAAATTTCACCGTTGGCACAATCTACCAATGCATCGTGCAAAACATATCCTGTTGCATCATTTAACGCTACTGCCCCCGAACCAAGAGACACCACTCCACCCCCAGTAACAGAGAAGTTGGTACCAGCAATAGCATTCGCACCAAGATTAATTGCATTCACAATATCAGCATCTGATACATCTATTGCGTCAGTGATCACCGCACCACTACCAGTTGTATTTACAACTAGTCCATCATCAATAGTACCAGTTGTGGTATTGTCAATTGTTAGTTTGTAATCGTTTGTCGCATTATTTAAATTAAGTAAGACATCTGTTGCATCAACTGTAATTGTTGAGCCTAGATTATATGTATCATCCATTGTACCTGCTCCACCGCCAGTTGTGTCAGCACTACATGCCCATCCACCCGCATCGGTCCACTTTAATATTTCATTATCAGTACAACCTTGGATCAAAGTTAGTCCGTCAGTATCAGTCTCTAAACCAGAACGTGCGGATGTTGCACCTGTTGTACCAGCTGATGCCAAAGTAATTGCATCGGCATCGATTTTGCCAGTTGAAAGTGTAAGTACTTCACTTCCAGATCCTGCAGTTATAACACCAGTTGAGGTAACAGAGAAACTAGTACCAGCAATTGCATTGCCTCCAATGTTTATTGCATTTGTAATGTTTGAATCAGATACATCGATACCATCAGTAATACCGTCATCAACTCCAGAAGATGTAATCAATATTCCATCTGCAAGTGATGATGCAGTAGTGTCAAGGTTGTTAATAAATAACCCAGCCTCAGTAACGCCTGTTGAGTCAGCATTATTAATATTTATTCCGTATTGATTGCCACTAGAAGTTGCATTTGTTAATGTAAATTTACCAAGCTCGTCGGCAGTAGTTCCTGATAGTGACAAAGTGGAAAGCATAGATCCAGTTGAATCAACTTGGAATAAATCACCCGAGCCCACAGTCAAGAGAGCCGCTGGGCTCGTGTCTCCGATACCAACATTACGAGTTGAATCAACAACTAATGCTGATGTCCCACTTATAGTAACACCTACTGCATTTGTGGCAGGACGATATATACCCGTTGTAAAATCACTCTCCATTAAGAATGCGGGGCTTGAAACTAAAGCTTGTCTTGTTATACGTGCGCCCCCACTACTAATAAAGCCTACGTAATCATTACCTAAAGTTATGCGGGCTTGCCCGCCACTATTTGTTACGTAAATTCCATTTGTATCAGCATAAAATCCAAGATTACTTGCACTGCCAAAAAGAATTGATCGACTTCCAGAAGACCCCGCTGGTACAGTTATATTAGTTGTAAATGTAGGGCTTGTACCAAATACAAGTGCGCCACTACCTGTCTCATTGGTAATAGAACTTGCAAGGTCAGCAGAAGTATCAGAGATTCCATACCCAGAGAATGTTGTTGGGACAGATGAGATTTCGGCAAATGTTACACCTCCATCTAAAATATTAAGTTCAGACCCTGAAATCAATATCCCCTCATTGTCAATAATGTTTGTAAATCCCCCACCAGCGTTAACGATTTTAATTGCTGTACCAACTGCATCGTCAGCATCAGAATTATCAATTACTAATGATGCATCAAGGCCTTCTGTTGAAGCTAGGTTGTCCAAGTAAAATC
>JACCDG010901548.1_pt1 | contig 30384 bp, 39 predicted proteins | sample 7442471 | NCBI WGS metagenome assembly JACCDG01 (sample SAMN15323444, study PRJNA562643) | freshwater metagenome | isolation source: river surface water | place: USA:Blue River Watershed | collected 2017-08-17 | reverse complement strand
CACCCACTCCTACACCCACTCCTACACCCACTCCTACACCCACTCCTACACCCACTCCTCCCAGTTATCGCGACGTTCCATTCCACACACCAATTCGAGTTGATGCTGTAACTCCCATCAACAGCACGTCATATGAATATGACAGCACGGCCATGTATTCAGCCAGTTTCAGCGGAACAGGTGAAGAGGTTGTTGTAGCTGGTCGCAGCGGCACTGCTAATCAAGGCACATATCCAACATACAATCTCAACATATATGGTTGGAGCAACGGACAACTAGTCAATAGAACAAGCCAATGGTTTTCTGGCACAGATAATCGTATCATTGGCACAGAACCCAGTGTAAAATTTGCCGACTTTGACGGCGATGGCAAAATTGACATGTATGTGTCGCCCAACACCGATTGGCCCGGCACCACAGGATCTGGCAGTGTGTTTTTTAACACAGGATCTCGATTCAGCCGATTGGATCTTAATCTTGGAGTCAACGGTCATGACAGTGCTGTATATGATATCAATCGAGACGGACGCAGTGATATCTTTACCACTGGCAGTCGTGTGAGTTTTGGCAATGCAGATAGAACATTCAGCACACACCTAGTCACAGGACAGGACTATGGCGGCAGTGCTGGATCTGTGGCCATAGCAGATTTCATGGGCAATGGAACCAGTAGCATTATATTGACCGATCAAAATGCCTGGCAAAGAGGCAACAATCGACTATTCAGCTGGGGCATGATCGATGGTGCCTTGAATGGTAGGCCCGGAACACAAGATTTTAACTTGACGCTGATTGCTACCTTGCCAGACTCCAGATTCCACTTGCCTAAATGGGCCACGTTTGGTTTTATAGGCAGTCATGATTATAGAGCTCTTGCATTTGATTTTGACAACTCAGGTCGGACCAGTGCTGTAATTTTTAGTAGACCTGTGAAAAGCAACGGCTCGGGTGGACATATCTGGCCTGACTACAACGAGATACAGTTTTTGAAAAATCAAGGCAGTGGCACATTTACCGATGTAACCGATACCACCTTGGTTGGATACAACACAAACACATCTGCCCAGCACTACAATCCCAAACTCATGGACGTAAACAATGATGGACTGGTAGATATTGTGCTAGGCGGCACCAGTTGGACAGGCAGCACAGGTCCGCAGGTGTTGATACACACCCGTGAACACAAGTATGTGGCCAGTCACAGCCAAGTGTTTGATGCATTTTTGGGACAGACATTGGACATGGAACGAGCATTGAATCCTGGAGCCAACAATGGTGCCAACGGTGTAGTGTTTGTGCGTGGACCCAATGGCGATATGTATCTGGCCACAGCGGTGAGTTACTCCAGCGGTGGAGTTCAACAAAAAGCCATTTATCTCAGTAAACTGGGTGCGTCCACAGCCAATGCACCAGCTACAGCTACCTTGATCAAACAGATATGGCCTTGGATGAGCGATGGTCAGGTCAACACAGTGTTGGCACAGAGTTCTACCACATGGTTTGGTATGAACGTGCTGGATCCAGATCGGGCCTTGCGACCCATTGGTGATGTTGGCATACCCACTGAGGGTCGTGGACTCATGCCCATACGTGGCTATTTGAGCGGTGTGGATCTAGGTGACGGAACTGCTGTGGTGCAAGACAGTCTTGGGCGTGGGTTCAACATGAATCTGCGACCCATGAACATCAATCGCATGAACGCATTTGGTTACAATACCGAACACAACGATCAATACGAAATGACCAGCCATGCAGAATACCTAGTCAATGGCAGTTTGACAACTGTAAATGGCCTACGGGTCGGAACTGATTATGCTGGCCGAGACAACACTGGCATGGGCCTCAACAAACCCACGCAATACACAGTGGGTGTGCCAAGATGGTATAGCAAAGGTAACTGGAGCATGGGCACACAATACACCTATCTCAATACCAATCCTTGGATAGCATTTGGTGGCGCATGGGGTGACGTAAATGGGTCTGGCATCACTGACAATGTGGTCAGCTATTTTCGTAATGGATTCAGTGCTCAGGCCAGTCTGATGCATGTCAGTACCAATATCAATCCAGGACTAATTACCAAAGTTGGAGATATCTGGGGGACCTGGGCAGAGACTGGATATAGATTTGGAGATGTGCGTCGTGAGGGCTTGACTGGCGTGTTTGTTGGTATCAAACCTTTGGTGTTGAGTGGTTCGGTTCAAGCCCGCATGCCCACAGGTGTTGACAACTCTGGTAATATCACGTATACTAGTAAAAAGTTAATGATACAGAATCAGACCACAGGTTACGTTCGAGCCCTATACACTAATCAACTCAATCGTAATGCACAACTGCGTGTTAGTGCTGTGGCCACAACTGGTTCTCAGTATAGAATTATGAATGAACTCAAATATTGGTTTGATTAAATGACACTAACAGAAGCACAAGCGGCAGGCATAGCACCTTGGGACAACGAAATTGATAATCGAAATCGCGTGGTTGTTTATTTAGACAAATATCCCTGCACACCCGGACACAGATTGTATGTGCCCAAGGACAACGACAATGCCAACTGGGTGGTGCGGGCCTTTGAGGAAGCTCTAGTGGATGGCCTACACATGGTAGAACAAGGAGAATGCGATGCGTTCAATATTGGTTACAACTGCGGCCAGGATGCTGGCCAAACTGTTATGTATCCCCATATACATCTTATTCCGCGCCGAAAGGGTGATGTCCCGGATCCGGTGGGCGGTGTACGAAATACAATACCGGGCAAGGGCAATTACAGGAAATAAATAGAAGTTCTAGTCAGCGGTCTTGGCGTCATTCCCGCTTTACAAACTCTGCCGCCTATGCTAAACTTAACATAGGAGAATCAGTATGGCAAAAGACAATATTGTAATTTATCACAATCCTGAGTGCGAAACTAGTTGTAACGTAGTTCAAAAAGTTCGTGATCTTGGAATGGATCCTACAATAATAGAATATCTCACCGAGGGTTGGACTCGATCCCAACTGCTGGGATTGTTTGCGGCTGCTGGACTAACACCGAAATCTGCTCTAAGAATATCTAAAAGTCCAGCAGAAGAACTTGGTCTACTTGATCCAGCAGTAACTGATTCACAACTTATTGATGCCATGGTCAAACATCCTGTGCTCGTAAATCGTCCAATTGTGTGTTGCGAACATGGTGTAAAACTATGTCGCCCAAGTGATACAGTAATCGAATGGCTAGGAGAAAAATAATGGCAACTTACGTATCAACAAAAACTTACGGCACCGATCGTGGTCTGAGCTGTTGCTTCCGTCAATGGCGTAGCACACACAGTCATTGCAGTTTGCTTCATGGCTATTCAATTGGTATCCGACTTGTATTTGAAAGTGCGACCTTGGATGATCGCAATTGGGTCATGGACTTTGGTGGTCTCAAGGCATTCAAGGACTGGGCCGAATATATGTTTGACCATACCTTGGTTGTTGCGGCCGATGATCCTCATTTGGAAATGTTCAAACGCATGGCGGAAATGGGCCTACAAGATCAGGGCGGGGTGTGTGATCTACGTATAGTAGAAGCTGTGGGCTGTGAAAAGTTTTCGGAATTGGCCTACTCAGAAATGAATCATATTCTGCGCACATTCCAAGCCGGCCGAGAATATGGACTGCCCAATGGTAAAATCTATTCAGCTCGTTATCCAGTGGGATCAGGTGTGTGCCTGCGCAGTGTGGAAGTGTTTGAACATGCCGGTAATTCGGCCATCTACGAAGGTTAGTTTTGTTGGCGACATAAACGGCTGCTATAAATAACTGTCCATGACCAGTGCTTATTCAATTGCTGTTTTATTGCCCACACGCAGTCGCACCGATGCTCTGACCCGAAGTGTGACCAGTTTGATCAATCTGGCCAATGAAGTGGACTCAATACAAATTATATTTGCATTTGACAACGACGACACAGTTGGACTTGATCATTTTGTAAAACATGTCCAACCATTTTTAGATCAGCACGATGTCAGCTACGAAGCACTGTCTTTTGACAGCATGGGCTATGAAGGTTTAAATCTTTATTACAATCGCCTGGCACAAAATGCTGATGCCGATTGGTTGTTTGTGTGGAACGATGATGCTGTCATGGAAACCCAAGGCTGGGACACTGAGATTGTAAAATACACTGGTGAATTTCGAGTGCTCAAAGTCCACACACACAATGAACACCCTTATAGCATTTTCCCCATAGTGCCGCACATCTGGTTTGATCAGTTGAAACACCTGAGTCACCATCAAATGATCGATGCAGAAATCAGTCAAACTGCCTTTATGCTAGACGTCATGCAGGTGATTGATGTCAATGTGACTCATAATCAGGTAGAGTTAACCAAAGATCAAACAGATCCACTCAAACCCAAATTGAGATTTGAGGGAGATCCCAACAATCCACGCGATTTCCACTACCTGGGTGTGGTCAATCGACGCATGGCCGATTGCCAACGCTTAGCCGACTTCATGAAAAGTATAAATCTTGACACCAGCTTCTGGGAAAACGTCAAGGCCAACCGCCAAGATCCTTGGCAACGACTCAAAGAATTAGACATAAATCATCATATGTTTGGGTTCAAAGCAGAATATAATTCAGACGGACAAATCAAATCTATCGAATACGACAAATGAAAATATTTTTAACTGGCGGAAACAGTGGTATAGGACAGGCAACCAAACAACTTTTGATCCAACAAGGTCACCAGGTAACTGCTCCAACTCGAGATGAATTAGATTTGACAGACTTTGCTAAGATAGATAGCTTGGATCTTTCCTCCTATGACGCAATCATTAACTGTGCCGGTGCCAACGGTGGAGCCTATTTGGGTTGGCAAAACAACAGCTGGCAAAATCAAGCCAACCATGTGGCTGTGAACTTTACTGCACCATTGTTGCTAGCCAAACAATACACGCGACAACGCAATCAAGGACAGTTCATTTACCTTACCAGCACCAGCGCCGATGATCCTATCAGTTATACCATATTCATGGTAGGCAGCAAAGTGGCAGTCAGATCAAGCCTCAATGCCGTGCGACGTGACTATCCAGGCATACTGTTTACAGAAATAGTTCCGGGCAAAACACGCACCAACATGCTACAACAAAATTATCAAGGCACCAAAACTGCCCAGCAAATACAAGAAGAGTATGCCAAAGCACCGGTGCTGGAGGCCCATCAAGTTGCCGAGGCCATTGACATGGCCATCACTTACCAATTGGAATGTGTGAGAATATCTCCGCCCAAACCCCAGGAAAATAAGTAAAACTATGAAAAAGCGCAGATACAGTATAGCGGTTCTTTTGGCCACGCACAAACGCACCGATGCCCTGAGTCGTAGCTTGTTAAGCCTGATTGATCGTGCTCAAGATCTTGACAGCATACAGTTTATTTTTGGCATAGACGACAACGATGACATTGGTCTGGATCATTTCACAGAGGTTATACAGCCCGAACTAGACACCAGGAATATCAACTATGAAGCCATTGCGTTTGAGCCTTTGGGATACATGGGACTCAATCGTTATTACAACACCATGGCCAAAAGTGCCGATGCTGATTGGTTATGGGTCTGGTGCGATGATGCCATCTGTGAGACCGATGCCTGGGACCAGCGTATAAGAGAATGCACCGGCGAGTTCAACTTGCTCAAGGTCCACACTCACAACGAGCACCCATACAGCATATTTCCTATCTATCCTGTGGCCTGGCATGAATGCCTGGGTTATCTGAGCCGCCATCAACTGATCGATGCTGAATGCAGTCAGATCGCATACTTGTTGGATGTTATGAAAATTATAGAGGTTGATGTCACCCATGACCGTGCCGATCTTACTGGCAACAATGCCGATGAAAATGCCAACAAGAAAAAGTATTTGGAGGGCAATCCATCAGATCCTAGAGACCTATATCATGACAGCTTCAAGCTTCAAAGATTCATTGATGCCGAAAAATTGGCCGCATACATGACTCAACAAGGCATCAGCACAGATTGGTGGCAAGGAATCAAAGCCGGAAAAAACAATGCCTATGAAAAAATGTCAGAAAATGACCCAAATGGTCAATGCAGCCAATTCGATGTAGTAGTTGATGCAACAGGACAAAAAAGAATGGTCAAAAGAAAACAAGGACTCAAAGCATGAGCATGAGCATAAACACCAGCCAATCTGTCACACAGTGCCTAATCACTGGTGCACCTTTGACTAAAATACTAGACTTTGGTCAGCACGCCTATGCTGACACCTTTGTTGCTCCGGATCAACTCAATCTCAGCGAGCCAGTGTTTCCTTTGCAGGTACATCTCTGTCCTGAATCAGGCAGCATACAACTAGGCTATGTGAGCAATGCCGAAGATCGCTACAGACTCTACAGCTACAGCTACACTTCCAGCAACAGTCAAACTGCCAGAAATCATTGGGATGAATATGCCAGCACAGTCAAAGGCCATGCTGTGGATCTCAAAATGGCAGTGGAAATTGGCAGCAATGATGGTTACCTGATCAATCAGTTTAGAGCAGACGGTGTTCGTGCCATTGGCATAGACCCCAGTGCGGAAATGTGCGCCATAGCTCGAGAACGTGGCGTAGAAGTCATGCCAGCCCTGTTCTGTGAGCCCGTGTCTGCAGATCTACGCAAGCGTGTGGGTGGGGCCAATGTGGTCATGGCCAACAATGTGTTTAACCATGCCAATGATCCTGTGAGTTTTGCCAAAGCTGTGGCCACTTTGTTGGCCGATGATGGCCTGTTTGTGTTCGAAGTTCCATATTGGTTGAGCATGATTGAATCGGGCCGTTTTACAGACATGGTATACCACGAACATCCTACCTACTTCACGGTCAAGATGGCCTGGAATGTGTTAAAAGCAGCAGGATTAGAGATCATTGATTTTGATGTAGTGGATTATCATGGCGGTAGCCTCAGGGTTTTTGCACGCAAAGACACAGGAACCAACATGCCAATCCAGGTAGAGGATGCCATACAACGCGAAACACAAATTGGTTTGTTTGATTCACGTTTTTATCAAACAGTGCAACGTAGATTTGAACAACAGCGAGATGCATGGTTGCATGACTTTTACCAGTTACGCCTGTCTGAACCCGATGCTGTATTCATAGGAGTAGGAGCAGCGGCCAAGGCCAATACCTGGTTGACCTGGCATGGCTTGAACAAAACTCATTTGCATTGTATGACAGATGCCAGCTCTTTCAAACAAGGGAAATTTACACCTTTGTCACGTATTCCAATACTGAGTGATGATGAATTCGCAAAACACGACAAGCCTTATGCGGTAATTTTGAGCTGGAATATAGGTGAAGGTCTACGTCGTGCCATACTAAATATCAACCCCAACACAAGGTTTATCTCACAATGAAATACTACAACATCAACAAAAACATCGAAAAAGGTCTGGGTCAACACACCGACGAGCGTGGTTCGATCACAGATATATTCTATGGACGAGCCATGAATCATGGATGCATTATTACCAATGAGCCCGGTGCTGTGCGTGGCAATCACTATCACAAGTTGACCACGCAGTATACCTTGGTGCTTAATGGCACGCTTAACTACTATAGCAAACCTGTGGATTCAGACGAACCTGCACACATGTTTGTGGCCGGACATGGTGACATGATCATCAGCGAGCCCAATGAGATACACGCCATGCGGACCGGCGATCATGGTTGCACATTTATAGCCTTTGCTGAAGGGCCACGTGGCGGCGAAGATTATGAAACAGATACCTACCGAGTAGACAGTATCATCCGATGAAAAAACTCACGGCGATAATTTTTGGAGATCGAGGCGGCATTGGATCGGCTACTAGGAAAAAATTTTTAGCCGAAGGATACAGAATTATACCCGTCAACAGCAGCATACTGGATTTCAACAAGGTCAATGCTGACACAGAAATAAGGAATTTGTTGGCTGGTGCCCGTGCAGAAGTAATTATTAACTGTGCAGGAGTATTTGAAAATGGATTTGCACAAGATCATCAGAAAACAATGAATGTTAATTTTGGAAGCAACTGGTCAATATTGCGGTATTACCTTGATCCCGAAAATCAAAAATTACCAACTCGCATTGTCATGATAGGATCCAGCAGCTATACCAGTGGAAAAAGATTATATCCACTATACAGTGCCAGCAAGGCAGCACTTTTTAATGTTTGGCAAGGAGTAAAAGAATCCTTGGATGGCACACCAATACAGGTAGATTTGCTTAATCCAGTAAGAACTTTGACCAAAATGTCTACCGCAGGCAAGCAGATGGATCCAAGCTTGGATTATCTCCAACCCGAACAGGTAGCGGAAGAAATTTATAAACTGGTAGATGAAAATCAACCCAGTAGATGTATAGATATGACTTACGAGGACGCAAAATGAAAATAGGAATCATAGGACGAGGCACAGTGGGATCAGCGGTGTTTGAAGGGTTAGAATATCTTGGGCATGTCATGACATTTTTTGATCCCAAGTATGAAGGAAGCAAGTTGGAACATGTGTTGGACACCGATGTGGTGTTTATTAGTGTGCCCACAGACCAAGCCCCCAACGGTGATTGCGACACAAGCATTGTGGACCGCGTGGTTGAGGAATTAAATACCGCACATTACAAGGGCTTGGTGTCAATCAAGAGCACGGTGATTCCAGGCACCACAGACAGATTGAAAATGCAATATCCCAGCCTGCGCATGAGCATGGTACCTGAGTTCCTGCGTGCCAAGAGTGCTCTTGCAGACTTTGTTTACAATCATGATCTCTTGGTAGTAGGTTGCTACAACAAGGAAGATGCCGACATCATCGTAGAACTGCATGGCAGTTTTCCACAGCACGTGGCCCGAGTAACTCCTACCGAAGCAGAAGTCATCAAGTATTTCAACAACGTGCATCATGCCATGAGTGTGACCTTTGCCAACATCGCCTATGATGTATGTGGCAAACTGGGTGCCAATTACATGAATGTTTACAAGGCCATTACCAAACGTGAATGTTTTAATCCGGCATACTTGATGGCCAACAAGAACATGCGCGGTTATGGTGGACACTGTTTGCCCAAGGATACCAGTGCCTGGAACAACTTGATTAGAGATATGGGCTTGCCATACAACATGATTCAGAGCATTATAACCGACAACGAAAAGGTTCAATCACAATGAAAATCTTAGTAACAGGTGCCAGCGGCTTGTTGGGCACAGAAATCTGCCGCCAACTCAAACAAGAAGAGGGTGTAGAACTCTGGGCCATAGACAATCACAGTCGCAGTACCATTGTTCCACCCTGTGATCGATTTTTAGAATTAGACTTGACCAATGGGGCTAATTTTGAACAGTTGCCCCAGGACTTTGATTATATCTATCACTACGCAGCCATCAATGGTACCAAGAATTTTTATGAACGTCCCAATCAAGTCATGTGGACCAACATGTGTGCCGACTTCAACATGTTTGAGTTTGCAACCTTGTGTGGCACTAATTTAAAAAAGTTTGTGTATGCCAGCAGCAGCGAAATAGTAAGTGATGATCCCCAAACGCCTGTGCAAGAAAACACCGACGTCACAATCAAGAACATACACAATGCTCGCTGGAGTTATAGGTTGCCCAAGATCTGCAGTGAAAACTTCTTGACCAACAGCACCTTGCCTTATGTGATTTGTCGTTATTTCAATGTTTATGGTCGAGACAGCAAGGCTGGCCATTTCTTGGCTGACCAAATTGCTAAAATCAAAAACGGAGTTTTTGAAGTTGTAGGACCCGAAGAAACACGCAGTTTTTGTCATGTGGAAGACGCTGTGCGTGCGACCATACACATGAGCCGCGCTGTGAACCGAGACGTGGTCAACATCGGCAACGATAGAGAAATCACCATCATGGAAGCGGCCCAAACCATTGCCCGTTGCATGGGCCATACCAGTCCGGTCTGGATAACCACCGCAGGCAAGGCAGGATCCACACCCAATCGTCGTCCAGATATTTCCAAACTACGCAATACATTACGAGACTATAGGCCCCGAACATTCGAGCAAGGTGTCCAGGAAATCATTGACAATCAGTGATTCTTGCCGTATAATAAAGTATGAAAAAAATCTATCATACTTGGCAGGATGTTGAACATCAGACTCAAGAAATTCTGCGGCAAATAACAGTTGACAGTTGGCGTCCAGACTACGTGGTTGGTCTCACACGTGGCGGGCTAGTTCCAGCCAACTTGATCAGCCAATATCTTGATTGCAGGATGGAAACACTGAAAGTAAGTCTGCGTGATGGCGAACAATGCGAAACCAATTGCTGGATGGCCGAAGACGCCTTTGGTTATGAAAAAGAAGAAAAAACCAACATCTTGATCGTGGATGATATCAATGATTCAGGTGCCACACTCAACTGGATAAAACAAGATTGGATGAGCAGTTGTTTTGCAACCAGTCCTGTGTGGGATGGCATCTGGGGGCGCAATGTTCGAGTGGCTGTGTTGGTGGACAATGAAAGCAGCCGGGCAGAGATTCCCGTCAGCTACAGTGCTGTAGATATCAACAAAGCCCAAGAAGATTCATGGATAGTTTTCCCATGGGAGTCCTGGTGGAACAAATAAAAAAAATAGTCAGCTTTGGTGACAGTTTTGTATTTGGATCAGAACTCAACAACAACGACGATGGTCATCAGGCCTGGGCAGGATTGGTGGCCAAGGACCTGGGCTGTGATTATGTTACGCATGCGGTACCTGGATGCGGCAATGATCACATTGCCAGACAAATTTTTAGTTGGTTTTCAAAAAATTCAGCACAGGATACTCTTGCAGTAATAAATTGGACCTGGATGTGCAGATGGGATTTTTATATAGCAGAGCACGAGACATGGATAACGCTGGGTCCAACATGCGTTCCAGAAAAATTAAAAAATCTTGTGGAACAAACTGAAGCACAGGACCTTATAGATTTCTACAAGCAAAGAGCAAATGCCAGTTTGCTCTGGAACAAAATAAGAAACCTGCAAACTATTTGGTCTGCTCAATGTTACATGCGAGAAAAAGGTATTGTTGCGATCCAAACATACATGGATTATGAAATGTTTGATACCACGTGGCATGCGCCAGACTATGTCAAGGAACTTCAATCCTTGGTGTTTCCACAACTTGAATTGTTTGCGGGGAAAAACTTTGTAGACTGGTCGCATGATCATGGTTTTCCTGTTACAATAGAAGGAAATCACCCACTGGAATCTGCTCACAAACAAGCCGCAAAATATTGGAAAGAAATATACCAAACAAAATTAAAGATCTAAATAATCCCATGAAAATCAAATATCGCAAACCCACTTTGGTAGAGCAAATGAACGAAGCCATTGCTGTGGCAAAAAAACCCATTGATTATTTTGAACTCTCACAATCTGAATTTCAAACAGTGTTCAATAATCTTGACAAAACCAACGCAAAAAACACAGTCACTTACAGTTATAAAGGCATTCCAGTAAAGGTCCAAGATGAGTAAAATAAAAGTCAGCGAAGTATTCTACAGTCTACAAGGTGAAGGTCGCTTTGTGGGTGTGCCCAGTGTGTTTTTACGAACCTATGGTTGCAACTTTACCTGTAGCGGATTTGGCTGTGCACCAGGAGAAAAAAGTCCCGAAGCAGATCAAGTGGCCAAGACTGTGGAGTTATACACGGATTTCAACAGCTTGCCCCTGGTGAACACTGGTTGTGACAGCTATGCGTCATGGCATCCGGCATTCAAGCATCTGAGTCCTACACAGAGCACAGAGGAACTGGTAGAGCGCATGCTGGCCTTGACGCCCAACAACATGTGGCAACAGAACAACGGTAACGATGTGCATCTTGTGATCACCGGTGGTGAACCACTCTTGGGTTGGCAACGTGCCTATGCCGATTTGTTGAGTCATGATCGCATGCGTGATTTAAAGAATATCACGTTTGAAACCAATGGCACCCAAGAACTGCACAAAGACTTCCGTCACTTTTTGTTGGATTGGACCCTTAACCCAAGACTGGGCAAGAAAGGTCCATCAGCACTAACATTCAGTGTCAGTGCAAAGTTATCAGCATCAGGAGAGCTGTGGGAAGAAGCCATCTGCCCAGATATCGTAATGAGCTATGCAGAAATTGGTCATACTTATTTGAAATTTGTGGTAGAAACCGATGCTCACATCGAGGACGCCATACGTGCCACTGATGAGTATCGACGAGCAGGCTTTACGGGTGTAATTTATTTGATGCCGCAAGGTGGTGTAGTCCAACCCTATGATCGTAACAAACTACGCATTGCTGACATTTGTGTGGCTCACGGATGGAACTACAGTCCAAGATTACACGTGGATCTTTGGGGCAACGGTTGGGGCAAATGACAGAAACCAAAAAACGAACCTTGGCCAGGATGGTCAGTTATAGGATAACAGCCTGGCTGTTTACAATTTTTTATACTTGGCTGTTTACCGGAAGTATCGGAGCAGCAACTGGATTTGCAACTGTGTTGCACATTTTACTCAGCATAGATTATTACATTCACGAACGTGTATGGCTCAAAATACGCTGGGGATTAAAATAATATATGCAGGTTGAAAAGTGCCAATACCAGAAAAAATAGACAGACTAGATGGTGCGTTTTACATGCGTGCTAGATGGAAGTTGAAGTGGGTGACATGGCCACAGCGTTGTAACATATCCGGGCAGAGATTGTGGCCCGGCACCTTGGCCTATCGCGGTGAAGCTGTATGGACAGGTCCCGGCGAACCTGCCGTAGAACACAAGTGGCATGAACGACACGAACACTTGATATGGCAGTTAAAAGATACACAGGAGAAACTATGGGATTACTAGATAGATTTTTAAAGAAAAAGAAACCTGCAGAGGTCAAAACAGAAGCACCTCGACCAAAAAAGAAATCAGAAAAAGACCTGGCCACCGAGCGTGGTGAGCCTTATGTGGCTATCTTAAGCATGGAAATTGATCCAGAGAACATGCAACAGGGCTCATTTGAACTGGATTGGAACGACAAGTTTGTGGCCAACTTGGTGCGTGCCGGCTATCAAATGAACGCCAAAGACACTGATGCTGACATTGTGGACCGCTGGTTTACCGCTGTGTGTCGCAACATAGTGTTGGAAACCTATGAACAATATCAAGCCATGGATCCTGAACGCGATAGAGTAATCAAAACCCGCAACATGGGCGATGGCAGATCGGAAGTTTCATGATATTCAATCATATAAAACAACTGCATGCCGAAGGCAAAAAGATTGGCATCACCTTTTCGACCTTTGACATGTTGCATGCTGGACACATTGCCATGCTGAGTGAAGCTCGGAATCATTGCGATTACTTGATCTGTGGTCTGCAAACCGATCCTACCATAGACCGTCCTGACACTAAAAACAAGCCGGTGCAGAGCATTGTGGAACGACAGATACAGTTGGCCGCTTGCAGATATGTGGATGAAGTTGTAGTATATCAAACCGAACAAGACTTGATAGACTTGTTGTTGATTCTGCCCGTGGATGTGCGTATATTGGGCGTGGAATACGAACACAAAGATTTTACTGGTAGGGATGAATGTGCCCAGCGCGGTATCGATTTGGTGTTCAACGGCAGGGATCACTCATTCAGCTCCAGCAGTTTGCGCAAACGTGTAGTCGAAGCAGAAACGTTCAAAGCACTCAAACAACAATGATTTTATACGTCAATGGCGACAGCCATACCGCAGCCGCCGAAGCAGTGAATCCACATGCCTTCGCCGAAGATGATGGTGAACTTTTTTATCTAGGTCGGGCACCGCATCCGGCCAATCTGGCTGTGAGCTGGGGAAAACTGTTGAGCCAAACCATCAAGGCCAGTTTTCATTGTGGGGCAGAAAGCGCCAGTTCAAATACCAGAATAATTCGGACCACCCGGCAATGGTTGGAGCAACAAACAGCCTACAATGACATTTTGGTAATCATACAGTGGAGCACTTGGGAGCGTGAGGAATGGCTGCACAATAATACATATCTACAAATTGGATCCAGCGGTCTTGACCATGTTCCTGACGAACTGGCTCAACGATATCGAGATTATGTTGTCAATGTTGATTGGTCAACCAAAATCAAGCAAGCTCACCAAGACATTTGGAATTTCCATTTAGAATTGAAACAACAAGATATTGCACACATCTTTTTCAACGGCAACAATGATTTCAGCAAGATTACAGAAAAGCACGACTGGGGGCCGAATTACATCGGTCCCTATGACCCTTCTATGACCTTTGATAGTCTGATCAAATCGGCTGGCATACAAACAGTTGCGCCCAATTCCTGGCATTTTGGACGCGATGGCCATAGCTTTTTTCACCGTTTTATGTTACAATATATTGTTGACAACAAATTTATCTAAGGCGGTTCTATGAAGTATGTGCTGATCGATACAGCCAATATGTTTTTCCGTGCCAGACACGGGGCCTTTCGTGCCGCAGATACCTGGGAAAAACTGGGCTTTGCTTTACATGTGACCTTGATGGCTGCCAACAAGGTGGCCCGTAGATTTGAAGCAGATCACGTGGTATTTGCTCTCGAGGGTCGAAGCTGGCGCAAGGACATGTATAAACCCTATAAAAACAACAGAGCAGTGGCACGTGCTGCACTCACAGAAGCCGAAGCCGACGAGGACAAGATGTTCTGGGAAACTTATGACGCTTTGACTAAATACTTGAGCGATAGGACCAACTGCTCAGTGATACGGTGTCCTACTGCCGAAGGCGACGATATCATAGCTCGCTGGATCGCTTTACATCCCCAAGATGACCATGTAGTAATTTCAAGTGACACTGACTTTGTTCAGCTAGTAGCACCCAATGTCAAGCAGTATAATGGAATCACCGACGAACTGATCACCACGGAAGGAATCTTTGATGCCAAAGGCAAACCGGTCATCGACAAGAAAACCAAAGAAGCCAAGCAAATCCCAGACCCACAATGGTTGCTTTTCGAAAAGTGCATGCGAGGCGATTCAAGCGATAATGTGTTCTCCGCTTTTCCAGGCGTCCGTACTCGGGGAACTAAGAACAAGGTCGGTCTCCAAGAAGCCTACGAAGACAAGGCCAAAAAAGGCTATGCCTGGAACAACCTGATGTTGCAACGCTGGACCGATCCCGACGGTGTGGAACATCGTGTGCTGGATGATTATGAAAGGAACAGAACCTTGATTGATCTCACAGCACAACCTGCAGAGATCAAGGCCACAGTGGATGCGGCCATACGTGAGCAGATCAGCCACAAGGATGTGGGCCAAGTAGGCGTAAGGTTCATGCAATTTTGCGGCAAGTATGAACTGAACAAATGCAGTGAGTCGGCCGAAAGCTTTGGCCGATGGATGAATGAAACATACAAAGGAGTTCTCAATGACATTAATAGCTAAACCCGTGATTGACAAGCAGTTCTGGATCTTACAGGACGGCAATCAAAAAGTGGGCAACATCGAAGCCTGTGCTGGCGGATACCAGGTCAAGATACGCAATCAGGTCGCACAGTTCAAGACCATAAGAATGGCTGCACAGCGGGTCAATATACAATTTGAAACACACAAAAAGAGTAGTGTCAAAAGTGAAAAAAATCTTGTGCATGGTTACTATGCCATGTCGCGAGCCAGCAATCCCATGTGGGATGTCAAAATGAAAGTTCCAATCTATACCAAAACCTCCAAGAGCAAGAGCTGGTATGCAGCAGGATGGTATTGTGTAAAAAAAGGCCGTTCGTGGACTGTTGCTCAAGACCCCAAGTTGATTGTGTTACAAAGATATGCTTACGCAGGACCATTTCATTCCGAGGAGTTGGCCAATGACCATGCACATTCAGAAATTCGTTGATCGTGTGCGTGGACTTGAAGCCAAAGGATCAAGAGATTTTTCAATGAGCATGCAGGAAGCCAAGGACTTGCATGCAGACATCACTAGACTGTTGTTGCAACTTGAAAATGTTCGCCAAAATTCAGCCACAGAGATATCAGAAAACACGGCCATACAGGTGCAAATTGCAGGTGGCACCTTTAGATAATATAGGTATATTTTGGCATAAATAACTTTATGTCTAGACCCAAACCCAGTGTGCTGGTTGAACTTACCAACAAGAGCACCTACAAAACCGAACAAGTATTGGCCAGTGAAGGAATATGGGCAGTCTTCTACGAAGGCAATCCTATCAATCTCAAAACATCCAATCTCTTGGTGCAGTATCCTGGACCCAAATACAAGAAAGTAAGTTTTTCCAATCCTGGGCATGCCAGGAATCTGGCCAAAAAACTCAACACACAATTCAAGACCGACAAGTTTACTGTGGTGTTGTTGAAGTCTGGTGATCAGGTCTATCCCTGATGTGCGCGACAAACATCTACTTACCCAAACACTGATCGCTCTGCTTCCTGATGCCAGGAAGTTGCAACTAGATGCAGCCAAAAAAGCCTGGTGGTTCAATCTAAGGAAAAATGGCGGCATGAGATTGACTGGTCTGGGCTATGTGACCTTTGTAAAAGATCTGGAACTGGAACACTACGAATTTACCATAAACGATCCTATGATGTTCACACAACAAACCATACTCAAAATGGATCGTAAAATGCAGATGCCCTACTATATCCATGCTGTCAAAGGCATACCCAAAAAAATCGTGTTTTTCGGCAGCCGAGAAGCTGTCATGATCAATTTGTATGGGAACCTACAACAATTCCTTGACAACTATGAGCCCTGATGTTATAATAAAAATCTGGGCCGGTAGCTCAATTGGTAAGTAGCAATCCGCTCATAACGGATAGGTTGTCGGATCATGCCCGACCCGGCCCACCAACTAAATAGGATTACTATGGAACAACGCAAAAAACCCGTAGCTCAGTACTACTACTCAAAAGAGGAGTGGGACAGGTTGGGCTGTGGACCATTGCCACCCGAGCGAGATCGTGCCAATCAACTTCAGAATGTGGTATCTCGAGGCAATCCGCCCACAGACAACAACGTGGTAAAAGGATACAACTAACATGTGGTTGATATTTTTTGCATTATTGGCCATAGTCATAGTTTATGGTATCATGTGGCTCAACGATCATCTGGACGAACAATGAACAAATATTGGAAACGACTCTGCACACCCGAGCAAAACGCTCGACAGGTTGGTGCTCTTAAAATCTTGGCAGGCGGCTTGACCTTGCTGTTTGTGATCTGGTTTTTGGGAACTTATCTATGATTAAACGCATACCTTGGGCGGCTGTTGCGGCCATAGCATTGTTCATAGGCATGGGCATTGTAGCCCACTTGTTTGGTAAATGATATGAATCAAGACTACAGTTTTGCTGTTGGCCTTGCGGTTGTGGTCACAGTATTCTTGTTGTTCTTTTACTAGTTTCCACGTTCGTTAAATGTGGTGGTGGGTCGGCTCTATGAATAAAACACAATTGGCAATGTTGGCAGGCACGGGTTTGATAGCCATGTGGTTGCTGTATAAATTAAGTCTGGAACTATGGTGTTGGACATATGGGCTAGTTGGTTGACCAATAAATACCCGTAAGTTATAATTTTAAGTATTGTTGTAATTCCTTCCAAGTGAAGGCGCTGTGGACGGCGGTGCAAATCCGCCCACCTCCACCAAAGGAAATTTATGAACGAAGCAGAATTAAAACTCAGGGAAATGTATCTACAGACTGCCAAGTCCATTGTGGCATTTGCCCGAGCAAGACATTTTGGACACTGCTAGTTTCTTTTGGTGGGGGTGTTTTAGATTCGACATGGTGAGCTAATGCGGACGGCAACACATCAGCAACGATGTAAAAAGAAGACTTTAATAACTGCAAATGATGAGTTATTCTTAGCAGCCGCTTGATCGGTATGCGTGAGCAACTATGCTTAGAAACAGAAAATAGCCAAAAAAGCCACAGAAATGTGGCTTTTTTGTTGGCCACTAGTGAAAACCACTAAATAATTAGTTGGGCGATCGTCCAGCATTCTTTTAAAAGGAAATCTCAAGCATGAAAAAACTATTATTAGCATTAGCCTTGTCCGCTGGCTTTGTTGCCTCGGCTCAAGCTCAACTCACCGGCAATTTAGGTTTGACCAGCGACTACCGCTTCCGTGGTGTTAGCCAAACCCAAAATGCTCCTGCAGTTCAGGGCGGCATCGACTATGCACACTCAAGTGGCTTCTACGTTGGTAACTGGAACAGCTCGGTCTCTAGCCAAGTCTACACCAATGGTGCAGGCGTTGAAAGTGACCTCTATGCTGGTTATAAGAAAGAAATTTTCAAGGGCATCACCGTTGATATCGGTAGCTACAACTATTTCTATCCACGTGCAACCACTAGTGCGGCCACAGGATCCAACTTTGACACCTACGAAGCATTTGCCGGCGTTGGTTACAAAGACATGATCTCGGCCAAGTATAGCCAGACCTTGGGCAACGGTTACTTCGGTACAGCCAATGCTCGTGGCACCAGCTATACCCAAGTAGATGGCAAATTGCCTGTGCCCATGGTCAAGAATCTGGCCGTGGTTGCGCACTATGGTCGTACCAATGTGGCCAACAGCTCCAATCTTGATTACAACGACATCAACGCTGGATTTGTTTACAGCTTGCCAAAGGAATATGATTTGGGTGTAAAATATTATACCAACTCAGGTATGAGCAATGCATTCCAAGCTGCCAATACTGTGAGCGGTCAGAAACTATACAAAAATGCTGTAGTGGTTTCCGTGACAAAAACTTTTAACTAAAAATTAAAAGTGATCAAAAAAGCTCCTTCGGGAGCTTTTTTTATGGCTAAGTATTCCTATGATTGATATTGTAACCGTGGTGTTCGCGCCTGAACTAGAAACGTTACGCTTGCAGGCAAACAGCATTGATATTTACGTTGACCATGTTGACAGGATCATAGTCGTCATAAATGATGATTCCACGGACCATTATCAAATTCAACCTGCTTGGTGGGGGCGGCACAGTCACACAGTGCAAATCATTCCAAGGCATCAGTTTGGTCGAGAATACAGTGAAAATGGTTGGGTCAGTCAACAGGCATTGAAATTGGCGGCCTGCACACTTTGTCAATCCCAATGGGCTGTGATCGTGGATGCCAAAACCATATTTGTAGAAAAGTTTTGCATTGACTCATTAAGACCTCGGGTGGGACAACTGGACATTTATCCAGTTTTTGAACCCAGCAAACACATTGCCAATGCCTTGTTTGGCACTGATCTACAAAGTCAACTGGGACCAGGAGGAGTGCCATTTGTGATCCATGTGCAGTTGGCTTGTGAAATGATCCGCTGGATTGAAAATCATACTGGACAAAGTTTTGTGCCATGGTTCCAGGCACAAGGCATGCTGACCGAATTTATCTTGTATTCGGCATGGATACAGCACCGGTGTGGATCATTGGATTCGATCTATGACACTGCCAGATCAACCCTACGTCCAGTGAATCTGTGTCACAGTGAAGTTGGGAGGTTTGAACAAAAGTTCCAACAAATGCAACATGCTTCCACGGTAAGTATACATCGCAATGCCTGGATCCAGCTCAGTGCTGATCAACAGCAACAGTATCTGGATTTTTTGCAAAGCAGAGGTATCCAATGAAGGCTGTGGCTGTGGTAGCTCATCCCGACGACTGTGTGATATTTGCCTACAGTTATATATACAACCATGCCGAATATGCCTGGACCATAGTTTATCTTACCTATGCCGAATGGGAACCCCGGGCACAGGAATTTCGCGAATTTTGGAGCCGCCGAAACATCACAACCATATTCCTGGGCCATCGAGATGACTACAGAGACATTGAAAACAAATGTATCAGTTTTGATACCCAGCAGGCTGCACAAGAAATTGGTAACATTATCAAGCCCTATGACCTAGTGCTTACTCACGACGAGCAGGGCGATTATGGACATCTGCATCATGTGTTTGTGCATCAGGCCACTGCAGGTCATCCACAGCGAGTAACTTTTGCAGGTCCAGGCCGCGGCACAGTTAAATACTCCGTGCCTGCGGGCACATACAGCCTGGACGAATTGCCCATGCATCGAGATGTAATCGCAGGATTCCACACCAACACCCACACCAACGAATACACAACATGAAAAAAAAATTGATGGTAGCAGGATGCAGTTTCAGCGCACCGGCCAAACAGCCCGACGGCACAAGTTGGAGTGAACGCTTGGCTGACAGACTGGGTTGGGATCTAGTGAATCTAGCCCGACAAGGTTGCAGTAATGGTGGCATACGAATACAGATAGAAGAGATTCGTAGACAACGTCCGGACTTTGCCATAGTGACTCCTACCTTTTGGGACCGCATGGAAGTTCCGGCCACGGCCGCGCCCTATGATTGGACACAAAAAAGCGGTGGGTGGAATCCGCCTCTGGAACGACACCTGCAGGATCGTGAACGCAAGAACGGCTATCGCAGAGAAGATGGCATCAACAATGTCAACTATGGCAACAACAACTACAACATGATCTGCGAAACTATTTTTACCTTGGCCGAAAACTATCCCCATCCTTATAGATCGGGCCTGATCAGCAAAGAATCCCAGACCGCAGTGAGACATTACATAGATGCTATCTATGACAATCACTGGAAAAAACAACAGGATGAATGGATTATTACCGAAGGCATACTGCAATTGTTTCACGATGGCATTCCTTTTTTGTTGCAACCTGTGTTGTTATGGCCATTTGATCCGAGCAATGTTGAACAATGGAAAAAAATCATGCCTCGAGTGATACCTGCTCATTATGTCATGACTGACAGCATGGAAAGCGTGCTCAGTGTGTGCGGCAACAATCCATTTACTGGCGAGGATCCAGGATATCATTCAAGCCCTGCTGGACAACAGATCATAGCCGACAACTGGTATCGTAGAATCACCCAGGAACATGGCCTACAATAGTCTTGTGGTCAATGGTTGCAGTTACATGGACAGTTATGTGTCCGGGCAAGGACATTATGATCTGGCCAAACAATTGAATCTAGCACAGGTAGCCAGTCTAGCCATGGGTGGTTCGGCCAATTCAAGAATACTGCGCACCACTCTCAAACACAGTTATCATGCAGAACAACCAACGTTCTACCTGTTGGGCATGACCTTTCTTAGTAGATTAGAAATACCTATACTGGAAAACAAGGATGGGTTCGAAGGTCGCTGGACCAATCCGCAAAATCAACAATATCAGCACCTGTGGCAATATGGATGGACTCAGCAGGAAACAAATGCCTTTGTGGAGGTCAAACTCAAGAGCGAAATCTATAGTATTTTGGATCGAACCGAAGATCTCATGTATCGCATACTCAGCACCATATCAGACCTACGCAACAGAGGACATCAGGTGTTGGTATTTCAACAGGCAGACAATCTACACCTGGAACATCTCGACAATCCAAAGTTGAAATTTTTCAAAAACAATGTTCATATCTTGGGGGATTATGCCTGGCGTGCAGTGCCATGGCAGTTGGCACAGGGCGTGATTCCAACCAATTATGGATCACAAGCCATGCATCATGTGCCCGATGATCTTAGGCATCCTGCACCAGGACAACATCAGGTGCTCAATGAATTTCTAAGAGACTATATAACCACTAGGAATATGTTGGATCAATAGATCCTGTTGTTTTTGTTTGGTTTGTGCTTGCAGAGTCCATAAGTGTTGATGGTTGTGTTCCAACACCGGACGGATTTTGGCATATACTTCCACGGGATCCTGCTGTGCAAGACTAAGTATTTGTGCAAAAGCTCGTCGATATCTCAGTAAATCTACCAATTCTTCGTCGTAGTCTTCGTCAATGACTGAGCCAAAGGTCTGGAATCCCAATTCTCTGAGATAATGTAAGAATCTGCACGGACCAAACATCACAAACAAACGTTGAGCAAACAAGGCCTTGGTGGTTTTTTCAGTTAAGAAAAATCCATCTCCGGTAAAACCGGTTTCACAAATCACTGAATACCAAGTATTGCGATAAATGTTCCATGGCACATAAGGACTAATACTTTTTTCTATTTTTTCTTTGACTTCCCAGGCTGGATCTAGATTTGGGCTCACATAAGGCCAGTGCAAACGTAGATCTGAAAAATAATTGTGAATTTGTTCATTTTGTTGATCAATGACACATCCTGTATTAAATTGATCTCTGTAGTTGACTATGGATTTTTCTAACAAGACCGGATGCTTCTGCATGCTGAGCATGACAAAATCTCTGTGCGGTCTTCGAGCTCCCAACAATGCTTCAAACCAGTAAGGCTTGCTGAGGTTCATGGTATCTTGATAGGTATTCATACCCATGAGGTTTTGCATCCACCACGAACGTATCACTGTGGTGGCATGATTGATGCCTTCAGACTCGTGACAGGCTCCTTGTGCCAACACATAATTTTTAATGCGTTTTTCGTCGATCCAAGCCATGAGATCCTTGGTGCGTTCTTGCTCGATGTCAGATATCACTACCAAATCAAATTGACTCAAATCAAGTTTCCATAGATCTCTATGATAAGCAAAATTGTTTGGCCTTGTGAACATGGCCGGCACAAAGGCAATCTTGTATGGTTGTTGCATGATTTCATCTAGTGTGCCCGATTCGGCCTCCACTTGCCAGTCCTTGGCAACATCAAAATCTCTGTCTAAATTAAATATTTTAACGGACAGTTTCATAGGCACTTTCTAATTTGATCAAGGTAAAAATCAAAATTTGTGATTGTTTTGGTCTGCCAATCCAGCTGTAAACTCTGACTCAAATCCGGTATGGCGTCTGCAAAACAGTTGTATTGTGAGGTACGATGACCAATTTTGGTCAAACTATTGTATTCAAATCTACGTTGTTCTTGTGTGCTTACAGGATGTTGACTCATGGCCCAGTTGCCCAAGAATTCATATTCACTGAACCACTTGATGGGTTCTCCAGTGCCCCAGGGTGCAACAGTGGGCATGGTAGGCACATGATCGATTATGGCGTCAAGGAAATGCTGTTGGTGTCGCTGTTCCAGAGTCTGGCGCAAAGACAGCCAGTCTTGTTTCATCACTGCCACTATTTCTGTGACAAAACAGTGCGGTGTTTGCCTAGGCATGCCCAAGACTTCGGGCAACACACGATCATAGCTGCCGTGCGTGGTGTTAGGCAAGATCAACATGTTGAGTTGATTGTCTTTCCAACACCTGTAAGGTTCGACCATGAATGTGTCAGGGTCATGCATGATGGCTATGTCATAGTTCAGCAGATCCAGGTAGGCCAATTTGATTGCTTGTTGCCGCAACCACCAACCACGATAGTCATTGTCAAACACCCAGTTGTTGACTTGAGGATAATTTTCATATATCACTGAGTCGTTGACATAATCAAAATGTTGCGTGTCAATGCCGTGTTGTTGAAATATGGGCCATAATTCTTCTCGAGGCACTGGACTGGCTATCACGGTGTGATCAATGCCTTCAAGATAGTGATCAAACTGCATGGCCAGGCAGGCATGCGGTACACGATAACGTGCCAAGAACATGATTCTAACAGTTTTCATCGACCGCCGCAGGAATTGACACAGCCATACAAACGACCTTGAGCTATGCTGTCACGTGCCCAGGTTTCTTCCACACGATCAAACCATGACATGCAGTGAGCTAGATCGTATTCCAAGGCATTGTTTTCTGCCACCAGAGGTAGCAATTGCTGGTTGCCTGGATGATGCATGGTGGCTGGATAGAATCCCAAAAAGCAACAAGGCCACACTGTTCCGTCGGCGGCTATGTATATTTCTTCCTGTCGTTTGTGCTGGCAGATAAGTTGCAAGGGTCGGGTGTCTTTGTCGCACTGCACAGTTTTAGCATCAAACCACGTGATGTGACTTTTTAACATGCCCGTGATGTCCGGAACCGAGGTCTCTACGGGTCCTAGCCAATGACTGAATTCTCCTGATCTTCCATATACTGGGCCGCGATTACGACCTTCGTCGATGTTTTCAAACTTTGCAAACCCTAGTTCTTGTGCCATTTGACGGCAGTCCGCTTCTTGATGGCGATTGTGATCAAATGGAATAAATCTCCAAATTGCGTTGCCGCCGGCCGCTATAAAAGCCCTGGCATTACGGATAATTGTGTGCCAATTTGTATCTTGACGATAAAGATGGTGAGTATCTTCAAGTCCGTCCAAGGCCCATCCAATTGAGACTCCGGGTCGAGCCAACTGTGCCCACCATTCGGGGGTCCTCATACTGCCATTGGTATTGACGGCTACAGGAACACCCTGATCGGCCAACCAATGAACTATTTCTTGGGCTTCTCGAGCCAGACCAAAATCTCCTAGATTGCCATTGAAACTGATGCCACGTGTAAGCTGTTGCAAGAATTCTGGACGAAGTATTTGCTGTAAATTTGCCAGAGTTAATTCGGTTTCGGGATATCCCGAATTGTAATCCATGCCGCGATAGTTTCTCATGCACATAGGGCATCGAGCATTACAACGAGTAGTCAATTCGATCTGGACCTGACGAATGTCAGAGAGTCTAAGCATAGGGATATTTATAGATTGGGTGGTTGACAAGATATAAATAGTCATATATAATACTACTATGTTGAATTGCAAATTAACACACCTAATTGAACCACAGCCCAATTTTGGCGGGAGTATGGCTCTATGGGCAATTTGTGAAGATCCATGTCGAGGTAGAGAATAGTATAAGAAATTATACCACAATATTCGAAACCTCGGACTTAAACACTCCGAGGTTTTTTATTTAAAGGAAAGGAAGATATGACAATTGATTACACAAAATTGAACGATCGTGTTGTGAAACAGGCTTGGGATCATAGCACAGCATTTTTGACCGAAGCACAGGTCAAGAAATTGTTTCAGAACAAGATTGATCGTGCGGCCGCTATGATCCGGGCGCAGGAACAGTTTAAGAAACTCAGCGAAGAACGATAGTCACTGACATTTCACAAGTGGTTGCAGGCAACGAGGGCCTGTGCTACACTCAAAACAAGCACAAACGGGCGGCCTCGAGGATGAATCTCTTCTTGTAGAGTGAAAAATCCGAGCGATAGCAAACGCACTCTGTGGAGTGCGTATTGTTGAGATTGTGAGCGAAAGACTAAGCAATCCCAACTGTTAGGGAAGAACACCATCCTTGTCAAGTCAGCCCACTAATCGGGAAATCGCAGCCTGCTGATGCTGTGTAAACGACGCAACAAGGAGAGATCCGTGCAATGACTGGGTTAACCAGCACAGGCCAGAGTTTCTTAAACACACAACAGTGATCTCAACAATATAGAGAGTTGACCGAGAGGCCGAAGGTGCTCGCCTGCTAAGTGAGTATGTGCCTAAAAAGCGCATCAAGGGTTCGAATCCCTTACTCTCTGCCAAACATGGGGGTGTAGCTCATCTGGTAGAGCATCTGGTTTGCAACCAGAGGGTAGCAGGTTCAAGTCCTGTCACCTCCACCATGCTATCGCGGGTTAGAGAAATGGTATCTCGGGAGTCTCATAAGCTCCAGTTGGCGGTTCAACTCCGTCACCCGCAACCAAACCGGGTCTCATAGTATAGTGGTTAGCACGGCGCCCTGTCACGGCGCAGGCAGGAGTTCAATTCTCCTTGGGACCGCCAAACAATTGTGCTCGAGCAAGCTAGGTGTATGCACCGGACTGTTAATCCGGCGAGTCAGGTTCGAATCCTGGGAGCACAGCCAAATGCGGATGTAGTTCAGTTGGTAGAATACATGCTTGCCAAGCACGAGGTCACGGGTTCGAACCCCGTCATCCGCTCCACACATAAATATCAGCATGAAAATTCTATTACCCCCTGATTTGCTATGGATGTGCCCGGTTGCAGTGCCTGATCTTGCGAGATTAGGTGGAAAAATGGACGGTGGATATTTGGTGCCGCAGAGCGCGATCAATCATGCACAAGGCCTGTTGAGTTTTGGACTAGGTGATGATTTTACCTTTGATCAGGCGTGGCATGCTCTCAAACCTCAGGATCCCATACACATGTATGATGCCAGTGTGAAATTTGAAAATCTTAGAGTTCGAGTTAATACCGCAGCACGTGGACACATAGATCTCAAAACAGAATATCAGGAATTTTTCCAGGGTCATGTAAGGCACTGGCCGGAATACATTAGTCCCAACAACTTTGCCGAAGCTTTAGAACGCATAGGTGTGGATCAGGTTTTTATAAAAATGGACATAGAAGGATCAGAATATCCCTTGATTGATCTGTTTGTAGAGCACAAGGATCGCATAGTTGGCATAGCAATGGAATGGCACGACTGCGCCAATCGTGATCCCAAATGGAAAGCGGCCGTGGACAAGTTGCAAGACCATTATGCCATAGTTCACCTGCATGGCAACAATCATGTGACGCCTGACAAGGAAGGCATATTTGGTTGTATGGAACTCACGCACATCAGGCGTGATCTAGTGAACTCCACAGAACTGAGAAAAAATATCTATATTCCTGATCTAGATTATTCCAATGTGCATGGTTGGGACGACTACGAATACTACTTCGAATAACTAACTTCTGGGGCGGCAGGTAGCAAAGGTAGTCACCGACGTGTCACGAAAATTAAGACCGGCACTGAGTTGCTGACACACCGCGGCTGTGGCCACAGGTTGCTCCAACTTACGGACCAAGTCGTTGTTGACATAAAGAAAAAGTGTTAAGATGTATTCCATAATGTAATAACTCCTAGTAATATATATCACATTGTATATGTGATTTTGTTGGAAATCTAATACATTTTTGTTATGAACTTATTACTGGTAGGATGGCCGAGTGGTCCAAGGCAAGTGACTGCAAATCTCTACAACCGTTGGTTCGAATCCAACTCCTACCTCCAATATCCCAGGCAAGTGTTACGGTAGCACAGCAGCCTCCAAATCTGCTGGACGGGGTTCGATTCCCTGGCTTGGGCCCATACACCGGAGAAGAAGCATCAATGGTGATGCAGTGGACTGTAAATCCGCCGCCTTCTGGCACGACTGGTTCGATCCCAGTATTCTCCACCAAGAATGGTAATGTAGCATAATGGTCGTGCACCTCCTTCATACGGAGCAAGGTGGTGGTTCGAATCCACCCATTACCACCATACAGGACGGTTAGCTCAGCGGTAGAGCAGGGCCCTTACAAGGCCAAGGTCGTAGGTTCAATCCCTACACTGTCCACCAATTCGGAGTGTAGGAAAGTCTGGCTCAATCCGCCTGCTTTGGGAGCAGGAGACCGAAGGTTCGAATCCTTCCACTCCGACCAGTTAGATTATTTTGCCAGTGGTAGCGTCTACTGTGACTGGTGCGTGAACAGCAAAGGTAAATGTGTAGGCAGGATTTTTTTGTCCTGTGACCTTTTTCAAGGTGCAGGTCACCCAGGCTTCTGTGATGCCCGATTTGGTCATGGTGCCGACTGCTTGAGCACATGAGACCTTGGGAGGATATGTCCATGACAAACAGTCCTTGACTCGTGAGTCATCCGGAAAAGGCCCAGTGGCATGTCCCACAGAATCAATCACAATGGCTGTGGGAATTTTGGTGTTTGCACCCAACCAGCAGGTATAACAATCTGCACCAGCAGTGCCTTCGGCCAGCAAAAAACCACTGCCGCGTTGAACCAGATCCATGACGCTTTTTGCGCCCCAGACCTGTTGGTCAAACCCCAATGGGGACATGACCCCCATGCGAACAAAAAGACGACGGAACAAAGAAATAACAGACATATGGCCTCCAGAATTGTTGAGTATTTATATACCAATATTATGCGGGATTAGTTTAGGGGCAAAACGAGAGCCTTCCAAGCTCATGACCGGGGTTCGATTCCCCGATCCCGCTCCAGCAACACCATAAATAATAAAGTTTAACGTATTTGCTGATCAGCAAAGTCAATCATATCACAAGGAACCAAATGAAATATTTTATTGCCTTTTTTCTGGCCACCACTGTGTCTTTGGCAGCCTGGGCCAAATTAGAAGTGCCACGAGAACTGCAAGGAAAAACCGTTGCAGTGGTTGTGCCCTATGCGGCCGGCGGACAAAGTGACTCATGGAATCGCATACTGGCTGCACGAATAAAAGAAAGCACCGGCCTGGACATGGTGATTGTCAACAAACCCGGAGCCGAAGCTTTAATAGGCACATCATTTGTGGCCCGGGCACCGGCAGATGGAACCACACTGCTGGGTGCTGAAAGCAGTCCCTTGGTATTGGCGCCGTTGCTCAAAGATCCCAATGCCATATCACGAGATAGATTCGTCACAGTCAATGTTGGTTATTTGAGTGCGCAGGGATTTTATGTGCGAGCCGACAGCAAATATCGCACATTGAAAGATCTGCTGGATGATGTAAGAGCCAATCCAGGTCGTGTGAACATTGGTCATTCACATATCATGAGCAAGTTGGTCATACAAAGAACCCTGGGCGAGATCAATGGAACCTACAACGATATACCTTACAAGGGCATCGCACCGGCGGTGACAGACCTGTTGGGAGGCCATGTTGATGTGATCGTAGGTGCACCTATTGTGTTGCAACAGGTGCGTGCAGGCAAGGCACGAGTGTTGGCATTCAGCTCGCCGCGTCGTCTAGAAGCGTTTCCGCAGGTTGGCGCCATACGAGAAACCGTGCCAGGTTTTGCAGTGGAAAATTTTGGTGGCATTTGGGCTCCGGCCGGCACGCCCAGACACATTGTGGACTTTTTTAATCAGGCCTACAGACAAGCCGCACGTGATCCTGCTGCACAAGAGTTTTTAAAGAACACAGCGGCTGGTTTGTTTGATGGTGGTCCTGACGAAGCCGAAAGATTTGTTCAGAACAAAGAAATTTTTTGGCAACCTATTATAGCCAAATATGTCAAATAAACTAAACCCAGGCAACTGGGTTTTTTATTATCAAGAAAGGAGGCACTTATGCCAGCAGTATTTTTGGTATCAGACACGCACTTTGGTCACGCAATGGTGCCTTACGCTGTTTGACGATATTTAATGGTAAAAAGGCATAAATATTACTATGAAAACATTAAGAGAAATGATGGACTTAGTTGAATCCTCTCAAATAGTGTATGGAGTTTATTACACTTTCTGGGATGATTATGATTTAGTGAAACTGTTTAGCACTAAAGAAAAAGCACAGGCGTATATCAGTTCTCCTGAGAGAAAAGATGATAGAGGTAGAGATATTCGCGAGCGATTTTCGATTGAACAACTTAAAGTAGAATAAAACTACTTTTTACGAGCCGCAAGCATACGAGCCCGGTATTCAGGGTCTGCCCATTTAGCTCGACGACGCTCACTCATCATTTGCTTATACGCTGGATCTGCCCAGCGTTTTTTACGGGATTCTGTTTGTTGCTGTCTATATAGCGGATCTTTCCATAACTCAGTTTTATGCTCGCTGTGCCACTCACGATACTCTGGTTCTGCCATTGCTTCTGCGTGTGCTTGAGTGTATTTTTCTAAGTATGCTGGATCCTGCCATAGTTCCTTGCTTTGCTGACTTTTTAGTTGGCGGAACTCTGGTGTTTTAAGACTTGCGGCACGAGCAGGATCTTGCCAAGAGTTTTTAACAGCAACGGATACTTTTTGTTTGTATTCTGTGTCTGCCCATAGTTGTCTGCGACTTTCGCTCATCTGTGCCCGTGTTTTATCTGTGTGATACTTAAAGGTATCTAACGCACAGGAAGTTAGTCGTTTGTTTAACATCTGCGTATTTGACTCCACATCGTGTTCGCGAAGTAGGTGTTGCTCATACTCATATGCTTCTGTTCCTGTAGCAAACTCCGCCAAGATTTCTTTGGCAAACTTATCCACGCCGTGCTCTTTGATTAAACGAGCTACTACTTTGCTTGAAGTAAAGTAGGTCTCGAGTAAATCGCTGGGTGTTGCGTTTTTACTACCCCTGTATCCAATATAGTATTGATCAGTGGGTAAAAAGGTTATTTTATATACATAGGCCATTTGGTTGTCCGTTTTTTGATTTTGTGTTATACTTATATTTATCTATTTAGCATAAAGGAGATGTTATTATGCCTTCTGTTTTCTTATATTCTGATCCTCATTTTGGGCATCAGGGAGTTTGCCGTTTTCTTAGATCAGACGGAACCAAACTCAGACCCTGGGACACCGCTGAAGAGATGGACGAGCATCTTGTCAAAGTCTATAACGAGCGTGTAAGGCCCAATGATAAAATATATTTCTTGGGCGATGTTGTAATCAATAGGCGAGCCTTAAAGACACTTGCACGCTTGAATGGTGACAAGGTCCTGATCCGTGGTAACCACGACATCTTCCGTGACGACGAATATAGACAATACTTCCGTGAACTGCGTGCCTACCATGTGATGAACGGTCTTATCTTGAGTCACATTCCTGTACACGAAGCAAGTCTTGGTAGGTTT
>JACCDG010902270.1_pt1 | contig 30398 bp, 46 predicted proteins | sample 7442471 | NCBI WGS metagenome assembly JACCDG01 (sample SAMN15323444, study PRJNA562643) | freshwater metagenome | isolation source: river surface water | place: USA:Blue River Watershed | collected 2017-08-17 | reverse complement strand
GTTCTTCTGCTGGTGGTTCTTCAGCAGGAGGTTCTTCAGCAGGAGGTTCTTCAGCAGGAGGTTCTTCTGCTGGTGGTTCTTCTGCTGGTGGTTCTTCTGGTTCTGGCTCAACGGGTGGTTGCTCTGGTTCTACAGGAGGTTCAACAGGTGGTTGCTCTGGTTCTGGTTCTGGTTCTGGTTCTGGCTCTACAGGTGGGGGAGGTGGAGGAGGTGGAGTTAAGTCATCAACAAAAAGTTGAGTTGCAACTACATCTGAATACTTAGCAAGTGAGTCATTATCTGAACGAACACTAATTTGATAGGTAGTGTCTAGTCCACCAGTTGACTCAAATAAAGATGCTGAAAGAATAATGCTTGTGTTAAGAGCATTAGCATCTCCTGCGTTTCCAGTTGCTATACCCCAGCCGCTACTTCCAGTTGACCAAGAAATTGCATAACGTTCTGGTAAAACTACTCCTGTTGGTGGGTCCCAAGAAACTTGTATGTCACCATTTTCTAACTGTGTAACAACAATATTTGTTGGTGCTCCTATAGGACTTTGAAGTATGACTTCTTGGTTTACTGTAGTTTGAGCAGTTTGTACAGCCTGTATTGCTTCTACTGTTTCTGTAATTGCTGTTTGAGCAAGGACTACGGCAGTCTCCATGGCTTCTACTGCTTCTTCAGCATCGGCTAAATCTTCTTGTGCGTCCGACAAATTTTGTTGAGCAATATCCTCTGCTAAATCTAAAATTTCAAGTTCATCTTGCTCTTGAGCAAGAGTTGCTTCTGCTGTTGCTAAAGTAGTAAGTTGTTGGGTAGTTGCTGTTGATTGAGTAAATTCTGAACCAGGAATGACTTGCCATCCAGTATCTGTGTAGCGCATTAAAACTACCGCAGCGCCACCACCATTTTCGTAATACCAAAACTCAAAAACCTTACCTACTCCAGCAGTTGTTGTTACATCTGCTGTAGAGCCACCCCCGCCTTTGTCATACCAATCATTGATAACAAGTTCTCCATCTAAATAAAGCCTTGTCCCATCGTCTGCTGATGCGTGTAGGTACTGAGTTCCGCTGGTTTGAGGAGTCCATTGACCTGTGTATTTAACAATGACATCTTCTGATCTATTAGAGCCAGCCACTGGTCCACTACCCCATTGCTCATTAATTCCGTTTGTATCGGTTGTTGTATGAATTGGGACTGCGTTTGTAGGAAGAGTTGGAGAAGCATTCTGTCCTTGAACGTTATAAACCTCAACTTTTAGTCCAGGAGTTGTATTAGCATCAACAACCGCTTGAGCCGCTGCCTCTGCTGTTGTTGCAGTAGCAACAACTACTTCTTGGGCATCCACTGCTACTTGCGCTTGTGCTAGTACTTCTGTCTTATCTGCAACCACTTCTGTTGCCGCTTCTACTGTAGGAGCAGTTTGAGCAAGAGTTACTGCTGTTTCCATAGCAGTCTGTGCTGCTTCAACTGCTTCTTGTGCCTCAACGACTGCATCTACAGCAGCATCAACTACTGCAATTATTTCTGGCTTCTGTAGCGGTAGTGCGTCTGAAGAAGCAACTACTGTTTGTAAAGTACTAGAAACAGTCTCTATTGCAGCAGCAGAAACAATAACTTGAGCCTGAGCAACAACTACAACTGCCTCTGCAACAGCGGTAGTTGCCTCTTGTGTTGAAGAAATAGCAGTAACTGTTGCTGTTTCAGCAGTATTTTGTGCAGTTGCTGCGGTAGTTTGTGCGGTTGCTTGAGTTGTTTGTAGAGTAGTAAGAGTATTTTGCGCTGTAGATAAAGTTGTAGTAGCAGTTGTTTCTGCTGTTTGTAAAGTTGTAAGCGTGTTTTGGGCTGTAGATAAAGTTGTTGCTGCTTCCTGAGCCGCTGCTACTAATGCAGGGTCAGAAGATGTTTTAGTTATAGAGATATTGTCAACAATATAATAATCAGCGTCTTTTGTAATTGTTATGGTCTCAATAGATGAGCCTGTTATTGTTTCGGTAGAAGTATATTGAACTGCTTGTGTCTGGGTAGACACATTGTTATTGATAACTTCAGTAGAAGTTGACCCGTCTGTGTTTGTGGCTATCATATTTGTATCGCCATTTTTGGCATACACACCTAAAGTTACCGATGTTACAGTTCCAGTATTTGTAGGGTTTACATCAATAACAATGTCATTTTGTGGACTAATAATAGTAAGAGCAGAGCCAGAAGTTTGCGGAGTGTTCCAGTTTCCACCAATAGAAACACCTGTTGACCCTGAAGAAGAAGTTACTGGCGTAGTTCCATCAACACCAGTCGTAACAATCACAACGCTTGTGGTGTTATTAGTAAAAGTTTCTGTTGTAGTAGTTGTTGTATTGGCAGAATCTGCCGCCGCCTGAGCATTTGTTGCTTCTGTTTGAGCAGTAGCAACTACTGCCTCTTGAGAATCTACTGCTGTTGCTGCTTGAGTAAGAGTATTTTGTGCTGTTGCTACTACCGTTGTTTGGGCTGCAACTGAGGTGGTTGCTTGGGCCAAAGTTTGATTGGCAGTTTCCGATGTTGCAACTGCTGTTTGTGCTGTTGCAACTGAAGTTGTTGCTTCTTGAGTAGCACTACTTGCTTCTTGTACTTGCGTAGTTGCGTCTGCGACTGCTTGTGTTGTTGTTTGAGATGGTTGTGATATTGATGATGCTACCTCCGCTATCTGTACGACTTTTTCTTCAAGTGTTGTTACAGTAGATGCTGCTGTTGCTACAGCAGTTGATGCTTCAGTTAGTGGGTCTTGCGTTGACTCCGCTGAAGAACCTGTTTGGATCACCTCCGACGACGCAGTTGAAGTTGCGTTGTTATTGGTTCCAGCATCACCCCCTTCAGAAGACTGGGCCTCTTCGGCCACGGCGGTTGTTGGACTAAGTATCCCATAAATAAAAGAAAGTATTGGGACAGACAAAATATAAAGAAGAGTCCTTCTTCGGACTTTCTTTGTAATAATACGAGCGCGACAAAGCACGACGAGATACTCCCACCATAGGTAATCTCATACAGAAAAATCTGTATCTTCCAGTGCTTATTTTACAGTATGTAAATAAATAAATTACTTTTTGTTGCGTAAATGTGCGTGACGAACAGTGGATGCATACCACTTTTCTCCACCAAGAGCAGTAGGAATAGCGTCTCTATTGAGACCTTGCGCTATCAAGTTATATGAAAGACCTAAACTTCTTTCTCTCTCAATTCTATCTTTAATTGATTCATTTATTAGTGGCAGAGGTCCTAAATCAATACCCCAGACTTTTCCGTTATTGCGTCTATCTTGGTGTACATCTTTCTGTCTAAGCGAAATCATTCCGCGTTCCATTTCTGCCATAGCAGACATAATGGTTACAACAAATCTTCCTTGATAAGTTGCAGTATCTAAACCTAAATCAAGAAGCGCTAGACGCCAGTTGTATTTATGTGAACGGTCAACAATACTAAGAAAGTCTCTTGTAGAGCGAGCAAGTCTGTCTAGCCGTGTAACAAAGAGGGCTTCTGCTTCTCCTTTATCTAAACTGTTTAGTGCAGCAGTTAAGACTGGTCGCCCCGTAATGTTTTTTCCAGAGCGACCCTCTTCACGAAGCATCTCTACTTCATACCCTTGAGACTCCGCTGCATAGCGAAGTTGCTTCTCTTGAGCATCAAGGCTTACGCCATCGTCCACTTGCATTTGAGTAGATACACGGGCATAGCAATAAGCAATCTTTTTCTTTTCGGTCAAGGAGCGACTCTTCCATTCTTTATAAAAGCATCGTGAGTTATAGGCATCAATTCTTTGAATATCTCCTCGTACTTTTCTGCAACCATTTCAATCTCACGCTGTGGATAGGAAGGAAATCTCTGCCCCTCGACATTGCGACGAAGAGATAGAAAGTTCATCAAAGCACGAGCATTCATAGTTACGTATGCAGATGAGTAAATTGTTAGTGGAAGCACTCCTCGTGCTACTTCACGAGCAACACCGCTACGAAGCATATCTTCGTAGTTTTGGTATGCCTCTTTACAAGTCCTTCTATAGGACGTCAAAGTTATTGCCATCTGCTCGGCATTGCCTGGCTCAAAGGTGTAAGCCCCTGGCTTTCCAATTTGAAGAAGTTTTCTATCTGAACTAGGGACATAGAACTCTGGCTCTAAAACCCGATAACGCCCAGACTCTTCGTTGTAAGAAGCCATGCGATGGCGCATATGTTCACGCCAAACAAAGATAGGGGCTTTGACATAGAAGGTGAAGACAGAGTGCTCAAAAGGTGAGCCATGCCTATCCCTCATCAAATAACCAATAAGACCAGTAAGTTTCTTGTTATCGTCGTTGTCTTGATAGCCAACTGTGCGCTCGCCAATAGTGCTGACTCTTGCTGCAAAAGCAATATCTTGGTCAGAGGCGCTGTGCTTGACTAACTGAACATCAACATCGGATTTGAAGTTGATGTCCAAGGCTTACTCGTCTTTGTCTTTTACGATTCTAAAACTCTTGCCTTTGGCAAAGTTGTTGATGGCTTTATCGTAAGTTCTATCAATAGGGCTCTTACTTCCCTTTTTAGAAGACTTCTTAGTAAATACCTGAACTACTGCCTTTGCGACAGCGTAAGCCAGAACAACACCGAAGGCTCCAACAATAAACACCAAACCCCATCCAACAATGGATAAAGCCAGTTCAAACGCTAACTTGAATGGATCTTGCCAGTCTAGATTCATACTTTCCTCTTTTTCTAGGGAGAATCCCTGCTATTAGTATACAGACTTAGACCTAAGACTGTACAGATAATCTAACAATATCACACTGTTTCTAAGTGTCACATTGGACGATTTTTTCCTAAAAGACGCTTTCTTTAGCGCTTATGCTCTTTCATATGTCGTGCAAGAGTGTGGTGAGCAAAACCCGAACGAACTTCAATCTCTTTCTTACACTCTGGGCAGATAACTACTCTATTTGCTGACATTACCTTACTCACTACATTCACACTTTGCGTAAGGGTCAAAAGAACAGAACTGACATTCCATTCGTTCTTGATGGGCTTTGCAGTAGTAGCGGAACTGGTGCTCGCCGCAGCAAACAAATAGTTCGTCAATAATGTTGTAAAACTTGGTTGAGTCAATGGTTTTTGTAGTCATAGCCTTAAGGTATACCTATACAATAAAAAAGTCAAATCTTTGCGCTCTAGGTCCCTAATAGGCAGAAAAGGACCAAAAAGGGGGGTATTGACTTTGGGAGTTTAGAGGGTGTACCTTCTGCCAAACAATGAAAGGAGTAGGTATGCAAAAGCCTATATCTAAAGTAGAGGAACAGATTGATTGGGATGTTTGGTATCACGAACGTGTGCAACTGGGAGTAAACAACATTGTAAAATCTATAGATAGCAAAAAGAACACGCAGAGCAGAAAATCAGTTTGCGCTTTGTGTAGTGCAAAAATACCTAAAAGAACTACTCACTTATTCAAGCCTCTTATAGGTGCTTGGATTTGTCAATCTTGTTGGAATGCTGAAAACAAAGAAGAGACAAAAAGATAGAATAAAAACTTTAGTTTTTCCCGCTCTCGGTCCCTTATTCTGAGACGACTGCCAACCAGCGAGGGATTGGGGGAGGTGGGGTGAGGTCTTCTAGGGGAACACGGTAGCCAACAAAGCCTGGCTCCTCTGCGTAGTACTTAGGGTTCTTTGCTAGTTCTGAGGTAATTGAGCCAAAAACTTCTACCCATTCATAATCATGGCTTACAGCGCACCCGTAAATTATCAAACCATCTCTTTCGTTTGGTTTGACTGGAACTTTGAAAATTGTTCGCATAGTACGAACTTCTATGTTTTGTCCAACATCTGAAGTTATTTGGCCATAACTGTAGTGGTATCGATTAGCGTAAACAGGATTATTCCAAGGCTCTTCAAGTAAATATGAAACTGCTCTTTCAGCAAGATTGCTTCTTGTGCCAGCAACATTTTCTGGAAGCAAGTAATTATTATCAATACCTTTTTGATAATTCTCTGTGTTCTTGCTGTTTTCTTTTATCTTTGCTCTTATTTCAGCAAGTCCAGTACACACTGTGATGTCTTCTGGCATCATCTTGATTAAGCGTGAATTGGGTAGATTAAGTATCATTTTATAAGAGTACACCTATACAATGAAAAGTTCAATTTTCTGCGCTCTAGGTCCGTAAGCCAAGGAAGCCGAAGGAAAGGGGTTTAGGGAGGGGTAGGGGGGTGTTTAGGGTAAGGTTGGGGTATGACGACGGTAATTGGGATTCAAAGGGCTGGCTACTGCGTGCTGGCTTGCGACTCGCAAACAACAGGAGAAACTGGTCGTCCATACGTTCACGACAAAGTAAAGAAGATTGTTGAGCGTGGTGAGTATCTAATTGCTGGCTCAGGCGATGCTGACGCTTGCGACATCATTCAACACCTGTGGGAGCCTCCAAAGCCTCCTCGCAAGAAAGATATGTACAACTTTGTAGTTTCAAAGGTTGCCCCAAGCATCAAGGCTTGTCTCAAAGAAAAAGGCTATGAGCCAGATAAAAATGATAAAGAGGCTGGCTTTTTGTTTTTGATTGCTGTTCGTGGAACTATCTATGAAATAGATACAACCTGCACTGTCAGTATGAGAGATGATGGAATTTACGGAATTGGTAGTGGCTCAAAGTATGCAATAGGTGCACTCTATGTAGGTGCTAATTGGCAAGAAGCGCTAGAGATTGCTGAAGCAAACGATATTTATACTTCAAGACCTTTTATTTCTTTTGAGCAAGACTAGACTTTTTTGCTCTGTAAGTCCTCATATACTCTGCCTTTTTCTCTTTTGAGACTCGTCTTCTATATTCTCGGTTGTGTTCCAAATAGCAGACATAACAGATGGGATATGAGTATCCGTTCTTTGATTTGATGACTGTGTTTTCTGGTGTCCGTGGGTGTCCGTTTCTACAGTAAGTATTAAGGATTGGTCTACCAACAGTATCTCCAATAGTTGGCTTTCCTCTTTCAATAGCCATCTGCTCATTCTCTGCTGGAGTACCAAGAACTAAATGAGAAGGATTGACGCAAAGTTTATTGTCGCAGGTATGCATAACGTGCATCTTGCTACTAGAGAGTTTGTAGTCGTTATAAACAATCGCCCATGAAACTTTATGGGCAGAAAGTAGTTTTTTCTTTTGGTAGGCAAAGACTCCGTAACCGCTACTGCTTACAGCAGCAATCCAGTGCCAGCAATCATCTTCATCTTCATCTATATATACCTTCTCCCAAAATCTATGAGAGAGTTCTTCCGTCCACTTCAGCCTCATTCACTTAAGGCTTTTTCTTCTCGGCAACCCCGAAATCACCAATAACTCGGAAGGCAACCTCTACATAAGAGGCGACATTAGAAATAAGGTCTTCTGGATGATGAAGTTCATCCTTACCTGCGTAAGACCAGTTGCTATGTAAATACTCCTTAAGGCCTGGAACAAGAGTGTCTACAAACTCATCGGTTGTCATATACCCCCTTGAGCGAAGTACATCCTCGCTAGGTTCCTTCACTTTTTTGCTTTCTTTTGCTTTTTTAGCCACGCCATCCTCTTTTCTTCCCAGGTGTCAAGGTCTTGTGGAAAATCAAAGTCCTCTGTCCAGTCGTCAATTTCAATGTGGTTATTTGTAATAAATAATTTGTTATCATCTTCAGTTTTTTGTAGATGCATAAACAAAAACCAACCACCTGTTGTAGAAGCAATGTTTTTAGAAATTACTTCAAGGATGGCTTTATTCATATTTTTATTGAATGAAGCATCAAAAGAAAGACCAAATATCTCTCGCCAGCCCTTTCCTGTAACTGTGGACCCCTCTTTGCGTAGGTAAAAGCGCCACTGATTTGTGTCAGACATAATTGTCTCTACTGCTTCATCTGTAAAGTAGGTATCACCAAAAACAAGAACTGTTCTGTCGTCAGACCAAATAGTTTGTGAAGACATAAACTTAGCCATGTCTTTGAGATTTCTACCTTGCCCTGGAACGTACATAGAGCAGCCCTCTACTTGATGTGCGTTTTTGTTGCCAACTATGACAACATCATTTGTATATTTAAGAAACTGCCTAGCAGTTCTTTCAATAAGAACTTCGCCTTCAATAATAAGTCTGTGTTTAGGAGTTCCGCGATGGTTTTGCCAACGAGTTGCATCCCCTGCTGCCAATATAAGAACTCGTGTTGTCATGCGTCTACTCTACAATAGAAAGTTGGTTTTTCTGCGCTCCAGGTCCGTACTAATCGGAAGTGGCGGTTTTTGGGGGAAAGGGATTTTCTAGGAGGAGGGTGTCAAAGGTTGAGGTAGGGACAGTTTGTCCTGCTTTTTGGTGGGCCTTGAGATGGTCAATCATTTCTTGGGTTGTCTCTGCTAGGTAGTTTAGGTCTAGGTCGTCCCCAAAATAACACATTCCACAGACAATGCCTTTGGTACTTAGGTATACATATACATCAGAATCTTCGTGTCTAAAGCGTGCATAAATCATAGGTCTAGTTTACATCTTATTATTGTCCTATGGAAAACGACGAGCCCATTGACATGGAGTTTGAAGACGAAGATGCTTTCGTTGACTATCTCATTGAAATGTGTATTCTTCAGGAAGAAGGCTTTGATGAGAATGGCGAAGTCACCTATACCTACAACTTTGAAGTGATGAAGGAAGTAATGCCAGAATTGTATGAAGAAATAATGTCTGGTGTAAATGACAATCTCATGTCTTTATATGAACTTGGGCTTGTCAAAATTGAGTATGACGAAAATCTAAATGCCCACTTTTCAGCAACCCCTGAAGGTATGGAATTCTTTAGTAGTAAGTATCAATCAGAAGATGAGTAAGGAGATTCCCAGCCGTTACACAGAGGCTCAGATGAATCGAGAGGGTGCCAATTTTTTATATCTGACTCTGGCACAGTTAGCCAGTTCATCAGTTCGTGTGCACAATGATGACAAAGATAGTGATAAAGAGGAAGACTAACTTTACTTCTTCTTGAGAAAACAATATCGTCAACAAACTCGGCATAACCGCCTTCTAAACGAAGACGAAGTATTCCGTCGTAGTATCCCCATTTAGAGTATTTAATAGTTTTTTTGCATTTAGAGCATTTTAGATTAGGTCTTTTTGGCATTACCTAAACTATAGTAAATTAACTATAGAAAAGCAAATTTACATACCACCAAGCATAAATGCAATTGGTATTGCGTTGGCACCTGCGCCTTGAGGACCCGTAGGCCCAGTTGCGCCATTTGAACCTGAAGAACCGCTCGGCCCCGTTGGACCAGTTGCCCCAATAAGTCCGCCGTAATCTAAAGAGTTCCAAGCAGTATTGCCTGTTCCAATTTTGAATTGACCTGTATCAGTTGCAACGCCAATCTCACCTTCAGCAAGAGTTGGGTTGGCATCAGTCCATTGTTGTGCTGTGCCACGACGAAGTTGAATTTGTACTGTCATTTTAGGTTAGTTCTCCTCCGTCTAAGGATGATATGCCACCATACACACTTGTTGGTGATCCACCATCAATATTAACATATGATGAGCCTGTTGGTCCTGTAGGACCAGTAGCGCCTATCACTATTGGTTCCCATTGCTGAGTATTTGGGTTGTAGTATTTTAGTTGACTCATGATGATTCGTAACTTCCTGAAACTGTAAGGGTATCTTGATTACCAAAGGTAAAGGGAGCAGTGGAACTAACGCCTCCCCAAACGGTAGTCGCTGTGTCATTTTGATGAATAACGGTAAAGTAACTTGTTGAACCCTTATAGTTTCCGTTTGCAATAGCGCCATACCAAGCAGCACCGTTGTTCAAAATAGACACAGCAAATTGGTAATTATCGTTATAAGCAGTAACTGGTAGCCCAAACATCCATGCTCCAGAACCACCTGTTGTTGTGCTTCCATAAGTTAACTTAAGATTGAAAAATACAGTCTTACCTATTTGCTTGTAGCGACCAGTAATTGAGCCGTTACCAATACTTGGTGTTCCAGAGTCAGATGTCCATGTTGGTGTGTAAGCAGTCCATGCTGTTAAGTCTGATGCTCCTGCTCCAGTAGGTCCTGTAGGGCCGGTAGCCCCGGTAGGGCCAGTTGCACCTGTTGCTCCAGTCGGGCCAGTATTACCAGTGGAGCCAGTTGCACCTGTACTTCCTGTACTACCTGTACTTCCAGTCGCACCAGTCAAACCTGTACTACCTGTTGGACCAGTTATACCTTGTGCCCCAGTTGCACCTTGAGCACCTGTAGGTCCTGTCGGTCCAATTCCAGATATACCTTCTACACTTGTATCAAGCCACAAAACTTCAGTTTCTATAGGTGCTGTTGATTGTACGACTACACCTTGCTCTCCTGTTGGTCCAGTAGGCCCTGTATCGCCTGTTGGTCCTGTTGAACCTTGAGTGCCAGTTGGACCAGTTGCACCTGTACTTCCTGTCGCTCCCGTTGCGCCAGTTGGACCTGTAACTGTGCTAGCCGCTCCTGTCGGTCCAGTATCGCCAGTAGGACCTGTATCTCCTTGTAAACCTTGTTGACCTGTAGGGCCAGTATCTCCTGTTGCGCCAGTGTCACCTTGTAAACCAGTTTCACCTTGAGCCCCTGTGGGGCCAGTCGGTCCTGTTACTCCTTGCTCTCCTGTTGGTCCAGTAACACTTGGACCAGTATCTCCAATTGGTCCTTGTGAACCTGTAGGACCTGTTACACCTTGTTCACCTTGTAAACCTTGTTCGCCAGTTGGTCCTGTTGGTCCTACTCCTCCAGTGGGTCCTGTTGCTCCAGTGCTTCCGCTAACTCCTTGAGGCCCAGTACTGCCAGTAGCCCCAGTAGGCCCAGTGCTACCAGTAGCGCCAGTAATACCTTGAATACCTTGTTCACCTGTTTGTCCTTGTTCACCTGTATCACCCTTTGCTCCTGTTGGTCCTGTTATTCCTTGTGCGCCAGTTGGACCAATAGGTCCAGTGTCTCCTGTAAGTCCAGTGGGTCCAATATTTCCTTGAGCGCCTGTGGGTCCTGTAGCGCCGACATTACCTGTTGAACCAGTGGGTCCTGTTGCACCTATATCTCCTTGTTGTCCAGTTGCTCCAGTGCTTCCTGTTGGTCCAGTTGCTCCAACATTTCCTTGAGTTCCAGTTTCACCAGTTGCTCCAGTCGCACCTGTGCTTCCTGTAGGACCGATAGGTCCAGTCGCTCCTGTTTCGCCATTTGCTCCTGCACTTCCTGTAGGGCCTGTCGGGCCCTGCGGACCTGTAGGACCAATAGGTCCTTGAGGGCCTTCATTGCCATCGCCACCACTATTATTGGTAGTTACCTTAGGTTGAATATTGATTTTCATATTTACCCTTAGAGAAGGTCATACCAACCAAGAGAAGATTTTACGTTTCCTGTACCGCTTACTACTCTTACAGCAAGAACAAAAACGTCACTTACTGGAGTATCTGCATTAGTTCTACCTAACTGAAAAGCAAAGTTTGCTGCATCTGTTCCCCCAGAGGAGGTGCTTTGATTAGTGGCTCCAAAAAATCCGTCTAGTAAACTTTCTCCACCAACCATAGAAGTTGCAGAAATGTTATATTCAACATTTGCGCTTGAGTGAAGTACCCAAGAACCACCTGTAATGCTAGTTGGGTTCTTAATAAGTGAGTACTCAAAATCTCCAGAACTAGTTGGAAAAAGGTCAACAAGTCCTGGAATAATTACAGAATCTGTTCTTCCAGAAGCCATACGAATAGAAATAAGTGGGTAATAACTAGTTCCCACTGTCGTAGAAGGTCTAACTACTGTTTTTACATTGCTAGACTTAAAGTATCCACCATTTGAAACAACAGATACGCATACCTGTTTCATAGTGCTGGAAGAAGAAGTTGTTCCAGTATTTTCAATTTCATAGCGAACTGGAAGAGTTGCAGTTGTTATGTATACGGTATCAATCTGATTAGCGTGATTAAATTGATGACAAATAACAAAATACCCGTCAATGGCAAAGCCCATACGAACAGAGCCAACACCAAGCCACTCGTACTCAGAGAAAAGAATTTGAGCCTTAGATAAGTCAAGAGTTAAATCACTAGGTCCACTTCCATTTAGTGGGTCTACATTCCACTCAGATTGAGGAATTCTGGTTTCTACAACAGAACCAGTTATATAACTGCGCTTGACAAAATAAACATTTGTTCCATCCTGCTCTAGGTAAAAACCGTTCTGTCGTCCAAAATATCCTGCACGTTGACGCAGGTTGGCCTTGGGAGGGGCAAAAACAAAAGTCTGCATAATCTGAAGAGACTTTCCTGGTTGATATGGAAATACTTTTTTTGTCTCTCTATAGACTTTAGAACCAGAAGTTGTTGATACAGTCAAAGCAGAACTACTTTGCTCTGCAATATGAGAAACAGAGGCCCCTGTTTCTATGATGTCGCTAAAGTCGCCATTTTCATTGTAGCGATGGCTTGAGTCAAAAAGAACATATCCCTCTGAAGTCTTGATACGCCCGAACATATCGGTACGAAAACTAGAGTATCCGTGCTGAGAAACATTCGGAATTTTTGGGCGTAGTGTGGACATTGTTACAGTTTACAACAGAAAAGGCTCCCCGAAGGGAGCCCTCTCTATGACGGAAGGAACTAAAGTTCTCTAATTAATCGTGCTACATACCTAAGAACTTCCTTAGGTGTCCAACTGTAATCAATCTCTAACTGCTCGATTTGAGTGGCCAATTGTTTTTTGAAATCTTCATGGCCCCATCCGTATTTAGGTTCAAGACTGGAGGACATATCTATTCTTCTCCAAAATTGGTCGATAGCAACTGCTGTTTGATTTATGACCTGTTAGGTATCCATAGCGAGCCATACGGAATCGCAATGAACCATGTGTAACACCTAATCTCTTAGCAAGCCTATAAAGGCTTACGCCTTCAACTGTGTAAGCGTGATTGAGTAGGGCTGTGTACTCCTCTGCTTCTTTACGAAACTTTGGAGAGTGTGAGCGAACTTGTTGAGCAAGAGGTTGTAGTTCTAGAAGTCTTTCTAAAGTCTTAGCAGATGGTTCTACATAAACCTTTGGCTCTTTTACTGGCTTGAGTGGTGGGGTTGGAACAATAAATTCAGAAGAAGAACTTAAACTTTCTGCTGTATCTGATCCATCGTAAGAACCACTAACAATTTGTCGGATTCGCTCACGGGTTAGCCCACCTACTGCATCAGCAATAGATTGAAGGCTCCACTCATTCTTTCTCAGAAGTCGGATGTAAGCGTTTCGTTTAAGTGTGTCTTCGCCAATTTTTGTAAAAGTATCAACTACTTCCTGTGGCAACTTATGATTGACTTTTACATAAGTACTTGTCATTGTGTTTTTCTCCTTTGTCGTCATAAAGATAAGAGTACAGATACTTTACAAAGTAGGCAAATCAGGGTACTTTCCTGACTTTTTATATCTAACAGAGATTTGTGTTTTTGTGCTAAACACACCTACTCTGCTCTGGCATATTGAACTATTACCTGATAAGGTTTTTCCTATGACAAAAGACCAAGATAAGCCAAACGACCCTCGTTTTGAAAAACTAAAAGATGTAACTCTTATTATTTGTACTCCTTGTTATGGTGGAGTAGTTACTGAAGCATACGCACAAGCGATGTTTACTCTTTCTGGTATCTGCGCTCAGTATGGAGTTGGTGTTGGATACGCAACTATTGCTAATGAAAGTTTAGTAACAAGAGCAAGAAATGAACTTGTTCACGCCTTCTTACAAAATACAAAGGCTACACATATGATGTTTATTGACGCAGACATTAAGTTTGACCCTAAGTCAATTATTCGTATGCTACTTGCTGATGAAGATGTTGTTGTTGGTGCTTACCCTCTCAAGACTTTGAATTGGGAATCGGTAGTAGAAAAGGCTAAAAATTCAGAACTAACTGTAAGCAATGCTGCTAAAGAAGCAGCAATGTATGTAATCAATGTTCATAAGCCAGACCCTGACATGGTTGGTAAGACAGTTGATGTTCAAATTAAAAATGGTCTTTTAGAAGTTTATGATGCTGGAACTGGTTTTATGTTAATGAAGCGTCATGTTCTTGAAAAAATGATTGAAGCCTATCCAGACACTATGTACTACAGTGATAAGGATATGTCAGAAGAGTTGTCTAAGAGAAAGCGTTTTGCTCTTTTTGACACAATGATTGATGATGACAAGCGTTATTTAAGTGAAGACTATACATTCTGTCGCAGATGGCAAGCGTTAGATGGAAAAATTTACTTAGATGTAAACACAAATCTAAGTCATATCGGAACTTATACATTCGCAGGTAATAGCCTTGTCAAACCAAAGTAAAGAACCTGAGCCTGAAGAAGATGTCTCTATAGCAACTGTTGCTAAAAGAGTTGCTTTGAAAGTCTTTGCTGTTTATGTTTTTGTTTGGTTGATGAATAAGATTTAGCCTTAAGCGTGTCGAAACCTTAGGGGTGCAAACCTTTGTTAAGATTCGACTATGTACAACATTCTCCAAGGAAACTGCCTTGAAGTTCTAAAAACACTTGAAGACAACAGTGTTGACTCTGTAGTTACAGACCCGCCTTATGAACTTGGTTTTATGGGCAAGTCTTGGGACTCCACTGGTATTGCTTTCAATCCTGATGTTTGGGCAGAGGCATTAAGAGTTCTCAAGCCTGGTGGATATCTATTAGCCTTCTCTGGTTCTCGCACATATCACCGAATTGCTGTAGCAATTGAAGATGCTGGTTTTGAAATTAGAGACCAAATTATGTGGGTCTATGGCTCAGGGTTTCCTAAGTCAATGGCTATTGATAAAGCAATAGACAAAAAGTTTGGTGCAGAACGAGAAGTTGTTGGTAGAAACCCTAATAGCAGAGAAAACTCTACAAAAGACAATACGCTTTTTGAATCAGGAACTGTTGGAAAAACAGACTACATAACAAAACCTTCAACTGAAGAAGCGCAGAAATGGGAAGGTTGGGGCACTGCCCTCAAGCCAGCACACGAGCCAATTGTTATGGCACGCAAACCTTTAGATGGAACAGTTGTAAACAATGTTTTGAAGTGGGGAGTAGGTGGCATCAATATTGATGAATCACGAATTCCTGGAGAACCTATTCCTGTTAACAAGTTAGAGGAGTGGTCTGGCTTTGGTCAAAAGATTGAACCAGAGTATGAGCAAGAAATAAACAACAAAGGAAGATTTCCAGCAAACTTTATCCACGATGGAGATAATGAAGTTGTTGAGTTGTTCCCTCAATCTAAAGGCGGTGTTTACCCTTCTAAGCGTGGAACTAGCGACATCGGTGCTTTTGCTGATGGCGGAACGCACAAAGATAAACCAAATCAAGCAAGAGTTATGGGAGATGACGGCTCTGCTGCTCGTTTCTTTTATTGTCCTAAAGCAAACTCTAAAGATAGAAATGAGGGCTTAGAAGATTTTGAACCAAAACAAACAGATGAATCTCGCAAAGAAGGCAATCCTGGTGGCGATAATCCTCGCAATCGTGGCGTTAAACTTCGGAAAAATAATCACCCAACAGTAAAGCCAACAGCGCTTATGCGCTATCTCATAAAAATGGTTACACCTGTTGGTGGAACAGTGCTTGACCCATTTACTGGGTCAGGCTCTACTGGCAAAGCAGCAGTGTTAGATAACTTTAATTTTGTTGGAATTGAGATGAGTCAAGAGTATGTTGCCCTCGCTGAAGCAAGAATCAAAGCGGTTCTGGCCGAAGATGAGTCTTAAAGAAACTTACGCTATACAACCAATCTCTTATAAAGAGGCTATGGACATTGTTGTAGAAAAACATTACCTACATAGAAAATGTCCTGTCTCTCGTGCGTATGGGCTAGTTGACATCGCCACTGATGAGGTAGTGGGGGTTGTTACTTATGGAGTTAGCCCTTCGTCAACTTTGCTCAAAGGAATCTGTGGACCAGAAGAGGCTCACAATGTTTATGAACTAAACAGACTTTGGGTTGACGATATGGTTGCTAAAAATGGGGAAAGTTATTTAGTTGCTAACTCTATGAAGTTACTAGATAGAGAAATTATTGTCTCTTTTGCTGATACTTCCCAAGGGCACGTTGGCTATATTTATCAGGCTGCTAACTTTATTTACACGGGGCTATCAGCAAAATTCAAAGACCCTAAGGTAGTTGGTAAAGAAAATATGCACCACGCTACATACGCTAACGGACTAACCAATGCTCAAGTTGTTGAGAAGTTTGGGGCTGAGAATGTTACTTTTGTTGAAAGACCACGCAAGCATAGATATATTTATTTCAATTGCGACAAGCGTAGAAAAAAAGAGTTACTGAAAAAACTTAGATATAAGACTATGCCTTATCCAAAACTGGCTCTTGTTTAGTTTCTAAGGTATCTGACTCGTCGTAAATATCTAAAGCAATATCCATCAAATCATCTTCGTACTTAGAAAAGTGATGACGGCAGAAATACAAGTCTCCACTTTTTAGAGCAACCATGTAATAAGCCTGAGCAATACATCTATCGCATCGGTCTAGCGCTGTGAGGATTTTATTTGTCTCATCAATCACTCCCATTAGCATCTCCCATTTGCTTATGTATATCTTTACAGGTCGGACAGATTGGGTACTTCTCTGGGTCACGAGAAGGAATCCAGACTTTTCCGCAAAGAGCAACAACTGGCCACCCATTTACTAAAGCCTCTGTTGCTTCTCCTTTTTCAACATAGTGAGCAAACCTGTCGTGATCACCGCTTTCATGTGACAGACGAGTGTTTGTTTCGGTGTCGTAGACAGTTTCGCTCATAAGTAAATTTTAGTATTCAATAGGTAGTAGTGATTTGAGAACGGTTGCTTTAGGAATGCTGGCAATATGTGATGAAATATCTTTCTTTCCCCAAGAAATTAAGAAGTCTTTTTTATGCTCTACAAGTCCAGCAGCAAACTCCACCCCACTATGAAAGAAGTTAAATCCTCTAGAAATACCAATAATTTTTCCATAGTTGTCATATTGAGCAAAGTAGTGTACATACCTTCTAATGTATCCGTTAACTGTTCCAAAAGTTTGCTGTACCCAGATTGTTTCTGCTTTTCCAAACATTCTATGAACAACCCCTAGATAGGTTCCATCATCTAACTTAATCAAATTTGTGTTGCCTCTTAGAGCAGAAATGTTCTCGTTGTCGGCTAAATGAGTTGTTAGTACGTTATCTTTTATAGTTGCGTTAGGTCCATAAATAAAATCAAAGTTAGGGTTCTTTTCATAAGGAACAGCCCAGTTTTTTTCTGGTCTTTTTAGGTCAATGCCTGGGTACTTGACAAAATCAAACGCCTTCATCTTTTTAGTATCAAGACGACAGGTAGCCATACGAGCAATAGGAGTGTGCTCTTTTTCCATAGTGACACAGGTAAAGTGCCAAGAGCCATCACGCCAAAAAAGTTTAGGGTCTTCTAGCCCTCTTTCAATCTTTACCCCCAGGTCTGAAACATCTACTTGTTTTAGTTCTTTTATCTTAAAATCTTTATCCAACTCTGAAAACCACACGGTTGAGCGAATAGTTCCGTTGGTTGTAACTCTATACTCTCCAGTAGGCATAATTACATAATTACTAGAGCGAAGCATTACTGCGTAATTTCCTTTTGAAGAGACGCCTATAGAAGGATTTGTAGCAGACCAGAGTTGGTCTTCTGGGTTTACTAAGCGACGAATTTGATGAGTTGTTCCACCAATCTCTGTAATGAGGGGAACATCTTGCTCTCGTGGCTGATAGTCATACTTTTTAGACATAGAGACCTACTGGATATCTTTCTACAACTGGACCGTGTTTTTTAGCAACAGCCATAATGTTATCTCCTACATGGTAAATGTTAAATCCTGCTTTTGTTAGGCGCTCTACTACGCTAGGCATACCATCTTCAAAAGTATCTTCTGTCCACAAACTTCCATCAAACCCCGCCGACTTGAGAGTTTTGGCTAAGGTATGAACACTGTATTCGTAGTTGTGTCTATGGTAATCGCCATTTTTGTTGTACTGCATATAAAAATAAGGCTCTACACCAGCAACCATTTTTGTAAGACTATGACTGCTTACAGCGTTGGGAGTTGTAAGAATGAGAGTTCCGCCTGGTTTCATAACACGATTTACTTCTGAAAGCATATACATAGGGTCAATCTCCATATGTTCTATAACCTCACAACAAAGAACATAATCAAAATAATCATCTGGTGCTGGTAAAGGTGTTTTTTCTAAATCAACAGAGTAAGCAGTAAACGAGTCTCCATCAATCTCAAAAGTGTTTTTCTCAGGTTTGCTAAGGTCAAAATCTGTTACAAAGACTTCTACTTCTGGAGCAATGCTTTTTAGAACTCTAGGAATAAGTCCGCTAGTTCCAAGTTCTAATAAACGCCCTGATGGTTGTTGGTCTAAAAGTACCTGAATTGTTCGTGCATACCTACGCTTGTGATTTATGTAATGGTAATGGTCTGACTTGTCAATAAGAGACTCCATAGAGTCTTTTATAAAATCAGGTATGCCTTTGTAAGTATCTTTGAACATATAGTGAGTATAGTTGAAATAGAGTAATAGTTTAGAGAACTCACCGTAGTACCTTGTACGGGAATCGAACCCGTGATTTCCTCCGTGAGAGGGAGGCGTCCTAACCGCTAGACCAACAAGGCTTGGAGCGAATGGAGAGAATCGAACTCTCACTATCTGCTTGGAAGGCAGAAGTTCTACCATTGAACTACATTCGCATGAAGCAGTTTAAGGACGTGCTCAGGTCCGCAAAAATAGTCTAACAGATATTATTGTAATATTGTCTTATGGCAAAAGGCAGAGGTGGAAGTTCTAAGAGTGTTGGAACTGGTCCTAATCCCAATCGTAAAAATGGGAAGGCTCCAAAGAAAAACCCTAAGACTGCTAAGAAAACTGGTAAAACTATTGGTGGTTATTCACCAGAAAAGTTGGCTATTCGGGCTCAGAAGCGTCTGGGATTGGTCTAGAGTCCCAAGACTCACATTGAAATTTGGCTCTTTCGTTGTTCCATTTTTTATTGCAGATAGAACAAGTGTAAGCAGTATATTTAGAGCCTTCTACATAGGCATCCTTAGGATTAGGTTTTCTATAAAATCCCATTGTTACTCCTCTGCTTCGTGTTTGGCTTCGCAGCCTCTTGCTAAATCTGGAACTACGTATATCTTCTCACAATAAAAACATTGCCATCTTTTGCGTCTTTCTTTCTCTATATCTGAATAGTTTGGCACCTAACCTCCAGTTGAGTAAAACCCACGTCCCTTAAAAGATACTGCTGGTTTGTCCCAAACTCTTTTTAGCGAAGCATCGCATTGGGGAGCGCAACAAGTAAAAATTGTTTGTTCTTCGGTCATTGACCGTTCTTGTATTTGCTCGTGTCCTTTGTCGCATACGTATTCGTATGTAGCCATTTACTTTCCGTATTTCATCCAAATGTACATTACAACCATCCCTGAGCCCATACAAAACATTGGAAACAGTACATCATTAAGTATGCTGTTTCCTGTCATTTTGTTCCTAGTTGCTTGCGCCTTGCTTCAAGGGCTGCAAAGTCTTTTACCTTTGTCTCACCCATATAGCCCCAAGCATAACCGTCAGCAATCAATGCCTCATTGACAGATTGTTCTGCTCCATCAACATAGAGCCACCCAAGAACACGGCCATATTTTTCAGTGGAGTCTGGTTTTTGAGTACGAATAACTACAACAGATGCTTTAGTGAGAATGTCTTTTAGTCTTTGCTTTACTTCAAGACCAAGAACTTTTTCCATCTTATTAGTGGTACGAGACTCTGGAGTATCAATACCAGCAAGACGGACTCGTTGTGAGTAGGCTATGTTGAAACCTAAATCAATGTCAACATCAATGGTGTCGCCATCGACAATGCCAGTAACCTTTTTTACTCGATACTCATACATTGCTAATACTTACTTAACTGATTGTCCGCAGGTTGGGCAGTTTTTCTTTACTGCTTGAGGTGCTGCTGATTTTGCTGGTGATGAAGCACCTGCACCTTTGAACTTAGGACGACCAAAGCCAACAATAGAAATCTGTACTCCAGCCTTATTCTTTTTAAAAGCACGAAGTTGTTTGCACACTTCTCCGCCATTTCGTTGGCTTCCTTTTTTCTTTGAAGAAGTGTTGCCTTCGATACACCAAACAGTTCCGTCTTCATTGTCTTTTACAACAATTCCAACGTGAGAAATTCTATCGACGCCATCTGATGGGAAGTCGAAATAGGCAATGTCTCCTGGCTCTGGGTCTGCTAAATCTCCATCAATCCATGCTCCAGCCTTTTTGAATGACTGCGCTCCATTTGGAGTGTAAACAGTATTAGGGATTTTTACCCCTGCCTCGTTTCCACACCACATAACAAAAGAACCACACCATGGTTGGAAGTTAGCCTTAGTGTAGGCACCATACTTTGTTTCGTTATCTTTTGGACCTTCAATGGTTCCAACTTCTGCTGTAGCAACTTCAATAAGACGTGCTGCTGTTCCTTGCTCTGCCATGATTAGTCCTTATCCCAATCAGTATCAACTGGTTGTTCTTCTGGCATTGCGCCATCTGGTTTTGCTGCTAAGCGTGCTGCTGTTGCATCAATCTCTGCTTCTAATTTTTTATCTGCCTGTGTGTTCTTGGCATCCATTTCTTTGTTTGACAACTGGGCTGCCATAATATCTTTAGCACCAGAGTTACCAATAAGAATACCTGCAAGAGTTCCTGTAATAAATGTTGCAATTGAACCTAAGACGTTGAAGAACATTTTGTCATTTTCTGACTGAGCATTGATTGGCTGAGATACAAAAAGAAGACCATATAAAATTCCTATTGCTGTGAATAGCAAAATTAGCCCAAGGATAATTCCAAGGGTGAACTTTAGTCTGGCATCTAAATCTGCCGCTGTATACTTATTTCTACTCATTTGTTCCGCCTTCTGGTGTCGTTTGTGTCTCGGTATTTCCTTCAAAAATATCCTTGCCAACTAAGTCTACTGGACAAGTTCCAGCAACAGAGCAGACTGGAGGCTTACACTCTGGTGTTTCCCAATTAGAAGGTTCTTGGCATGGGTAGCGATATTGACCTTGATACCCACAACTGGTCAGTAACAGGGTGCACAAAGCAGCACCTACAATAAATTTCGCCTTAAGCATCAACGCTTCCTTCCACCGAGAGTTCTATTTTATAGGCGGAAAAGAAGCGTGATTTGGAAGTTTTAGATAGTTCCTTCTTCTAAAAGAACGAAACCGTGCTCTCTGTCATAGATTCTGTAGTCAGCACTGACAACCTGGAAACGGTCTTTAACTGCTTGAATTACTACATCCTTATCAAGGGAGCCGCAGGTGTAGAGGTCAAACTGAAGCCTTGCTGGCATCTCCTCGTCCCAGATATGGAAAGCAATATGGCTGGTTTCAATTCCAACAATTGCTGTAACTCCTTTGTTTCCTGGAGTGTCTACATAGGTAGCGTGTGGTCCCATCAAAATCTTCATACCAACTCGGTCAACCAAGTCTTCTAAAAAGTTGATTGCGTCGTCAAAGGTTTCTAGTGGGTCGTTGATTTTTGCGTTGATGAGGATGTGCTTGTGCTCTATTGCCATTACTTGACTCTCTCCTTACTTAGGATTCCTAGCCGAAATGTTAGCATAGACATTGCTAGTGAGCGGGGTTCAAGGCTTTGAGCGAGGCAATCTTGTCTGGTCTAAAGCCTGACCAGTGAGCATCTCCAGCAACAACAACAGGTGCTGCTTTATAACCTAAAGAAGATACAAGTGCGTAAGCCTCTTCGTCTGTGCTGATGTCAACTGTTGAGTATTCAATATTGTCTCTATCAAGATACTTTTTAGTTGCATTGCACTGAGGGCAATCTGGCATTGTGTATACAGTTACTTGCATCATGTGTTCTCCTTTATGAGTTTGATTTCGCAAGCGTCTGTTGTGCAATACGCTTCGCCAATTGCATCTGCTGCCATTCCAGCATAAACACCAGAGAAATCAATAGGGAACAAAATGTCTGTTCCTTGTTCTTGATATTCCTGTTCTGTAATTTGTGTGTATGGCATTTGTGGATATGTAAAGTTTCCTGAAGGAAGGAAAGATACTGTCTTTAGTTGACCATCATAAAGATGAAGAACAGTTCCTACTGCGCTTGACTCTGTTTCAGGGTCAAAAGAAATAGTTACAGAGACAGAGTTATCTGACCAATAGCGTTGTGCGTATGCTGCTAACGCCATCTTTTCGTAGATTGAGACATCTTTCTCAGCCCTCTTGGACTCAGACTTGATTGGAAAATAGACAACCGATGTAGTGTCTGGTGACTCCGACGCTGGTTCAACTTTGTAATTCGCCATCTTAAATAAGGGAAGCATAGGGTCCGAATTAGCAAAACGAATGGTACGCATAAAATACTTACCACCAGGAGTCCAATGTACGCCAGGACTTTCACCAGCAAGAATGGAAACTGTGCCAGAAGGCTTAATAGTTGTTGTCTTGATAGATTCACGAATTCCGAGCCATTCTGAATAAGTAGTGTCGTAATACTTAATTGTCTCGTATCCCTTGTCCATCCATTCACGAAGAAGTGGAAGACCACGGTTATCTGCAAAGTTAGCAACGCCTGACATTGAAGTTCCAATGCGACGATTACGCTGCATAATTGCGTTTGTCTCTGCCCAGTGGGTTGGTAGAAGTGTCACGGTTTTTGCGTATAGATAAGCAAACTTGAGTGTGCGCTTGTAATCTTCTAATGATTCGTGGCGGTTGAGGTATGTTTCAACAAGAGTACACATTTCATATGACTCTAGTGATTGCTCAGCGCAAGGATTATAACCTTCAACACGATAATCTTTATTGTTAGGTGGGTCAACCAATCTTCCGTATTGACGAGAAACATCTAGCCAAATAACTCCAGGTTCACCATTGCGAGCAATACCTTCAACAATAGGGTCAAGGTTTGCACCAACATAAGCCTCTACAGAGTTGTTAGACATCCACGCCCATCCTGGATTAGCAGGGTCGTAAGAGTTGCGCTCTGGATAAATTTCAGCGTTCTTTAGGTTTAGAAAATCTTGGTCATCAATGCGACCAATAAGAAGTTCAGCAGAGCGACGAACGTTTCCTGATACAACGCAAACGCCAATCATATTTCCAATGTCAGCAATATCTTTGCGTGTAACTTTATCGCCAGCACGTCCAGAAAATAATTTAGTGATGTGATTGTGTAGACGCTCTAACGGTTGGTGTCCTGCTGCTGTTCCTCCGAAGGTTTTGATTGGTGTGCCTTCAGGGCGGACTTCTGAGTAATCAAATACTGGAGTCTTCTGATCTGGTCGTAGGTAAGCATTGATGATGAGTTCAAGTGACTTGACCCATCCTTCTCTGGTGTCTGGGACGACATATGTCTCTTCTCCTTGTGGTTCATAAATTTGAAATTCTTTGTCGGCACCTTTGTCATCAAAACCAACACCAACGCCAAGCATTGATGCTTCCATTAAAAACGTAAAAGGTTTTGAAGGGTCTGCCTTAGTCATTTCTTTTGTAGAAACAAAAGCGCAATTTTGTAGTGCTGCTGAGTTTCTTTGTGTATTAACAATTGGAGTTCCCATTACCCATAAGCCACGTCCTGGAGGAGACCACTTCAACTCAAACAAACGCTCGAATGCTTCTTTAGCAGAAGCCTGTGCTTTGGAGTCATTCCAAGGAAGACGATTAGACTTAGCGTGTTCTTTCTGAAGTGAATACATTCCATTGATAACACGTTCGCAAACATCAACCCAAGTCTCTTTATGTCCATCTTCTTTTAGTCGTGAGTATGTGCGTAGAAATGTAATCTCTCCAACAGAGTTTCCAGCAGCGTCACGATAACCAAACGGTGCTTTTTTACTGCGGTAGCCATCTACGAACTCATCGGACAACTTGAAAGAAAATGAAACAGACATAGATATGCTCCCTTAGTAATTACGAATATGTTTTTTCGTCTACGGTATTTCGAACCCTAGACGTAAATTTTACAGTGTCCTAGAACAACTCAGGTTGTTTTTCAGAAACTTCTGCTTCTTTGTGTAAGTTCAACACTACAGCAAGACCTAGTTCCATGCCAGCAATGAAGTGATTTGTTACTCCACGAGAGCGTGCTTGTTCTATTTTTTGTTCTATAACTTCAGCAATTTTATGTCGCGTCTCATATTCAATACGCATTCGGTGTTGGTCGTAACTGCTCCAAGTAAATGCTGTGTCTTCAGACATCAAATATTTGTCCTTCCGTCTCTAGTAGTTCTTCAAGCAATCTAACAGGAATGCCACACTGTTTCGCAACCTCAACCTCAAGTTGAGCCCCTGTGGATAACTCCCATCCTGGAAGCAGTGCTACTACATCTGCTTTGAGAAGTTCTTCTATATCTTTACGCATATAAACTTCTTTAGGTAAATCGGTCTTGCCTTCAAATGCCTCTGACGGGTCAAATACGAAGTGCCCTAAATCTCTTAGAGTTTTAGATGCTTGTCTAAAAGCAGGGTAGTTGTATTCAGGGATTCCTGTCATCGGTCCCGATAAGTAAATCAATGTTCTCCTTAGTGGGGTGGATGCGTAGCAAGCAGAATATCTTGGTAGTCGCACTCTCCGCAATAGATTGTTTCAGCAGATGGGTTTTCTAAATCTAGACATAAAAACAAAGAGCCTTCAATCTCTGTGCTATCTGGCAGATTCAATTTCTCTACCTCTGTAAGCCACGCCTTTACATCACTTATGTAAAGTGGTTCTCCATCTTCTGCTTTGGCAAAAATAAAAACACTTGCTGACTTTTTTATATTGCTTTTGGATTTCTTAGACATCTTCACCCGTAGTTTCGTAGCCAACTGGAAAACTGGCTGCAAAAAATGCTAGGCAGTCAGTAGAGTGAAAATATCTTACTTGGTTGCCCCATACAAGAACCATCACCCCTGAGCCACTTACATTTGCCCTCGTATGAGACGGACAGCCTTCCCAACTGCAACGGATAGTTAGAGTCGGTGAGGTCACTAGATAATCTTAACAGTCGGGGGTAGACTTCTGGTTATGACAACACGCTCTGATGTTTTGATAGCAACTCCTGGACATTCAGCAAAAATGGAGTATGTAAAAAGCCTTGTAAAGACTTGTAAAGCCTTAGATGAAAAAGGGCTGACATATCGCTTTATTTCGCAGTATTCATCATTTGTGCCAACCGCTAGAGAACTAACTGCTTTGGACAGCACGCAGCATAACTTCGGAACAACTTCGGTTGCTGGGGGCTGGGATTACAAAAAGATTATCTGGATTGATTCAGATATAGAATGGGAGCCTGAAGACTTCCTAAAGTTATATGAAAGTGATTTGGATATTGTCTCTGGGCTCTATCAACTGGATTGGGCTGGAACTGTGGCTGTCAATTACCCTAATGAGCATGGGGCGCCGACTAGAGTCAACAAGGTTGAGTTCCTGCTCCACGATGCCCCTGTAGAGGTCGGTGGGGTGGGATTTGGGTTTGTGGCTGTTAAGGCTGGGGTCTTTGAAAAGATGGCTAGACCTTGGTTTCTAATCAACAGGGTTCAATGGAGCCCTCTAAATCCTGACCTAAAAGTCAATGTTGGTGAGGACTATTCTTGGTGCGCCAATGCTTCTAGGGCTGGTTTTAAGATATTTGTAGACCCTTCAGTCAAGGTAAAACACCATAAGGAAACTGTCTACGAAGTTTGATTTCTTGCTAAAAGTATAGTAGGATTACCCCTTTTTTCTGCCCTTTCTGGGTATAGTATGCTATGACCCTAAAGTGTCAAATATAAAAAATTACGGTAAAGAAAAAGTGTGTTTGGGATTGATTTTTGCTGACCGTATCACTATTATTGAATTATGTAATATCTTAAAAGTTAACTATAATTTTAGTCACTGCGGAACAAAACCCTTAACGCGTAAGGATTTAATAGTTGAGTTTTGAATAATCAAAGAATAGTGTAATTGAAAATAGTGATAGGATATTTAAGTGGATTCTTTGATAGAGGAATTCAGATTAGACAAAAAGAAAGGGTAGGAGTATGTTAAAGGGAAGTAAAGGAAAGAGGGACAAATGACAGAAGACGAGAAGACAAGATTGCATTTAGTTGGGGATGAAGTCGAAGTTGATATGGAGACAGAGTTCCTACAAAAGATTTCTGAGATGGAAGAATTTTTGATTGAAGAAGTTGCTACTGCTCTATTGAAGCGATGGTTTCCAAAGAGGTTGCCAGTAGGTGATGACTTTGAAAAATGGACTGAGATTGCTTTGGCTGATGCAACTGCGGTAGTCAAACATCTAGTTGAGAAGCAGATAATTCTTGTTGAGGCGGTGACTGGTATTGAACCAATTCAGTCCACTTGAAATTGGACTTACTGCTTTATGTCTGTATTTCATTGTATTTCTAGGTCATACATCTTCATTGTATTTCTTTAGATGGAGAGAGCAGATTTTTAGGAGACGGATGATTGAGGAGTTTATTGACAACCTTCAATCCAAGATTCAAACAGAAGAAGATTTTAACGAGATAGTAAAACGATTCAGAAAGGACTTCGGCAATGAGCAATGAGATAACTCCTAAGAGTTCATCACTAGAAGCGTTGGCTGCTACTGGTCTGAGTTATGAAGCGATTCTAAAAGTTTCTGAGACACTACTAACTACTCCTTCAAAGGATGACCGAGTTTGTGTCTGTGGACATACGATGTCAAAACACAAGAAGGGCGCAAATGGAATTATTAGTTGTGTGCCTTCAAGACATCAATGTCCTTGTAAGAGAATGCACCCTGTTCTAAGGTCAGACAATATACGCCCATTTATGAGAAAGACAAGTGGACATGGGGAGCAACACGCTTTGATGCTAGGTATGGTCAAGTGTATTGAGATTGGGGCAACGGTTGAGTGGATTGATAGCCCTCTAACTTGCGAACGTTGTAAAGAAGCAAAACCAGTAAAACCTGTGTGCCTAACTCAACAAGGATTCAAAAACACATACAGCCTTGGCTACGATGCCTTGCTATGTGATGACTGCTTTGGAGAGGTATAACTATGGATAAGAAACTTATGAGACAAGCCTTCATTGGGCACTTAGAAAACTTAGTCTATGAAAAACAACTTGACCCTCAAACAATGGTCAAAATCATTGAGTCCTTTGATTCAGTAATCAGAGACCGAGAGTTGAGTATTACAGATGTCCTTACTAACAAGATTCGCAACTGGGAAGATACAATGGAAGGAGACGATAAGTCTCTCTACACTTTAGGACTTCGCCATGCCATTGATGCCATCAGAGGACTTCAGCCAACCAACTCTAAGGAATACAAACCCATTGACGAAGAAGACTTTAGGTCTTAAGTATCATATATTTTAGAGAAAGCAAAAGCAGTTTTTAGATTCTTTTTCTAAAACTTTTATTGTAGATATTTAATTACAATAACTCTTTATTTTGTGCGGGATTTCGCCATTTTTAGATTTTGTTGTTTATGTAAAAGTAGGGGCTCTCGGCCCATTTTTCCTAAAATCGTCGGCATTGTATAGCCCTATATTGGTGTATTGCTGGACTTATATCAATAGCCAGCAGAAACGAGTACTCGTGATTAACAAAGCAGCACTTGAGTCGTATGTCCGTAACCTTCTAGGTCAGGTAATTGGCGCAGTAATGATTGTCAGCCAGACCTCAGGTATCGGCTCACCTCTCAACTTCGGTTCAGGTGAATGGCTCCTAGTAGCCAACGCACTCTGGGCATCTCTAATCCCAACGGCTCTTCGCTGGATTAATAAGAAGGACCCAGCATTTGGTCGTATTGCAGAAGTAGCGGCAAAGGAAGTTTCAAAGAAACTTGCAGCGGCTCCAAAGAAAAAGGCCAAGTAGAAACAACTTCTGTAAATTTGTCAAGTCCCCGTCCCAGGTAAAAAATAATCAAAATATTCCTCTGGGGCGGGGCTTGACCTTAGAAAGGCAAAAAGTAAAAAATGGCAGATGACATCAACATATTCGCAGATGACGAAAAAGAAGACGAGACGGCTTCCCTGCCTGACATCAACACGGCTTATGACCTACGGCCTGATTTGTCTGAATTAGGAATTATTGAACATGAACGCGGCGTCTGTGAAGATACCGCTGAGAACCGAACAACTTTACGACGGGCTGGCCTGAAGTGGGATACAGTCTATGACGGCATGGGTAGCCCAATGGGTCTCATCATTGCCCGCTCCGAGGAAGCCCTCCGCGAGCGCCGAATACTTTCACTCACCGAAAAGCGTCCGCTGTTATCGGACCCAACTAACAACAACTCAGATTTCTTAACGGGCCTGGATCTCCTCCTAGAAGATGCCGCCATCAAACTCTCACCCCCTTGGGTCGTAGCGGCAAGTCGCAAATATGTAGAGCAACAACGGAAGGGCGGCGCGGACAACCCGAACCGCAAACCGCTAGCACTACCACATCGTTGTCGTACTGTCAAGACGGACGGCATCAGATGTATGTTATGGTCCAGCGGAAGGCCAGCCGATGACGGCCTCTGCCGTTTACACCTTGGAAAGATTCGTCGGCCTGGACAAGATGTGGAACGGGCAAGAGCAAAGATTGTTCAGTCAGCGGCGTATGCGGTTGATGTTGTAGAAGAGTTGATGGAGAGCGCCCAGTCAGAACCCGTCCGCCTCAAAGCGGCGACAGAGATTCTTGACCGTGCTGGCGTGAGAGGCGGCGTGGAGATAGACGTCGGAGTAGATGTCAGTGTCCGCTCACCCGCAGACATTATTGCTGAACGGTTACAACGGCTTGCCTCTAGCGCAGTTCATGCAGCCGCTCTTCTCCCAGATGTAAAAATTATTGATGCGGAACCAGTACTTGAAGATTCAACTAAACCAACGGATGACGAGGGACCTCAAGATGACGGCAAGTGAAAACAACTTAGAGATGTTAGCGGAGCGGCTAGCGGCCAGACTCCAGGAAGATATCCCTCTGAGTAAAACCCGTGAAGAACATATTCGAGTCACGGCCCGCGCCAATGAAGCCGCTGAATTGTTGACGGTTATCAGAACGGCGAGCGCCCATACAGTTCTTTAACTAGACTGTCCTAACGGATAGTCTAGTAAAAGAACTTACAAATGTCAAATCCAAAAGCGGCCTGGGGGAAACGCCCGTGCCTAAATATGCCAACGGATAGCAAAAAGTAAAAAGCGGCGAGAGCCAATAAGCGGCGAGCGCAAAGCGCGGGATATATAACGGATGCTGTCTGGAGGTCGGATCAGACTGACGGGTACTGAAGTTGTCTGTAGTTGCACCAGGAAGACCGCTGCTAAGCGTCATGGTATGTTAGGGTTCGTACAAGGTTAGTTCTAAGACTGTACGTATATGACGGTGCCCGCCAGCCAGGCTTGAGTCAAACCGACTCAACTTTCGTTGATGCTGCCTGGCCAGATCAGATCAACAACCAACAACTTCTCCACTTTAACGTCCGCCGCCACCTCCACAGCCAGAACCGCCACCGTCGCCGCCTGGTTGCATCTTTCATAAATTGTTTATAGTTGACGGTGATCCCAGGGTCCCTTGAGCAAAAAGTAAAAACGGGCCCGTCTTCGAGGGAGATCCCCGAAGTTGTTTGTAGTTAACCTGGCGGCCTGGTCATCCGAAGCCTCCAGAAATTTTAGGCGTGTCGGCTTGACAGCGGAGGGGTTTTGTTACTAGACTCGCTTTGCGGCTTTAGCCGCAAAGTTAAACACAAACAACTCAACAACTTCTGACAGCGGCCCGCGCTTAGCGGCAAGCGCTTGACAGATATATAACGGGTGTGTAATCTGTAGATTATGTTGATAGAACTTTTTATAGCGGCTCGCCTCAATAGCGCTGCGAATTCATTGAAGAAGATGGAACCGATGACCGATATGGATGAACGAGTCGGCGAGATGGTTGACGGATGGTATTGGAGATTAGTTGACCGTGCTGAAAGACGGCGTGCCCTAAAGGATGGACTTGACAAGGAATAACGGTGTGGGTATTGTTGTTGTAAAGACCGTACTAACGGTTTGACCTATAGAGAAAAGAGACGCAATGAAAAAAGTACTAGCGGTGCTATTGATATCAGCACTACCATCATTAGTGGTTCCAGCAACTGCTCAAGCAAATAACCCAACCCCTCCCGCTGAGTGGCGATTCCCTGCCCATGCCAAGTATGTGAAATACAAGGACATGGATTGCTGGAGATTCTGGCGCATCACAAAGTGCATAAAGCCATAACAAATTTTTTTGTAGATGGACTTGACAAACTAAATCCAATGTGTTTTAATTAGTTTTGTTCGGAAGGCAGAAACCTGATGCGGGATGATGTAGAGGGGTGCGGACCTAGGCCAAAAACACAGTTCCTTCCGAACACCTAAAAGACAAAGCAGACAGGATGTCTACAAAAGTAAAGATGGC
>JACCDG010066148.1_pt1 | contig 30413 bp, 27 predicted proteins | sample 7442471 | NCBI WGS metagenome assembly JACCDG01 (sample SAMN15323444, study PRJNA562643) | freshwater metagenome | isolation source: river surface water | place: USA:Blue River Watershed | collected 2017-08-17 | reverse complement strand
TTGGTGTTGGTGCCGCCGCTGATCTGTCCCACATTGAGGTAGGGGTGCGAGATGCCCTCCACCTGCGAAGTGATTTTCTTGTAGTCAGCATTGAGGGCATGAAGCGCCTGCAGGATGTGTACCGCACCTTGTAAGGCATCGGTGCCGGTATCGGGCACTGCGGCATGCGCCATTTCCCCCTGCACCGTCACTTCTATTTGCAGGCAACCGTTGTGTGCGGTCACTACCTGGTACGAAAAGCCGGCAGCGATCATCAAGTCGGGGTGGGTGAGGCCGTTGGCCAATAACCAACCCGGACCCATCTCGCCACCAAATTCTTCGTCATAGGTGAAGTGCAGTTCCACGCCGCCCTTGAGCGGCAGCCCTAGCGATTCAAGCGCGCGGGTCGCGAAGGTGAAGGTGGAGAAGTCGCTCTTGCTGACGGCGGTGGCGCGACCATACATGGCACCATCTTGAATCTCTGCGCCATACGGGTCGTGTGTCCAGCCTTCACCCGGAGGAACCACATCGCCATGGGCATTGAGGGCAATCGTGGTTCCCGGGCCATAGGGACGGCGCACGATCAGGTTGGTGATGGACTGCAGCCCGTACGCCTTAACCTCCGCTTCAGGCACCGCGTGCTTTTCGGCGGTGTAACCAAAGGCCTGGAGCAGATCGGCCGTGCGTTCGGCATGCGGCGCGTTGTTGCCCGGCGGTGTGTCGGTGGGTATCTGCACCAGCGCCTGCAGGAACTTCACCTGTTCGTCAAAGTGAGCATCGATCCAGGCGTCGAGTTGAGCGTAATGGGTGGGGGTGGCACTCATGCAGTTTCCAGAGCAAGTTGATTCAAAACATGGGTAAAGGCATCGACCGCCAACTGCATGTCGTCGCTGGTGGTGCTCTCCAGGGGGTTGTGGCTGATGCCGGCGTTCTCGCCGCGCACAAACAACATGGCCTGGGGCATGATGTCGTGCAACTTCATGGCGTCGTGGCCGGCGCCGCTGGGCATTTTGAACAGGGGCACGCCCAAATGTTCCACGGCGCGCTCCCAGAGCGCTTGCCAGTCTGGTGCACTTGGCGCAGCCGACACCCGCAAGATTTCCTGCGCGACGTACCGCACACCGCGTCGTTCGCAAATGGCGGCCAACTCGGTCAGGATGTCGCGCACCACCGCATCGCGCTGCGCGTCCACAGGCGCGCGCATGTCCAGTGAAAACTGGCATAACCCGGGGACGACATTGATGGAGCCCTGGGGGACCTGCAGTTGACCGATGGTCGCCACCGAATCCGCGTCGCGCGCGGCACGTTGCTCGACATAGAGCGCCAGTTCGGCCAGGGCACAGGCGGCGTCGCGTCGGCGGTCCATGGGGGTGGTGCCCGCATGGCTGGCCGTGCCGATGATCTCGCACTGGTATCGCACGCTGCCATTGATGCTGGTCACAATGCCCAGCGGCAGATGATTTTCGTTGAGCACCGGCCCTTGCTCGATATGGACCTCAACGAACCCCAGGTACTGTGCCGCGTCCCGGCGAATGTTGGGGATGTCATCGATGCACAAACCCGCGTGCTGCATGGCCTGTCGCATGGTGATGCCCTCAGCGTCGGTTTGCTCCAACCATTCAGGCTTGAAGTCGCCCACCAGGGCGCCCGACCCCAGGAAGGTAGCTTTGTAGCGCTGTCCTTCTTCCTCGGCAAATGCCACTACTTCAATCCCGAAAGGCAGACGACGCTGTTGCTGCGCGAGTTGTTGCACACAGGCCATGGGCACAAAGATACCCAGGCGGCCGGCGTAGTTGCCGCCATTGCGAACCGTGTCGTAGTGCGATCCGGTCATGAGAAAGCGCGCGCCGGGCACGGCCGGGTGGTAGCGCCCCACCACATTGCCCACCGCGTCGATCTCCACGTCGTCAAAGCCGCAGTCGCGCATCCAGTGGCTGATGCGTTGTGCGCAGGCGCGGTGGGCGTCCGTCAGGTAGGTCACCGTGAGTTGCCCTTTCTCGGCGAACCCAGGGTCGCTGTGCTGGGCCAGGGTTTCCTGCCAGTCCCACACCGCATGACCCAGCGTAGGCTCGATACCAAATTTGTCGTTCAGGCGGATTTCGACAATGCGGTGGATGTTGCGCAGACACTCTTGCAACTCAAATGCGGGGTGACCCCGCAGTCGGCGCTCAAAGGCCTCGATGATCTGCCGCTTGTGCAAGCCGACACCGCGCGGTCCGCGAACCGCGAGAATAAAGGGCCAGCCAAATTTGGCGTTGTAATCCGCGTTGAGTTGTTGAATGTGTGCAAACTCTTCGGGGGTGCAGTCGGTCAAGCCCGCCCGGGTTTGTTCATTCGTGGAGGCTGCCGTCAGGGTCTTGCTGACCATGGCCTTGCCTGCCAACTCGGGGTGCGCGCGAACCAGTGCGAGTTGAGCGTCCTGTCCGGCCGCGTCCAGCACCTGCGTCATCAGGTATTTCAGGTGCGCCAGCGATTTGAACGGACGTTGTGCGATCACCCGCTCGGCAATCCAGTCCGAGTGTTCGTACAACCCGGTGAGCATGCGTGCCGCATCGGCTTCGGTGGCTTGGTTGAGTTGATCCAGCGTGAGGGACATGAGGGTTCTCTGGTGAAGGGGTCAGCCGGCAAAGGGATGGGTGGCGGCCCAGTGACGCGCGATGTCCAGACGGCGAGCCACCCACACATGCTCGTGCGACTGGATGTGATCCAGAAAACGCTGCAAGGCCGTGATGCGTCCCGGACGACCCAGTAATCGGCAATGCATGCCAATGCTCATCATCTTGGGACGGTTCAGTCCGTTGGAATCGCCCTCTGCGTACAAGGCATCAAACGTGTCCTTCATGTACTGGAAGAACGGATCGGCGTGTGAATAGCCCTGGGGCAGGGCAAAGCGCATGTCGTTGCAGTCTAGGGTGTACGGCACGATGAGTTGGGGTGCGACGCTGCCGTCGGTCTTGCGAACAGTCATCCAGAACGGCAAGTCGTCGCCGTAGTAGTCGCTGTCGTAGGCAAAACCGCCATAGTCGGCCACCAGGCGGCGCGTGTTGGGGCTGTCGCGTCCGGTGTACCAACCCAGCGGGCGCTCACCCCAGAGTTCGGTGAGGATGTGCATAGCCTGCTGCATATGCTCACGCTCGATGGCTTCGCTCACCTGTTGGTAATGGATCCATTTCAAGCCATGGCAGGCCATGTCGTGACCCAGTTCTTTCAAGGCTGCGGCCAATTCGGGGTAGCGCTGAAACGCGGTGGCGATGCCAAACACGGTCAGGTGCAAGCCTCGACGCTCAAACTCACGCAGGATGCGCCACACACCGGCGCGTGAGCCATATTCGTAAATGCCCTCCATGCTGATATGGCGCGCCTCGAAGGCCGCAGGGTTGAACATCTCCGAGAGAAATTGCTCACTGGCCGGGTCACCGTGCAGCACGGCGTTTTCGCCACCCTCTTCGTAGTTCAGGACAAATTGCACCGCAACGCGCGCCTGCTGTGGCCACTGGGCATGGGGCACGTCGCGGCCGTATCCCTTCAAGTCGCGCGGGTAGGGCAGTGTGCTGTCGTAGGTACTCATACAAGCGCCCTCCTTCAGGCGATTTTCCCGCTCCTCAACACAGAGGGTCGGCCAGATGACGATACTAGACGAATGATAGCCAGGATCGAAAATTGTATACAATATTGTCTACATGGTAAATTTGATGGAGAACTGGAATGGGCCTGAGCACGCACGTACTGGACACCATGCATGGTTGCCCCGCCGCTGGTATGAAGGTGAGCCTCTACACCACGCAAGGTGGCCAGGCCACCCTGGTCAAGTCGTTCACGCTCAATCAGGACGGACGTAACCCCGATGGCCCCCTGTATGACAACGCCAGTCTGACAGCCGGTACCTACCGATTGAGTTTTGACGTCAAGGGGTACTTCGATGGCAAAGGCATTGACCTGCCTGAGCCCCGGTTTCTGGATCAAGTGCACTTGGATTTTGGCATTGCTCATATCGATCAGCACTACCATGTACCGTTGCTGGTCAGCCCTTGGAGTTATTCCACCTATCGTGGTTCCTGAGTAGTTCGATACCACCAGGACCCTGGAGAACCTTGATGGACGCATATTTTCTGGAGTGGGCCAACCTGTTGCTCAGGTGGCTGCATGTGATCACAGCCATTGCCTGGATCGGCTCCTCGTTTTATTTTGTGTTTTTGGACAACAACCTGCAGCGCCCCCAATCACCGGACTTGCTGGAAAAAGGCGTGGATGGTGCGATGTGGGCGGTGCACGGCGGTGGTTTTTACAACCCGCAGAAATACATGGTGGCGCCCAAGAAAATCCACACGCATCTGCACTGGTTTTACTGGGAGAGTTATTCCGCCTGGTTGTCGGGTTTTGCGCTCTTCACGGTGCTGTACCTGTGGAATGCGGGGACCTTCCTGATCGACAAATCCTTGATGGATTGGTCTCCCGTGATGGCTGGCAGCGCGGCCATTGGCTTTCTGGTGGGCTTTTGGGTGTTGTATGACGCGGTGTGCCGCGTCTTTGGTTTCAAGCAAAACGGCGAGCTGATCGTGGCTGGCCTGATGATAGTCATCGTGGCCTTTGGTTCATGGCTGGCGTGTCAGTTGTTCGCTGGGCGTGCAGCCTTCTTGCTGGTGGGCGCCATGATCGCCACGGCCATGAGTGCCAACGTGTTTTTCTGGGTCATTCCCGGCCAGCGCCAGGTGGTCAAGGCCATGACGGACCGTGAGTCGTATGACCCGGCCTCTCTGGCCATCCATGGCAAGCGAGGCAAGCAGCGGAGTGTGCACAACACCTACTTCACCCTGCCTGTCATCTTCGCGATGCTGAGCAACCACTACAGCTTCCTTTACACGCACGAGCACCGCTGGGTGTTGCTCTTTGTGATGATGCTGGCGGGCGCCCTGATTCGTCAGTATTTTGTCCAACGTCATGCTTTCCGCCTGGGTCGCGCGAGCAACCCATGGCCGTTCGCGGCGGTGGGTGTGGCCGCTATTGTGGCGGTGATTGTCGCCATGAAGCCGGCCCAGACTTCCATGCCTGCGCCTGCCCAGGCGCCAGCCCCTGTCACACTGGCACAAGTTCAGGCTGTCCTCCAGGAGCGCTGCATCAGTTGCCATGGAGCCCAGGTGCAGATGAAAAACATTCGACTCGATTCGCCCGAGGCCCTGAAGATGCATGCACAGAATGTGTACCAGCAGTCCGTGGTGTCGCGTCAGATGCCCTTGAACAATGCCACCCAGATCACCGACGAAGAGCGTCAACTGTTGGGTCGCTGGTACCAGGAAGGCGCCAAGGTCGAGTAAGCTGTATCCCGTTGCATGAAAGCATCCGGGATGACGGACTCTTACCTGAATTTTGCTAACTCGCCGATGGGCTCGCGCATTGCCGCGGCCCTGGGCTTGCCCCGTCCGGTGGTGTTGGAGCGGTTCCACGCGCATCAACCGGTCATGGAAGGCGATGTGCTGGTGGGGGCCTCGGCCGGTGCCCAGTGGCTGCCCACCCTGGCGCAAGCGTTCAAGTCGATGCAGATCCACTCCGTGGCCCATGAGGTGCCCCAGTGGACAGCCCTGTGCAACCAAGTGGGTCTGATGTCTGGCCGCTGGACGATCGAGGGACAAGCCGGAGCACGTGTCAAAGCCTTGGTGTTTGACGCCACGGGCCTGAAGACCCTGGCGCAGGCGGACAGCCTCTACCAGTTTTTCCACGACACGGTGCGATCAGTGCTGCCGTGTGGCCGGGTGGTGGTGTTGGGCCGTGACCCGGCGCAGTGTGACGATGCTCTGCAGGCCTCGGTGCAGCGTGCGCTCGAAGGCTTCATGCGGTCGCTCGCCAAAGAGGTCAAGCGTGGCATTGCGGTCCAACTGCTCCAAGTGAATGATGATGCGCACGGTGCACTAGAGGGAGCACTCCGATTTTTTCTCTCGCCGCGCAGCGCGTATGTGTCGGGCCAGGTGGTGCGACTCACCGCCGCGCTGACCACCGAGAGGACGCAAGGCCATGACGCCCCCTGGGAGGCTGCGCAACCCTTGCAAGGCAAAACCATGCTGGTGACCGGCGCCTCGCGTGGCATTGGCGAGGCCATCGTGGACACGCTGGTCCGTGACGGCGCGCGCGTCGTCTGTTTAGATGTGCCCGCTGCACGCGACGCCTTGCAAGCCGTGGCCGCACGTGCTCAGGGCAGCGCATTGTCCCTGGATATCACCGACCCCAATACCCCAGCTGCTTTGGTTCAAGCGGCCTTGGCCGATGGCGGGTGGGACGGCGTGGTGCACAACGCCGGCATCACGCGCGACAAAACCCTGGCCAAGATGCCTGAACACCTCTGGCAGTCGGTGTTGCAGGTCAACCTGGGGGCGCAGGCTGACATCATGCAAGCATTGATGCAGGCGCAGGCGCTTCGGGCCGGTGCGCGTGTGGTGTGTGTGTCGTCCATCGCGGGCCTCGCGGGCAACGTGGGGCAAACCAACTACGCGTTCTCCAAAGCGGGTGTGATCGGCCTGGTGCACAGCTTGGCGCCTCGTCTGGCGGCGCAAGGCATGGCCATCAACGCGGTCGCACCGGGCTTCATTGAAACCCAGATGACCGCCGCCATTCCGTTGGCTATTCGGCAAGCGGGTCGCCGTATGAATTCCATGGGGCAGGGCGGTTGGCCGGTCGACGTGGCCGAGACCATTGCATGGCTACTCAGCCGCTCCGCTGCAGGGGTGAACGGTCAGGTGATTCGCGTGTGTGGCCACAGCTGGTTGGGTGCCTGAGATGAATGACCAGGTGTTGATGCAAGCGCCGGCCCTGCCCAGTCTGTTGTGGCGGGCCTGGGCCACGCGCAGCAAGCGACCCGGCCGCGTCGAGGCGTTGCCGTTGGCTCGTTGGTCCATGCCGCAGGTGACTGTGCAGGCCTCAGCCCTGGCGCACTACCGATCCGTGTGTGGATTTGAGGCGGGGCACGGTGTGCCGCTGACCTATCCCCAATTGCTGACCTTCCCCTTGGTCATGGCCTATTTGTGCTCGCCAGCCTGTCCCTGGCCCGCTGCAGGTACCGTTCACCTGTCCAACCGCATTGAGCAGTTGGCCGCCCTGCAGGTCGGCGACGAGGTGAGTGTGGAATTGGTCACAGGGGGATTGCGGTCGCACGAGAAGGGGCAGGTGTTTGACCTGGACCTGTTGATCCGTCGCGCGGATGAGGTGGTGTGGCGTGGCACCCAGAGTTTGCTACGCCGAGGGGTGCGCGAGCCCGCGGGGTTGCCCTATATCAGCGGGTTTGACAACGAAGTTTCCTGGGTGCGGGCCTTTGAGTTTGAGGCTCCCGTCAACATTGGCAGACGATACGCACGGGTCTCGGGTGATTTCAATCCCATGCACCTCTCGCGCCTGAGTGCTCGGCTGTTTGGCTTTCAACGCACCATTGCCCACGGGTTATGGACACAAGCGCGCGCGTTGGCAGGCTTGTTGCCTGCCCGCTCGGTGCAGACGGCCACCCTCACCACCGAATTCAAGTCGCCGGTGATGCTGCCGGCTCAGCTGGATGTGTGGCAGCACGAGACCTCATCCGGCCTGCGCTGGGAGGTGCGTGATGCACATGCCGAGCGAACCCATGTCCGAGCCTTGTTAGCCCTATGAACACCATCCGTCGCGTGGCTATTGTGGGAGGCAATCGCATTCCCTTTGTACGGTCCAACACCGCTTATGCGCGTGCCTCCAACCAGGACATGCTCACCGCCGCATTGCAAGGACTGGTGGACCGTTTCGATCTGCACGGTGTGCGCTTGGGAGAAGTGGCGGGCGGTGCGGTCATGAAGCACGCGCGGGACTTCAACCTGGTGCGTGAATCGGTGCTGGGCACGACCTTGTCACCGCAAACGCCGGCCTATGACGTTCAACAGGCCTGTGGCACCAGCCTGGAGGCGACCCTGCTGGTGGCCAACAAGATTGCCTTGGGCCACATCGAGTGCGGCGTGGCCGCTGGCGTGGACACCACCTCGGATGCGCCCATTGCCCTCAACGAGCGCTTGCGTCAATTGCTGCTGGAGTTGAACCGCTCTCGTTCCGCTTTCAAGCGGCTGGCCGTGGCGTCGCGCTTGCGCCCTGGCATGTTCTTCAAGCCTGCGCTGCCCCGCAATGTCGAACCCCGCACGGGTTGGTCCATGGGTGAACATGCCGAGGCGATGGCTCAAACATGGGGGATTCGCCGTGAAGAGCAAGACGCCTGGGCGCTCAAGAGTCATCAGCACTTGGCACAGGCTTACGAGCGCGGCTTCTTCAACGACTTGATGACCCCGTTTGCGGGCGTTCGACAGGACAACATCCTGCGACCGGATCTCACCCTGGACAAACTCTCCAGTCTGAAGACCGTGTTTGATCGCCAGATCGCGCCAGCCCCAGGCACGTTGACAGCCGGCAATTCCACGCCACTCACCGACGGGGCCGCCACCGTGCTGCTGGCCTCGGAAGACTGGGCGGCGTCTCGCCAGCTGCCGGTGCTGGCCTACCTTACTGTCAGCGAGGTGGCCGCTGTGGATTTTCGTGATCAGGCCGAAGGGCTGCTGATGGCGCCCGTCTATGCCGTGCCGCGCATGCTGGCGTGCGCGGGGCTGTCCTTGCAGGACTTTGATGCCGTCGAAATTCACGAAGCCTTCGCAGCCCAGGTGTTGTGCACACTCAAGGCCTGGGAGGACGACGAGTACTGTCGCACCCGTTTGGGGTTGCCTCAGGCCCTGGGCCCCATCGAACGAAGCCGGATCAACGTCAACGGCAGTTCCCTGGCCACTGGGCATCCCTTTGCAGCCACGGGCGCACGCATCGTGGCCACGTTGGCCAAGCAGCTAGCTCAGCAGGGCCGAGGGCGCGGGTTGATTTCCATTTGCGCTGCCGGTGGTCAAGGCGTGGTCGCCGTGGTGGAGCGATAAACCCATGCCCCACTACCAGGCCCCCTTGCGCGATATGCGCTTTTTGATGAACGAGGTGTTCGACTACCCGTCCCACTACCAATCGCTGCCGCATGCGCAAGAGGCCACGCCCGATCTGGTGGAGGCGGTGCTGGACGCAGTGGCCACCTATTGCGAAGACGTGCTGGCACCTCTGAACGCCTCGGGCGATCTGGAAGGCTGCCACTTTGAGGCGGGACGTGTCACCACCCCTGTCGGCTTCAAGGAAGCCTACGACCACTTGGTTCAAGGCGGCTGGCAAAGCTTGTCCTTTCCTGTCGAATATGGTGGGCAAGGCCTGCCCATGTCACTCAACCTCATCAAGAGCGAGATGATGGGCACCGCCAACTGGGCCTTCAACATGTATCCGGGCTTGAGCATCGGGTGCATCAACACGTTGCTGCAGTATGGCAGCGACGAACTCAAACAGCAGTACCTGCCGCCATTGGTGGCGGGACGGTGGACCGGCACCATGTGCCTCACCGAACCGCAATGCGGCTCCGACCTCGCGCAAGTAAAAACCCAGGCGCAGCCGCTGCCCGACGGCCGCTACGCACTCACCGGCACCAAGATCTTCATCTCCAGCGGCGAGCACGACTTGACCGATAACATCGTGCATATCGTGTTGGCCCGTTTGCCCGATGCGCCGGCGGGCACGCGAGGCATCTCGCTCTTTGTGGTGCCCAAGCACCATGTCAACGCGGATGGCAGTCTGGGCGCCCGCAACACGGTGACTTGCGGCTCTCTAGAGCACAAGATGGGCATCCATGCCAATGCCACGGCCGTGCTGAATTTTGATGGGGCGGTGGGCACCCTGATCGGCCAGCCGCATCGCGGCCTGGAGGCCATGTTCACTTTCATGAACACGGCGCGCATTGGCACGGCCATCCAGGGCGTGGCCCATGCCGAGCTGTCGTTTCAAGGCGCGGTGGCGTATGCACAGGAACGTCGTAGCATGCGTTCGCTGTCGGGCAAGAAAGAGCCCGATCACGTGGCTGATGCGTTGATCTGGCATCCTGATGTGCGGCGCATGCTGCTCACGCAAAAGGCCATTGCCGAGGGTGGACGCGCGATGATCTATGGGGCCGCTCAGCTGGCAGACCGCATGTTCAGCGCGGCCTGGACGGGCGACCAGGCCGCGTACCACCGCTTTGACGATGAGCTGGGTTTTTACACGCCCATCCTCAAAGGCTTTTTGACCGAAATGGGACTCGACGCCGCCAACCTGGGCATGCAGGTGTTGGGGGGTCACGGCTATATCCGTGAGCACGGCATGGAGCAGATTGCACGCGACGCGCGCATTGCCACCTTGTATGAAGGCACCACCGGCATTCAGGCCCTGGATTTGCTGGGCCGCAAAGTGCTGCTGGGCAGTCGGGGTCGCTGTGTGCGCGAATTCACGGCGAAGATGCGACAACTGGCGATGCCCCATGTCGTGTCCGGAGGGCTCCTGGGTCGGTTGGCGCGCACCCTGTGGCGTGGTGCCTGGCAATGGAACCTGCTGACCCTGCGGCTGATGCTCAAGGCCCGACGTGACCGTGACAGTGTCGGTGCAGCCAGCGTGGACTACCTGATGTTTGGCGGCTACATGATGATGGCCTACTTCTGGGCCTTGCAAGCCCAGCGAGCCGACGCCCTGCTGCGCAGCGGCGACGGGGCCGAGAGTGCCGATTTTTACAACGCTAAACTGCAAACGGCAGAGTTCTACTTTGAACGTCTGTTGCCCCGTGCGCAGGCCCATGCCCGCTCGGCCTTGGCCTCAACCCACTCGCTGATGCAAATGCCCAACGATCACTTCGGGTTGTCGCGCTGAGCGACCCTGGCACGCATTGTTCTGATGTCAACCATGACTGAAACGACGCTTCTCACGGCTGACACACTCAGCGCCCTGTGGGTGACGCTCAAGTTGGCCAGTGTCACCACGGTGGTGCTGATGCTGCTGGCAACGCCGGTGGCCTGGTGGCTCTCGCAAACCACCTCGCGCTGGCGGCCTGTTGTGTCGGCCCTGGTGACCTTGCCCTTGGTATTGCCCCCCTCGGTGCTTGGGTTTTATCTGCTGGTCGCCCTGGGGCCTCATGGGCCGCTGGGGCAATTCACGCAGGCCATGGGCTGGGGGGTTTTGTCCTTCACGTTTACCGGCTTGTTGATCGGCTCGATTTTGTTCTCATTGCCCTTTGCGGTGCAACCGATCGAGCATGCGTTTGTCAGCATGGGGCGGCGGCCCATGGAGGTGGCCGCGACCTTGCGTGCGTCACCCTGGGATGCCTTTTTTTCAGTGGCCTTGCCCCTGGCTCGGCCCGGGCTGTGGACGGCCGCCATCTTGAGTTTTTCTCACACGGTGGGCGAGTTTGGTGTGGTGCTGATGATCGGTGGCAATGTGCCGGGTGTGACCCGTGTGGTGTCCACGCAAATCTACGGGCACGTGGAAGCCATGGAGTACACCCAGGCGCATGCACTTGCCGCCGGCATGTTGGTGTTTTCGTTTGCTGTGCTCTGGGGTCTGTCCCTGCTCAAGCGGCGTGACATGCGGGTGATGCCATGAGGCAGGCTATCTCCGCGCACGATCAGAAAGACCTCAGGGGCCTGGATATCCAGTTGCAACTCCAGCGCGAGTCCTTCTCGTTGGACGTGTCCTTGCAATTGCCCGCGCAGGGGATTTCCGTGCTCTTTGGCGCCTCAGGCTCGGGCAAGACCACCCTGCTCAGGAGTGTGGCGGGGCTTGAGCCGCAAGCCCGTGGATCGGTTCGCGTGGGGCACGAGGTGTGGCAATCGGACGTTGATGGTCTGTGCCTGCCCACCCACCGACGCGCCGTCGGCTATGTGTTTCAGGAGGCCAGTCTTTTTGAGCATCTGGATGTGCAACGCAACCTGATGTTCGGTCTTCAGCGCAGTCCGACGCCACGCGACCAACGCGTGCTCACGGATGCGATCGAGCTCTTGGGAATTGCCTCGTTGCTGCGACGCCCCGTCGGTGAGTTGTCGGGAGGCGAGCGTCAACGCGTGGCCATTGCCCGCGCTCTCGCCACCCGCCCGACGTTGTTGTTGCTTGATGAGCCGCTGGCCGCATTGGACCCGGCGCGCAAGCACGAAGTGATGCCCTGGCTGGAACGCTTGCGTGACGAATTGCGGTTGCCCATGCTGTATGTGACGCACTCGGTCGAGGAGATGACCCGCTTGGGTGACTACCTCGTGGTGTTGGAACAAGGGCGTGTGAAACGCAGTGGCCCTGTGGCAGACACCTTGTCATCACTCGACACCCCCTGGGTGGAACCCCAGGAACAAGGCGTGTTGCTGGATGGATGCGTGATCGAGCGTGATGCGCAGTGGCACCTGGCACGCGTGGCATTCCAGGGGGGACATTTGTGGATTCGCGACAGTGGCGCTGCCGTGGGCACACCGGTGCGTTTGCGCGTGTTGGCGCGCGATGTGAGCCTGACCACCCAAGAGCCCGCCCACACCAGCATCCAGAACCATTTCCAGGCCTGGATCGAAGCCGATCAGCCCGATGCCCATCCCTCACAGCGGGTGGTGCGCTTGCGTGTCGGGGCGAAAGGGTCCAACCCCGCAGCAGGCCCGGTGGTGCTGGCCCGTATCACCCAACGCGCCTGGAGCCAGCTCGGCCTGGCTGGCGGACAATCGGTGTGGGTGCAAGTGAAGTCGGTGGCATTGGTGGGCTGATGGTCCCCAGGTCAGGGCAGCGATGCCAACAGGGTATGAGCGAGAATGACGCACTATCCCAGGCATGCCTGGACTCACTGGCTGTAGCACCCCCATGATCGAGCATCCCTTCATTGCCCAGGCGCGCGAACTGCTGGGCGCCCCCCATGTGTTAACCCAGGACCTTGAGGCCTATGCGGTCGACTGGAAAGACAAGTACCACGGTCGCCCCCTGGTCGTGGTCCGCCCGGGCAACACCGCCGAGGTGTCCGCCCTGGTCAAGCTGTGTGTCCAGCATCGTTTGTCGATCGTGCCGCAAGGGGGCAACACCGGCATGTGTGGTGCGGCCACGCCCGATGACAGCGGCCTGCAGGTGGTCATCACACTGGGGCGACTCAACAACATTCGGGCTGTCGATCCCGCCAACAACACCATGACCGTGGAAGCAGGTTGCCTGCTGCACACCCTGCAGGAGACAGCGGAGTCGGTGAAACGTCTGTACCCCTTGTCGGTAGGCTCAGAGGGATCGTGTCAGATCGGGGGCAACATCGCCACCAATGCGGGCGGTGTGCAGGTGCTGCGCTACGGCAACACCCGCGATCTGGTGCTGGGTCTGGAGGTGGTGTTGCCGTCAGGCGAGGTGCTGGACATGCTGCGGGGCCTGCGCAAGGACAACACCGGCTATGACCTCAAGCATCTGTTCATTGGTTCGGAGGGGACGCTGGGTCTCATCACGGCGGCCACTTTGAAGCTTATGCCCTTGCCCTCGGCCCATGCGGTGGGCATGGTGGCGGTGAAGTCGCCAGCCCAGGCGGTGGAGTTGCTGCAACACATGCGCGACAAGATGGGCGAGCGCTTTTCAGCGTTTGAGCTGATGTCCCGCGCCATTGTGGAGCTCACCCGTCACCACTTCCCGGCTTTGCCCCAACCCTTTGCCCACCCCCACGACTGGTTGGTGTTGATGGAAGTGGCCGATGGAGGCGCAGATGCGGCCCTCACGGCGGATTTTCAATCAGCCCTTGAGGCTGCGCTGGCACGCGACCTGGTGCTCGATGTGGTCATCACTCACAGTCAGGCCCAGGCCCGAGCCCTCTGGGAGTTGCGCGACAACGTGAGCGAGGCACAGCAGCTCGACGCCCCCAACATCAAGCACGATATCTCGTTGCCGGTGTCTCAAGTGCCTCGCTTCATTGACGAGGTGAGCGCCGAACTGGCCGTCCAGTTTCCAGGGTCGCGCTTGTTTTGCTTTGGGCACCTGGGCGATGGCAACCTGCACTTCAACCTCAGTTGCCCTGTGGGAACCGACAACGCGTTGTGGCTCCAGCAGAACGATGCTGTCAACGATGTGGTTCACGCGGCGGTAGCCCGCTTCAATGGCTCCATCAGTGCAGAGCATGGCATCGGCCAGCAGAAGGTGGACGAGTTGCCGCGTTACAAATCGGCCCTGGAGCTGGAGGTGATGCGTACCATCAAGCGAGCCCTGGATCCGTTACAAGTCATGAACCCCGGCAAGGTGTTGCGCTGAGCTTGACAGCTCAGGGGCCATGCCTAGCCGATGCCCACGCCGCACCACTGGCCAGCAGGGCTTGAATCTCTGAGGATGACAAGCCTATTTCTTGCAGAACCTCGCGTGTGTGTTCGCCCAGGTGCGGGGCCGGCAACCACTGGTCACGTGCCCCCGACGACACATGGTTAGCGGGGCGAATATCCAGGATACGCCCCTCTGTGGGGTGATCACGCTCCACCAGCAGTCCCACGGCTTTCAAGTGAGGATCGTCCACCAGCGAATCCAGGGTGTTGTAGGGGGCAGCGGGAATGTCGTGCTCACGGCACACCTCCAACCAAAATGCGGTGGTCTGTTGACGCAGCGCCTCGTCGCGCAATCGATAATACTCCACCACATTTGCAAAGCGCGACGCCACATCGCAGTAGCGTGGATCGACTTTCAAATGTCCCAGTCCCATGGCGTCGAGCAAGGGAAACACCTGCGCATTGGTGTTGGCCGAGATGCAGATATACCCATCGAGTGTGGGGGAAGGGGCGTAATAGCGGTTAACCAGACGCGGATCGCCTGTCTCGCCCAGGGCTGGCACATAGCTGCGCAGGTACAGATGCTCGGTCAGCACCTGGGTGGCCATGTTCTCGAACATCGGCACCTCAATCGACTGGCCCTCACCGGTGCGCTCGCGGTGGTACAGGGCCATGGCAATCATCTGCACGGCGATCAGACCGCTGGTGCGGTCCGCCATCACATAGGGAACATAGCGAGGCTCGCCGAAGGCTCGTTCATGCAGTCCGGCCACGCCGCTCACTCCCTGGATGATGGGGTCGTAGGCAGGTACCGAGGCATACGGTCCGTCCTGTCCAAACCCAAACATGCCGCAATAGATAATGCGTGGGTTGATGTCACGGACTTCCTCGTAGCTCAACCCCAGCCGCGCCATGGAAGCGGGGCGCACGTTCCAGGCCAGGACGTCCGCGTCACGCAGCAGGCGCACCAGCACATCCCGGCCCGCCGGCTGCTTGAGGTCCAGACAGACCGAGCGCTTGTTGCGATTGAGATGTAAAAACTTCGGGCCCATGCCGGGCGAGCGACCTCGGCCGCCCAGGTGGCGGCCTACGTCGCCCACGGGGCTTTCCACTTTGATCACCTCGGCACCATGGTCCGCCAGGATTTGGGTGCACAGCGGGCCGATCACCACCGAGGTGAGATCGATCACGCGCACACCGGCCAACATGCCTTTTGCCGTCACTGTTGCCATTTTGTCCTCACGAGAAGCGCTATTGTGAGGGCAATGCAGCCGATTCTGGGCTCGCTGTGGGCTGGCAGCGTCGCCCAGGTTGCGCGCGGCGACTCGCCCTCAGGAGTTCGGAGCGATCTGAGCCAGACGCTGGCTCACGCGAGACAGCAGTTGCCCCACCTCCTGGCCCAGCTCCAGGCCGATCAACACCAGCACCAGGCTGAGCATCACGCTGATCAATCCAACTTCCACCTTGTGCTTCATGTGCGGGCCTCCCTGTGTTGAACATAGCGGGTTCGATAGGACTATATCGATCGATCAATGACCGAGATATACCGTCGAATGGGTACTGTCCATCGCGAGCCGTCCGGCTCAGAATGCTCCATGACACGTCACTTTTCGGGGCTCACGCAGGCAGAGGCTGAGCGTCGTTTGAAACAGGACGGGCCTAACGAGGTGGCTTCGTCCCGCCAGCGTTCGTGGCTGGACCGTTGCGTGGACCTGTTGGCCGAACCCATGATTGCGCTGCTGGTAGCGGCTGCGTTGATCTACATGCTGCTGGGCGACTTGGGCGAGGGACTGACCTTGTCCGTTTTTGTGCTGGCCGTGATCGCGCTCACGCTCTACCAGGAGGGAAAATCCGAGTCCTCCATCGAGGCCTTGCGCGACATGACGCAGCCCATGGCCCAGGTGACGCGCGACGGCGAGCGCCGCAGCATCGCCTCACGCGACGTGGTGTGTGGTGACGTGCTGCACCTGTCCGAGGGCGATCGGGTAGCCGCCGATGCGCTGGTGCTGTGGGCGGATAACCTGCAGGTGGACGAGTCGTTGCTGACGGGCGAATCCGTGGCGGTGAGCAAAGAGGCGGCCGCGATCGGCCCCCAGGTGGCGCCAGCTGGCCCAAGTGCTGATGCAGTGTCAGGCTTGGATCGTTCGCAGGAGGCCCATCGCATGCAGCAGGTGTGGGGAGGCACGCATGTGGTTCGCGGTCAGGCCGTGGTGCACGTCACCGCGACCGGCCCACGCAGTGAGATGGGGCGCATCGGTTCCGCGCTGGCCACTTTGCCAACCGAGCCCACGCCCTTGCACCGACAAACGGCCCGCTTGGTACGCATCATCGCGACGGTGGCGCTGGTGTTGTGCACGACCTTGGTCATCACGCAAGGGCTTCGTACGGGCGATTGGCTCGCTGCATTGTTGGCGGGGATTGCCCTGGCCATGGGCATCCTCCCCGAAGAGTACCCGGTGGTGCTGGCCTTGTTCCCGGCCTTAGGCGCGCAACGCTTGGCCCGACAGGGGGTGCTCACGCGACGGCTCAATGCCATTGAAACGCTGGGCGCCACCACGGTGTTGTGCACCGACAAGACGGGGACCCTCACCGAAAACCGCATGCAGGTGGCGATGCTGGCTGTGGGGCAGGCCGAACACCCGCTGTGGCTCGACTTGTCCAACACGCAGCCGGGCGAGTTGCCCCACGAGTTTCACCCGTTGATCGAGCATGCCATCCGGGCGAGTGCACCGCAACCGTTTGATCCGATGGAGCAGGCCTTTCATCGCCTGGGCCACACCAGCCTGGGTCATACCGGGCGCTGGCCCTGCGACGGATCCCTGGTGCAGAGCTATGCACTGAGCCCGCAGTTGCGCGCCATGACGCATGTGTGGCAACCAACATCTGGGTCGGCGTATACGGTGTCCACCAAGGGTGCGCCGGAAGCAGTGATGAGCCTGTGCCACCTGGATGCGGCCACGCAGGTGCACTGGCTGGACGCTGTTGAGCGCATGGCTGCGCAAGGGTTGCGGGTGCTGGCCGTGGCGCAAGGGCGATCGCTGCATACTGCCCTCGCAGAGCCTGCGACTGCGTCGGCACCACCCCCTGCTGGACCTGACGTGGCTGGCACACCCTCTCCAGCCGACTGGCCCACGAGCGCGCATGATTTTGACCTCGAGTGGTTGGGCTTGGTGGGGTTGCGCGATCCGCTGCGACCCGGCATTGCACAGGCCATGCGGGATGCGCAAACGGCGGGCATCCGGGTGTTGATGATCACGGGGGACTATCCCCTCACGGCGCAGGCCATTGCCGATCAGGCGGGCATGCCTGCCGGGGACACCCTCACGGGCCACGACGTCGATCACCTGGATGATGACGAGTTACGACTGGCGTTGCGCCACACGCGGGTTTGTGCGCGTATTTCACCGTCGCAAAAGTTGCGCATTGTGCAGTGTCTCAAGGCGGATGGCGACATCGTCACCATGACAGGCGACGGCGTGAACGATGCGCCCGCGCTTAAGGCGGCTCACGTGGGCATTGCCATGGGGCAGCGCGGCACCGACGTGGCCCGCGAGGCCGCCGACCTGGTGCTGGTGGATGACAACTTCACATCCATTGTGCGAGGTCTGCGCACGGGACGGCGCATTTTCGACAACTTGCAAAAGTCGATGACTTATATCTTTGCGGTGCATATTCCCATTGCGGGCGTGGCCCTGCTGCCCATGCTGCTGTCGTGGCCGCCCTTGTTGCTGCCCTTGCACATTGCCTTGCTGGAGTTGGTGATCGATCCGGCTTGCTCGCTCGCGTTTGAGCAGGAGCCGGAAGATCCCCACATCATGCAGCGACCCGCGCGCAATACCGAGGCTGCCTTGATGGGGCGCTGGGAATTGACCGAAGCCACGCTGCAGGGCCTGATCGTGCTGGCGGGCTTGGGCCTGTGCTACAGCTGGCCAGGGTGGTCATCCCAGACAACCTGGTTCGCTTCAGCCATGGGTGATGCGGGGGCTGGTCTGTCGGCCGAGATGCAACGCTCCATGGTGCTGGTGTCGCTGGTCATGGCCAATGGTGTGCTCATTGCTGCCAACCGCACCACGCGGCCAATAGCATCGCGTGCGCTGAGTCCCACAGGCAGATGGTTTCGCGGCCCCTCCAACCCCATGGCCTGGGGGGTGACGCTGTTGGCGCTACTGGCCGTGTGGGTGGCGCTGTATTGGCCTTGGTTGGCCGCAGCGCTCAAGCTAGCCCCGTTGCCGCCCCAGGCGTTGGCCGTGGCCCTGGGGTGTGGCATGGTGGGGTGGCCGGTGATGGTGCTCACCCGGTGGGTGATGAGGCGGGTGATCGGGCGAGTCCTGCCTCAAGACCACGCCTTGGCGCATCACATCAAGCCAGGGTAGGAGCCTCCATCGAGTTGCAGGTTTTGTCCCGAGATAAATCCGGCCTGGGCGCTGCACAAAAACACGCAGGCATCGGCCAATTCCTCGGGTGTGCCAAACCGTTTGGCCGCGATGGAATTGGCAAAGCGTGCACGAGCCTCTTCATAACTGATGTTGCTAAGCTCGGCCTGGCGCTGGGCTAAAAACGCCTGACGCGGCGTGTCAATGCGCTCGGGCAGGATGTTGTTGAGGGTGACGTTGTCGGCCGCCACTTCAAAAGACAGCGATTTGCTAAAGGCCGTCAGTCCGGTGCGCGCCGAGGTGGACAGCGCCTGGTGGGGGCGCGGGCTTTTCACCATGGCCGAGGTGATGTTGACAATGCGGCCAAACTTGCGCGCGCGCATGCCCGGCACAAAACCGCGGATGAGCAAAATGGGCGCCAGCATGTTGGACTCGATGGCACGTATCCAGGCATCGTGGTCCCAGTCGGCCAGCTGGCCGGGGGGCGGTCCAGCGTTGTTGTTGATCAGAATGTCCAGGTGGGGGCAGCCGTCAAACAAGGCCTGTCGTCCTGCCTCGGTGGCGATGTCGGCCACGAGGGTGCGAACGGTCTGGCCGGTTTTGTCATGGATCTGGGCTTGGGCTTGCGCCAGGCGGTCGGCGTCGCGGCCGTTGATGACCACCTGGGCCCCCTCACGCGCCAGGGCCGTGGCACAAGCCAAACCAATCCCCTGGGAGGACGCGCATACCAATGCGTGACGGTTGTGTATACCCAAATCCATGCCATACCTCGTGTCTAGGCTGATGATGTTCAAGGCATCCATTCAACCACAGACTCGAGTCACTCGGGGGTCAAGCCAACCCGTCCGGGGCACCCTACACTTGCGGCTACTGCAGCATTGAATGCACCGGTTCACGCACGTTATTTGCCCCCATTTCAGGAGACCTTCATGCCTTACATCAAGACCGACGACGGTGTTCAGCTCTACTATGAATCGGTAGGCGAGGGCACCCCCATTTTGTTTGTGCACGAGTACGCCGGCGACCACCGCAGCTGGGAGCCGCAAATGCGCTACTTCGCACGCAACTTCCGTTGTATTGCTTACAGCGCGCGCGGCTACACCCCGTCCGATATACCCACCAGCGCTGACGACTACTCGCAACACCGCGTGAGCGAGGACATTCGCTGCATGCTCGATGGTCTGAACATCCGACAGGCGCATGTGGTGGGCTTGTCCATGGGCGCCTTTGCCACCTTGCACTTTGGCATGCGCTACGCCACCGACCCGGCCAACAGCCGCGCCCTGTCGCTCACCCTGGCGGGTTGTGGCACAGGTTCGCTTCCCAGCGCCTACGAGGGTTTTCAGAAAGAATCCCTGGCACTGGCCGACCGTATCCAGGCTGAGGGCATGGCCGAAGTGGCCAAGACTTACAGCCAGGCCCCTGCTCGACTGGCCTTCAAGCGCAAAGACCCGCGTGGGTATGAAGAGATTGCCCGCATGATGGGTGAGCATTCCACCCCCGGCTCTTCCCTCACGGCGCGCGGTTATCAGGGTCGGCGTCCCAGCTTGTATGCGCTCACCGATCAAATTGCTCGCGTGGCGGTGCCCACCTTGGTGCTGACCGGCGACGAGGACGAACCCTGCCTGGAACCCTCGCTCATGCTCAAGCGCACCATCCCCGGGGCGGCGCTGGGCATCTTCCCGGCCAGTGGCCACGGTATCAACCTCGAAGAACCGGCGCTTTTCAACCAGATGCTGTCCGATTTCCTGATGCGGGTGACCGTTCGCTGAGATCTGGCATGCGCCTGCCTGCCCGCGTCACCGCGCCACGGCTTCGGGCCTGGGTGTGCGCTGGCCTGGTCGTGCTGGTGCCGTGGTTAGGAGGCAGCGTGGCCCAGGCCCAGACGTTTCGTCTGAGTTGCGAGGTGCAAGGCACCATCCCCGTGCTGGAAGATCGCAAGCTCAAACCCGCCACGGTGGTGGTGGAGATGCAGTCCATCGGCAAGAACATCTTCCTCAAGTTGAGCGGATCGCGCTACTACGAGATGAAGGTCAGCAGCCTCACCACCGAGGCCTTCACCGGCACCAACCTGACCACCGCCGGTGCGATTGGTGCGCGGGCGCGTCACAACGACACTGGGCGTGTGACCGAAATTCGCATTGAGCGAGACACCATCCTGCTGAGCGGTTACAACGACATCGACTTTCGCGGTAAAGTGGTGCGTATGAACCTGGAAGGGCCTTGTGCCATGCGCTAGCAGCCGAGCGCCCTTGCACTGGCCCTCACGTCGTATCGCCCCGTGACATGAAGAAGATCGAAGCACCTTACTTGCTCTTTGCCCTGGTCTTTGGGTTTATGGCGCTCATCGCCCCCTACCTGATGGAAGAACATCGCCTCACCTTTGAAGGTCGTGTGGCCATGTTCCTGTTCCAGGCGGGGATGGTGTTTGCCTGTTCGCTGGCCACAGCCAAGCACCTGCATGACAAATGGGTGCAGGACGACATCAACGACCGCCAGGCTCGCTTGCGCATGCCCAAGCCACCCGAGGACACCGAGGACGCATCCGACGCACCGATCAACCCTGCGCTGACCCCAGAGTCAGGGGATGTTGCCAGCGAGAGAGTGGCAGACACGCCGCCGACAACACCTCATCACGACAGCAGTGCGTCGCCAGCCTCAGGCGCCGAGACAGCAGCCAAACCGCCTGCCGCCTGAACTGATCACTCAGACTGGCTGAGGCACGCTGCGAACCCAACAACTGCGTGCTGTTCAGTTCGGCCCATCCCGGCGCATATGCGTTTCAATCTCACGAATGCGGCTGTAAAACGCGCGGCCCAGGCGGCCCACCGGGCGCGTGGCTTCGCTCTCCAGCAAATCCACGCGATGACGTTTGCCTTCGCGTTCACCTCGGTACACGCTCTCCATGATGTGCAGGTGAACCACCTTGCCCATCACCCAGTGGTTGGCCCCCAGGTCGAGGATGTCGAGCAACTCGCACTCGAAGGCCACAGGCGTCAAGGCCACGCGCGGTGGTTTGACGCGGGTGGACGGCACCTGCTGGATATGGGCAAAGTCGAATTCACTCTGGCCATGGGGCAAGTCGGCGGCCGAGGCCACCATCTCGTCCATCAGGTTTTCGGGTGAGAGGTTCACCACAAACTGGCGGTTGTCCTTGATGTTGATCAGCGTGTCTTTTTCGCGCCGCGTGCCGTCCTGGTGGTTGTCACCCCGCGGGCCGCAAGAAAACCCCATCACTGGCGGCGAGGGGCAGCACACATTGAAAAAACTGTACGGGGCGATGTTGGACACCCCGTCGCGGTTGATGGTCGAGACCCAGGCGATCGGGCGCGGCAGGATGCTGTCACGCAGCAAGAAATACATCTCGCTGGGGTTGAAGTCGCTCACGTCCAGCGAATGAGTGCGGGGAATGTCTTGGGTCATGAAGAGCCTTCAGTGAAGAAATGGGAAGTCAGGGGAGCGTTCAGTCGGTGACGCCTCAACGCTTGGCGGGTTGCGGTGGCTGCGGCGGTTGTGGATCGAGTCGTGGGTCGTGGGTGCGGCACAGCAGGTCATAGACACTGCGGTACGGGCCGGGTGTAATACCTTCCCAGGGGCCGGGCTGGGTGATGGTGTCAATCTGGGTTCCTGTCAGATGTTGCCCGGCATGGGCCACCAGTTGGTTGAAACGCACCCGGTATTTGGGGCACTCGACTTCCATCAGCATGGCGAGGGATTGCGCCCCTTGCGAGTAGGGCTGGGGGTAGTTTTGCAACATCCAAATGCGTTTGTAGGGACCGGCTGCGGTAATCGTGTTGCGGTCAACCAGGTAGGTCACCCCGTCTTTCACCGCCAAAAAAGTCCAGTCGGCGTGCACCGCCGATCCTAGGCCCCCGAGCAGCCAGCAGGCGAGCATTCCGCGAGTCTGGCGCAGAACCTGGATGAACTGGGCCCATAGCGCCTCCCGCCCACCCTGGCAACGGGCGGGTAGACGCGGGCGGGAGATGGGGGTGGGTGCCATGGGGATAGGGTCTCGATGTTAGCGTGTGAAACCGGGGGGCGGAGTCAACTAGGTGAAGCCCTGTCGGGGGTTTTATGCCCACAATGCCGACAACCCTCCCCCGGTGTGCGATATGCTGAGCGCAAGCTGTGGGCAACGTCAAGGAGACACCATGAAAATCAACCGGCTCGAGGTCTATGCGCTGCGTGCGCCGGCCCCCGAGCGCCCGCACTGGACCAGCCACTTCATCGTACCCACCGCCAATGAGATTTTGGTGAGGTTGTACACCGACGAAGGCATCGAGGGGTTTGGTCTGGCCACCAGTTACACCCCCATCGACTTTGCCATCAAGGCCTGGCAGGGCGGCTTGGCTGAGCAGATCATCGGCGAAGACGCGCTGGCCCCCGAGCGTCTGTATCAAAAGCTGTTTGGGCTCACCACCAGTCGCACCGCCAACGAGCGCGGTTGGTCGCGCGAGGCGCTCATCCGCATTTCAGCGGCGGTGGATATCGCGTGTTGGGACATCGTGGGCAAGGCCGCTGGCCTGCCGCTGTACCGCCTGTTTGGTGGCTATCGGGACGAGGTCCCCGCCTACGTAACGTGCGGCTACTACCGCGAAGGGAAAGACCTGGCCGAGTTGCGCGATGAGATGCACATGTTGGTGGACCAAGGGCACACGGGCTTCAAGGCCAAGGCGGGGGGCCTGCCGGTGCCGGAGGATGTGGAGCGCATGGCGGTAATGCGGGAAGTCATTGGCGACCAGTGCGACTTCATGGTCGACCCCAACCGCGCGTGGGACCTGCCCACCGCCATCGATGCGGCGCAACGGCTGGAGTGCCTCAACCCGCGCTGGCTGGAAGAGCCCATCCGCTGGGAGGATGACCGGCGTGGCCTCAAGCTGTTGGCGCAGAAAACCCGCATTCCACTCTCTGGCGGCGAGAGCGAAATGACCAGCTACGGCTGCCGCGCCATGCTCGAGGAGCAAGCCATCCAGATTCTGCAGTTTGACTGCACCATGATGGGGGGCTTCACCGAAGGGCGCAAGCTCACGGGCTTGTGCGAGCTCAACCATGTGCAGGTGGCGCCTCACCACGACTGCTTCATTCATGCGCACATCGTGGCATCAAGCCCGGCGGGCTGCATCGTCGAGGCCTTCACCGACCCCGAACGCGACCCGTTGCAGGCCGAGTTGTATGAAAACCCGCCGCAGATTCGCCACGGCGTGCTCACGCTCAACCAGGAGCCAGGCCTGGGCCTGACCCTGTCCCCCGCAGCCCTGGCCAAGTATGGCCAACGGCTGGTGTAATCAACCAAGGAGACTCCCATGACTGCTTTCACACCGATCTGGACACGCCGCGCTCTGATGGGCCTGGCGTTGTCTGCCTGCGCAGGTGCAACGCTTGCGCAAACCCCGACAGCGGCGCAGACCGCCTCCAGCTTTCCCAACCGCCCCATCAAGATCGTCGTGCCGTTTGCCCCCGGGGGCACCACCGACATGCTGGCCCGCCTGGTGGGGCAGCGCCTCACCCAATCCTGGGGGCAGCCCGTGGTCATCGAAAACAAACCGGGTGCAGGTGCCACCTTGGGAGCGGACCTGGTGGCCAAATCGCCGGGCGATGGCTACACCTTGCTGATGGGCGCAGCGCACCACACCATTGCGCAAAAGGTCTACAGCAAGCTCAACTACAACATTGACCGCGACTTCGCGCCCATCACCGTGGTGGCCATGGTGCCCAACATGGTGGTGGTGAATGCGGATGTGCCCGCTCGCAACATTGCCGAGTTCGTGGCCCTGGCCAAGACACAACCGGGCAAGCTCAACTACGGTTCGGCGGGTGCTGGAACGGCGCACCACCTGATTGGTGAGATGTTCAACTTGAAGGCCGGCGTGAAACTGGTCCATGTGCCGTACAAAGGCAGCGCGCCTGCGGTGGCAGATTTGCTCAGCGGCCAGGTGCAACTGATGTTTGACACGGTCAGCTCCGGGTTGCCTCAGGTCAAGGCTGGCAAGGTTCGGGCGTTGGCGGTGACCACAGCCAAGCGCTCGTCGGCCATGCCCGATGTGCCGTCTTTGTCCGAAACCGTGTTGCCCGGGTTTGATGTGGGCACCTGGTTTGGGCTGCTGGCGCCGGCGTCCACGCCGCCTGCCATCGTGCAAAAGCTCAACGCCGAGGTCGTGCGCATCATCCAGCAACCCGATGTGCGCAAGCAGATGCTCGAAGCCGGCTCTGAGCCCGTGGGCAACACACCTGAGCAAATGGCCGCGCAAATTCGCGCCGAGCTCGACGGCTTTGAAGCTGTGGTCAAGCAGATCAAGCTGGTGGTGGACTGAACGCCGGCCCCTTCTTCAACGTCGAGTCACCTGACACTCAAACTCAACCGTCTGACTGGACCACCTTCGCGGACAAGCTTTCTTGTCAGTTCAAGTTTTTCACTGCATTCACTCAACAGCTATCCACCATGAGCACTCCTGCATCATCCCCCCCCGCCTGGCAAGATGCCATTTACCAGGTCCTCAAGCGAGGCCAAATCAAGCAAGTGGGCTATGTGCCCGACGCGGGCCATGCGCATGTGATTCGTCGCGTTCATGCCGACCCTGACATGCGCGCCGTGGTGCTCACCACGGAAGAAGAGGGCGTGGCCCTGGCCACGGGTGCCTGGCTGGGCGGTCAGCGCGCGGTGTTGCTGATGCAAAGCTCGGGCGTGGGCAACTGCATCAACATGATGTCCATCCTCCAAAGCTGCCGCATTCCCTTCCTGACCCTGGTGACCATGCGCGGCGAGTACGCTGAGTTCAACCCGTGGCAAACCCCCATGAGCAAGGCCACGCAAGGGGCCATGGAGTTGATGGGCATTCGCGTGCAACGCGCCGATCGGGCCGAGGAGGTCGAAGACACGGTGGAAGCGGCGCTGGAGTCGGCCTTCGTGGCCGGTGAATCGATGGCGGTGCTGCTCTCGCAGCGCCTCATCGGCCGCAAGCAATGGATCAAGAACTGACACAGGAGCCCACCATGAGCACAACTTCTTTTGCATCGGCCACGCTGGACAGGCGTGAGGTGGTGGCGCAGTTGATTCAACGCGTGCCCAACGTGCTGGCGGTGGCGGGCCTGGGCTCGTCCACCTACGACCTTTACGCCGCGGGCGACCGCGACCGCAACTTCTATCTCTGGGGGGCCATGGGTGGCGCCACCATGATCGGCCTGGGCCTGGCCTTTGCGCAGCCCCAAGAGTCCGTGGTGGTGCTCACCGGTGATGGCGAGCAACTGATGGGCCTGGGGGCGCTGGCCACGGTGGGGGCACAGCAGCCGCCCAACCTCACTATCGTGGTGCTGGACAACGGTCACTTTGGAGAAACCGGTATGCAGCAAAGTCACACCCACCTGGGAACCGACCTGACCGCCGTGGCCAAGGCCTGCAGCATTGCCAACGCATTTCGTGTGCAGGAGGCTTCAGGCCTGGATGCCGTGGTCCAGGCGATCCAATCGCGCCAGGGCCCGAGCCTGGCGCAAATCCTGGTGAAGGCGGATGACCTGCCGCGCGCGCTGCCCTCGCGCGACGGCGTCTACATCAAGAACCGCGTGCGGCAGTCCTTGGGATTGCCCACGTTCTGAATCGCCTCGTATCGCATCGCTGAGTTGCAGCGTATCGCATCGCTGAGATGCTGAGGTGAATGCCTGCAACGGTAGTCACTGCGCCGTGTGGCGGCGATGGCGGTGCTTATTGCACGCCACCGGGAATGGTGGCGGCAATGGCGCGCAGCTTGTCGGTTTCGGTGCGAATCTCGCGCACCAACTCGTCTGGGCTGCTGCCCACCAGGTACAGCCCCATGGCGGCGAGTTTGGTTTGAACCTGCGGGTCGGCCACGGCGGTGCGAATGGCTGCATTCAATTTCATTTGCACTTCTCGCGGCATGCCCTTGGGACCAAACACGCCCAGCCAGTAGGTCAGGTCATATCCCGGCAACGCGGATTCACCAATGGCCGGCATGTTGGGGTAGCGCGGGTCGCGACGCGCGCTGGAGGTGCCCAGCAAGCGGACCTTACCCGCATCGATGAAGGGCTTGGCCCCGCCATCAAAAATCACCTGGCATTGCCCGGCGATCACATCCAGCATGCCGGGGCCCGAGCCGCGGTAGGGCACGTGCGTCATGTCGATCTTGGCCATCGACTTGAACACCTCGCCGGCAAAGTGCAAGCCGCTGCCCATGCCTGAGCTGGCGTAATTGAGTTTGCCCGGGTTGTTGCGAGCGTACTGGATGAACTCTTGGAGGTTGTTCACCGGCAAGGTGTTGTTCACCACCATCAGCAAGCCGTAGGAGCCCACCAGCGAAATCGGGGTGAAGTCGCTGATCGGGTCGTAGCTCAGATTCTTTTCGGTCACCGCCATGTAGGTGTGCGTGCCGTTGGTGGTCATGAGCAGGTCGTAGCCCTCGGGGGGCAATTTGGTGACTGCCTCTGCACCGATGCGGCCACCACCTCCTGCCTTGATATCAATGACCACAGGTTGCCCCAGCGTCTTGCTCATGCTCTCGGCAATCACGCGTGAGGCCTGGTCGCTGAAGCCTCCCGCTGCATACGGCACGATCATCTTGATCGGGCGGTTGGGGTAGGAGGACTGTGCTTGCACCGGCGTGGCCGTCACCAGCATACAAGAAGCGACAGCCACCGAGGCTGCCATGGAGAGTCGTTGCATCCAGGGTGTCGTGTTGAACATGAGGTCTCCTTGGTCGATGTGAGTGATCGTGACTGGTCGGGTCTCGTGAATGCCCGCCATGTATCTGCAGCAAGCTTACTGGGTTCCGAGCGCGTCAGGCTGACGGCATCAGCCGCGTGATTGTGCGTCGATTCACCGCCGTCAGGGTGAACGAAGGTGACGCACCACAGGGATGAATCAATAGCCCAGGGCTTTAGGCAATGCCGTTGCCAATTCCGGCCACACGATCACCGCCACCATCACCAGGAACATCGAGAACAGCATCCAGCCCACCCAGCGAATCGTGTCTTCCATGCGCACATTGGCAATGCGGCATGACACCATGAGGTTCACGGCCAGCGGTGGTGTGAACTGGCCCAGCGCCACCTTCAAGGTGAGGATGACGCCAAACCACACCGGGTCCCATTGGTAGAAGTTGACGATGGGCATCAGCAGCGGCACGAAGATCAGGAAAATCGAGACACCGTCCAGGAACATGCCGACGGTGATGAGCATCAAAATCAGCAGCGACAACACGCCAACTTCACCCAGCCCTGAATTCACGATGGCGTTGGTGAGTGGGTCAATCACCCCCAAGGTTGAGAGCGACCAGGCGAAGATACCCGCCAGCGAAACCACCAGCAAGATGATGGCGGACAGCTCGCCCGATTCGCGCAGAATGACATACAGGTCTTTCACACGAATGGTGCGGTGGATGAACATGCCTACAAACAGACCATAGAACACCGCTACCACCGCCGCCTCGGTGGGCGTGAACCAGCCCGCCCGCATGCCACCCAGAATCAACACCGGCGCAGCCAGTCCCCAGGTGGCCTCACGCAGGCTGCGCCAGAAAGGCGGGCGCGGCAAGTCGGCCTCGAGTGCGCCCATCTTGTGTTTGCGCGCCAACCACACCGCCGGCACGATCAGGGCCAGACCCGCCAGCACGCCCGGCACCATGCCAGCCGCAAAAAGCGCCGGCACAGAGGCCCCCGGCACCAGCACCGAATAGACGATGAACGCCACCGAGGGCGGAATCAGAATGTCGGTGGCCGCCGCTGCGCCCACCACACTGGCAGAAAACGCAGCCGGGTAACCGGCGCGCGACATGGCCGTGATCATCACCGCCCCCACTGCGGCGGCGTTGGCGGGACCAGAACCTGAGATGCCGCCCAGAAACATCGCCACCACAATGGCCACCAGCGGCAACATGCCCGGCCCACGACCCACAATGGAGATGGCGAAGTTCACCAGGCGCAAGGCCACCCCCGAGCGATCAAAGATGGAGCCCACCAACACAAACATGGGAATGGCCAGCAGCGGGTACTTGCCCAGTCCGGCGTAGAAGTTTTGCGGCACGGCCAGCAAGCCCCACCACTGCACATCCGCATTGGCCAGCGCAATACACGCGGCCCCGGCCAACCCCAGCGCAGCGCCAATGGGCACGCCCATCAGCATCATCACCACAAACACCACGAAGAGCAGCGTGGCAATCATGAGGCACGCCCCCGGCGAATGAACAGGCCCAACGCGCGCAGCGCAATGGCGACCGACAAAATGGGCAGCCAGATCGTGTACCACCAGCGCGGCACACCAATGCCGGGGGAGGTTTCGTTAAATTTGATATCGTCCCACACCATGCGAACGCTCAACACAGCAATGAGCCCAAACAAGGCCATCACCATGAGCGAACCAAATCTCGACAGGGCCCGCTGACGCGAGTCGGGACCGCTGTCGGCAAAATATTCAATGCGGATCTGACGGTTGCGTGCCACCGAGGCCGACCCTGCCACCAGGGTCAGCACGATCATCAAGAAGATGGAAATTTCCTCGGTCCAGGCAAACGATTGATCGGTGAAGTACCGCACGATCACATTGGCAAAGGTGATGAGGGCCAAGGCTGCCATCACCAGCACGGTGAGCCCATCTTCAATGGCCAGGGGAACACGGGTGGGCTCATCGGCCTCGTCGGGCGAGAGCACCTCCGGTGGCACAGGAGGGATATCGTCGAATTGGGACATGCGGGACAGTATTACATAGTCCCTCCCCGATAATGGAACGTTGCCCCCTTAAACGCTCCATGACCGCTACCTCCGTGACACCCCGCGTGCGACCTGCGCTGATCGCCAATATCTTGGGGCAACTCGCGTTTGGTCTGGCCATCATGACCATCTGCCTGCCCTCTATGCAGGAATGGGGCCGCATCTTTGAAACCGACCAATCGGGCGTACAACTCACCTTCAGTGGGTATGTGGCCGCCTATGGTGTGCTGCAACTGGTGTATGGGCCGCTGTCCGATCGGTATGGTCGTCGCCCGGTGTTGTTGTTGGGGGTGAGTCTGGCCTTGGCCGGCTCCGTGCTGGGCGCGCTGGCACCCAACCTCACCGTGTTGACTCTGGCGCGAGTCATTCAGGGCGCGGGTGGGGCGGCCGGTATGGTGGTGGGGCGCTCGCTCATCCACGACTGGTTTGTGGGGTCTGATCGCACCCGCATGATGGCCTACGTGGGCATGGCCATGGGCGTGTGTCCGCCTTCTGCCACCATTTTGGGTGGGTACCTGCATGTGAATTTTGGGTGGCAGGCCAACTTTGTGTTGATGGCCGCGTTGTCCTTGCTGTTGTTGATGGCCGCCTGGTGGGGCTTGCCAGCAGGACGACCGCAGGGTCATGCCCGTGCGGTGTCTGAGGTGTCGTCTGCAAGCGTTGCATCGAGTAGCACTTCGGCCTGGCAACGCATGCTGTCCTCTTACAAGCAGCTCCTGCGCAACCCAAGCTTTTTGATGTACATGGTGATTCTCTCGTGCGCGACTGCGGCGTTTTACACCATGCTGGGGGGCGCGCCCATCGTGCTCAAGAGCTATGGCGTGGGGCCAGATGGCGTGGGTTTTTACATCATGTTTGGGCCGCTCTCTTACATCGTCGGCAACTTTCTGACCAGCCATCTGGTCCACCGCCTGGGCGAGCGGCAGGTGATGATGTGGGGACAGGGCATCACCTTCGCGTCGGTGGTGTTCATGGTGGGCTTGTCGGTGCTGGGCTGGAAGGCGCCCCTGGCATTTGCCTTGCCACTCCTGTTCCTGGGCTTGGGGCATGGCTTGCTGGTGCCGCCTGCACTGACCGGCTCGATCGGGCTCATGCCCGCATTGGCTGGGTCGGCCGCGGGGGCTATTGGTCTCATGCAGCAATGGGTGGGGGCCGTGGGGGGATACAGCGTGGGCTGGGTCAGCCATGATGACGCGACGAACCTGGGTCTCTTGATGGCGGTATTTGCCAC
>JACCDG010030393.1_pt1 | contig 30423 bp, 44 predicted proteins | sample 7442471 | NCBI WGS metagenome assembly JACCDG01 (sample SAMN15323444, study PRJNA562643) | freshwater metagenome | isolation source: river surface water | place: USA:Blue River Watershed | collected 2017-08-17 | reverse complement strand
GCTACCGTCCTCAGTTCTACTTCCGTACCACTGACGTGACTGGCTCGATTGAGTTGCCGGCTGGTACTGAAATGGTGATGCCTGGTGATAATGTCGCCATGGTTGTAAGCCTGATCAACCCGATCGCTATGGAACAGGGTCTGCGTTTCGCGATTCGCGAAGGTGGTCGTACTGTTGGTGCCGGTGTGGTTGCGAAGGTTATTGAGTAATGTCTTGGCGGGGTACGCTGTGCCCCGTTTGTTCTTTATCGTTCTTTAGGAATTAAACATGCAAAGTCAACGCATTCGCATTCGCCTCAAAGCTTATGATTACAATTTGATTGATCGCTCGGCGGCAGAGATTGTTGAAACTGCCAAACGCACCGGTGCCGTAGTTAAGGGTCCGGTTCCGTTGCCGACACGTATTCAGCGTTTCGATATTCTGCGTTCGCCGCACGTTAATAAAACGTCGCGTGACCAGCTGGAAATTCGTACTCATCTGCGTTTGATGGATATTGTTGACCCGACAGATAAAACAGTTGACGCGCTGATGAAGCTGGATCTGCCGGCTGGCGTTGATGTGGAAATTAAGTTGCAGTAACTTGTTTTTCTGCTAGAATAGCGGGCTCGCCTTGAAAAGGCGGGCCCGTTTTGTTTTGTCGATCAATCGTAATCGACCCTTAACATAAACATAAGGAAAGAATCATGAGTTTAGGTCTTGTAGGTCGCAAGATTGGCATGACCCGCGTTTTTGCTGAGGATGGTGCATCCATTCCGGTGACTGTGCTGGACATGTCCAATAATCGCGTCACGCAAATCAAAACCGATGAAACTGATGGTTATGTGGCGGTACAGTTGTCGTTTGGTTCGCGTAAGGCGAGTCGCGTCAACAGGGCGCAGGCCGGGCATTTTGCCAAGGCAGGTGTTGAGGCTGGTCGTGGTCTGCGCGAGTTCGCGCTGACTGCAGAGCAGCTGGTATCGTTGCAGCCAGGTTCGGTTTTGTCTGTTGAAGTGTTCCAGATTGGCCAGTTGGTTGATGTAACTGGAACTTCGCAGGGTAAAGGTTTTTCGGGCGTTATTAAGCGCCATAACTTCAGTTCGCAGCGTGCTTCTCACGGTAACTCCGTGTCGCACAATGCGCCAGGCTCGATCGGTATGGCGCAAGATCCAGGTCGTGTTTTTCCTGGTAAGCGTATGGCTGGTCAGTACGGTAACGTTAAGCGTACCGTGCAGTGTTTGGAAGTGGTTCGCGTTGATGCTGAGCGCCAACTGTTGCTCGTTAAGGGTGCGGTTCCTGGTGCCAAGGGTGGTGACGTGATTGTACGTCCTAGCGTGAAGGCGGGTGCATGATGGAACTGAAGGTAATTAACGAACAAGGTCAGCAGATTTCGACCCTGGCGGTTTCTGAGGCGCTGTTTGGTCGCGAGTTCAATGAGGCTTTGGTGCATCAGGTTGTGGTGGCCTACCAGGCTAATGCTCGTAGTGGCAATCGTGCGCAAAAAGGCCGTTCGGAAGTGGCGAAGTCTACTCGCAAGCCATTCCGTCAAAAGGGTACGGGTCGTGCTCGTGCCGGTATGGCCTCCAGCCCGTTGTGGCGTGGGGGTGGTAAGGTTTTTCCGAATTCTCCGGAAGAGAACTTTAGCCACAAGGTAAATAAAAAGATGTATCGCGCCGGTATTGCTGCAATTTACTCGCAGCTGGTTCGTGAAGGTCGTCTGTCCGTAATTGATGGCTTGAGTGTTGATACTCCCAAGACCAAGCAATTTGCCGAGAAAATGAAGGCCATGGGTCTGGATCAGGCTTTGATTATCAGCGATAGCGTTGATGAGAACCTGTATCTGGCGACTCGTAACCTGGCAAGTGTTTACGTGGTTGAGCCGTCGCAGGTTGATCCGGTTAGCTTGGTGCATTTCAAGAACGTTGTGATCACCCGTGAGGCGATCAAGCAGATTGAGGAGATGTACGCATGAGCGCTGCAAATCAAGAGCGACTGTATCAGGTCATCCTGGCTCCGATCGTTTCCGAAAAGGGTACGTTCGTAGCGGACAAGTTCGAGCAGGTCGCATTTCGCGTTGCATCTACCGCAACCAAGCCGGAAATCAAAGCGGCTGTGGAGCTTTTGTTTAAGGTTCAGGTTGATAGCGTTCAGGTTCTGAATGTTAAAGGCAAACAAAAGCGTTTTGGTCGTTTCAATGGTCGTCGCAAGGACTGGAAAAAGGCGTATGTTTGCCTGAAGCCGGGCCAGCAGATCGAATTTGCTAGCGGCGAATAAGGAGAATAGGTCATGTCTTTGGTTAAAGTAAAACCGACTTCGCCTGGTCGTCGCGCCGTTGTTAAGGTTGTTACTCCTGATTTGTACAAGGGTGCGCCGTACGCGCCTCTGTTGGAGAAGCAAACCAAACACGCTGGCCGTAACAATCGTGGCGTGATTACTACTCGCCATAAAGGTGGCGGTCATAAGCAGCACTATCGTGTTGTCGATTTTCGTCGCAACAAGGATGGCGTTCCTGCGACTGTTGAGCGTATCGAGTACGACCCGAATCGCACCGCACACATTGCATTGCTGTGTTATGCGGACGGTGAACGTCGTTACATTATTGCGCCGCGTGGTGTGGTTGCCGGTCAGCAGTTGATTAGTGGTTCGGAAGCGCCGATCAAGGCGGGTAATGCATTGCCTTTGCGCAATATTCCGGTTGGCTCGACTATTCACTGTGTAGAGATGATGCCTGGTAAGGGTGCTCAGTTGGCTCGCTCTGCTGGTACTTCGGTGCAATTGTTGGCGCGAGAAGGTGCTTACGCTCAGTTGCGTTTGCGCTCGGGTGAGATTCGCAAGGTTCATGTTGACTGCCGTGCCACTATTGGTGAGGTTGGTCATGAAGAGCACAACCTGCGTTCGATCGGTAAGGCTGGTGCAATGCGCTGGCGCGGTGTTCGACCGACGGTGCGTGGTGTGGTAATGAATCCAGTCGACCACCCGCACGGTGGTGGTGAGGGTAAAACTGCAGCTGGTCGTGATCCGGTCAGCCCGTGGGGTACTCCTACTAAGGGTTACCGTACTCGTCGCAACAAACGTACGTCCAATATGATTGTGCGTCGTCGCTATTCGAACAAAGGGTAATGAGCCATGGCACGTTCCATTAAAAAAGGTCCATTCGTGGATCACCATCTCCTCAAGAAAGTGGAGACGGTGCGTACTACGAACGATAAGCGTCCGGTTAAGACCTGGTCTCGTCGTTCGACGATCCTGCCAGAGTTCGTTGGCCTGACGATCGCCGTACACAATGGTCGCCAGCATGTTCCTGTCTATGTAAATGAAAACATGGTTGGGCACAAACTGGGTGAGTTTTCGCTGACACGTACCTTCAAAGGTCATGCGGCGGACAAGAAAGCTAAGAAATAAGGTGGCGAAATGAGAGTTTCTGCTGTTTTGCGAAATGCTCGACTGTCCGCGCAAAAAGCCCGTCTGGTCGCTGATTTGGTTCGCGGTCAGTCGGTGGAAAAGGCGTTGAATGTTCTTGCCTTTACGCCGAAAAAGGGCGCGCAGATTATTCGTAGTTTGCTGGAGTCGGCAATTGCGAATGCTGAGCATAACGAAGGTGCCGATATTGATGCGCTGAAAGTGGCGATCATCTACGTCGACAAGGGTCCTAGCCTCAAGCGCTTCTCCGCGCGTGCAAAAGGTCGGGGTAACCGAATTGAGAAGCAGACGTGTCACATTACTGTGACCGTGGGCGATTAAGGAAGAGACCATGGGACAGAAGATTCACCCGACGGGGTTCCGTCTGGCTGTATTGAAAAACTGGTCTTCCAAGTGGTATGCGAACAATCAAAATTTCGCGACCATGCTAAATGAAGACATTAAGGTTCGCTCCTTCCTGCGCGCCAAGCTATCGCACGCTGCGGTCAGCAAGATCGTTATTGAGCGTCCGGCTAAAAATGCGCGTATTACCATTCACAGTGCCCGTCCGGGTGTGGTGATCGGGAAGAAGGGCGAAGATATCGAGTTGTTGAAGGGCAAGCTGCAGAAGATGATGGGTGTGCCCGTGCACATCAACATCGAAGAGGTTCGCAAGCCGGAAATCGATGCTCAGCTGATTGCTGATAGCATTGCTTCGCAACTGGAAAAGCGAGTGATGTTCCGTCGTGCCATGAAGCGTGCCATGCAGAATGCCATGCGGCTTGGTGCCCAAGGCATCAAGATCATGTCGTCTGGCCGTCTGAATGGTATCGAGATTGCGCGTAGCGAATGGTATCGTGAAGGTCGAGTGCCTTTGCATACCCTGCGTGCCGATATCGATTACGCCACTTCTGAGGCAAAAACAACCTACGGTATCATTGGTATCAAGGTTTGGGTTTACAAGGGTGAGCAGTTGGCGCGTGGTGAGCAGCCGGTGGTGAAGCCTGCCGAAGCCGAGAAGCGTACCCGTAAGTCTGGAGGCCGAAATGCTGCAGCCTAATCGTACAAAATATCGTAAGGTTCAAAAGGGTCGCAATACTGGCCTGGCTTATCGTGGCTCGAAGGTTTCGTTCGGTGAGTATGGTCTGAAGGCGATGGGTCGTGGTCGTCTGACCGCGCGTCAGATCGAAGCTGCACGTCGCGCTATGACTCGTCACATTAAGCGTGGCGGGCGTATCTGGATTCGCGTGTTCCCGGATAAGCCGATTTCTAAAAAACCTGCCGAAGTCCGCATGGGCGGAGGAAAGGGGTCGCCGGAATACTGGGTGGCCGAGATTCAGCCTGGTAAGGTTCTGTATGAGATGGACGGTGTAAGTGTTGAATTGGCTCGCGAGGCGTTCCGCCTGGCTGCTGCCAAGTTGCCGTTCCCGACCACGTTTGTACAACGTCAAGTGGGGCAGTGATGAAAGCTAAAGATCTGCGTAATAAATCTGTGGATGAGCTCAATCAGGAATTGCTGTCTCTGTTGAAGGCTCAATTTGGTCTGCGCATGCAGATTGCGACCCAGCAGCTGGCGAAAACCAGCGAGCTGCGTAAGGTTCGTCGCGATATTGCCCGTGTTCGCACCTTGTTGACTGAGAAGAAGGCGGCTTGATTATGAGTGATAAAGTTATCCGCGCTTTGACTGGTCGCGTAGTCAGCGACAAGATGGATAAGACTGTAACCGTATTGGTGGAGCGCAAAGTAAAGCATCCGCTGTACGGCAAGATTATTCGTCGCTCGAAGAAGTATCACGCGCACGATGAGAATAACGAATATCGCGAAGGCGATGTCGTGACAATCGAAGAGTGCCGTCCGTTGTCCAAAACTAAAGCATGGCGTGTTGCTGCGCTGGTTGAAAAAGCCCGTGTTGCTTAAGTTTTAGTGGCAAAAGCAAAAGGGCCTTGCGCATCATGCGCGAGGCCTTTATAATGCACGACTTTTCGTGTTGCCTTAGAGCGTCCTTCCCCAAGCGGGGTCCAAAACTGGGCCGGTAGGATCGTCCACTGTGAGGTGGAAGACGGTTTAAGTTGGAGATAAAAAATGATTCAAATGCAGTCCAAGCTGGATGTGGCTGACAATACCGGTGCGCGTTCGGTTATGTGCATCAAGGTGTTGGGTGGCTCCAAGCGTCGTTACGCTGGCATTGGCGATATCATCAAGGTCAGCATCAAAGATGCTGCGCCGCGTGGTCGTGTCAAGAAGGGTGATGTATATAACGCCGTGGTGGTTCGCACTGCCAAGGGTGTTCGTCGTCCGGATGGTTCGCTGGTGAAGTTTGATAACAACGCAGCGGTGTTGTTGAACAATAAGCTTGAGCCGATCGGTACCCGTATTTTTGGGCCGGTAACGCGCGAGCTCCGTACCGAGCGTTTCATGAAAATTGTTTCGCTGGCGCCAGAAGTGCTGTAAGGGGTAATGATGCGCAAAATTCGCAAAGGTGACGAAGTCATCGTCCTGACAGGTAAAGACAAAGGCAAGCGCGGTGCTGTGTTGCGCGTGCTGGTAGATGGCAATTTGGTTGTAGAGGGTATCAACCTGGCCAAAAAACACCAGAAGCCAAATCCGGTTCGCGGTGTTGCCGGTGGTATCGTCGAGATTGCCAAGGCAATCGACGTTTCCAATGTTGGGATTTTTAATCCGGCGACCCAGAAGGCGGATCGCGTGGGTTTCAAAGTTCTGGAAGACGGTCGCAAGGTTCGCTTTTTCAAGTCGAACGGCGAACTGGTCGACGCCTAAGGGGTAATCATGGCTCGTTTGCGTGAAGTTTATTTGAAAGATGTTGTGCCGGCGCTGCAGCAGCAGTTCGGTTACAAGTCAGTAATGGAAGTGCCTCGTATCGAGAAAATTACCCTGAATATGGGTGTGGGCGAGGCGGTGGCAGATAAGAAAGTAATGGAATTCGCTGTTGGCGACATGCGTAAGATTGCTGGTCAGAAGCCAGTGGTTACCAAGTCCCGCAAGTCGATTGCAGGCTTCAAGATTCGTGAAGATTACCCGGTTGGTTGCAAGGTGACTTTGCGTCGTGAGCGTATGTACGAATTCCTGGATCGTCTGATTACTGTGGCGATTCCGCGTATTCGTGATTTTCGTGGCATCCCGGCCAAGTCGTTTGATGGTCGCGGTAACTACAATATGGGTGTGCGTGAGCAGATTATTTTCCCGGAAATCGAATACGACAAGATCGATGCGCTGCGTGGTATGAATATTACTATTACCACGACAGCTAAAACGGACGAAGAAGCCCGTGCGCTTCTTGCTGCGTTTAAATTCCCTTTCAAGAATTGAGGGTGGTATGGCCAAGCTTTGTATGATTAATCGTGAGGAAAAGCGTCGCAGCACTGTTGCGAAGTACGCTGAAAAGCGTGCGAAGCTGACCGCGATCATTAATGACAGCAAACTGACAGATGAAGAGCGTTTTGCTGCTCGTCTGCAACTTCAGCGCTTGCCGCGCGATGCGAGTCCGGTACGTCAGCGTAATCGCTGTGCGCTGACCGGTCGCGCTCGCGGTACGTTCCGTAAGTTTGGTTTGGGTCGTAGCAAGATTCGTGAAATTGCGATGCGCGGCGAGATTCCGGGTGTCGTTAAGGCAAGTTGGTAATAGGAGATTTGAATTATGAGTATGCATGATCCTATCGCCGATATGTTGACCCGTATTCGTAACGCTCAGCGCGCTGAAAAGCTGGCTGTCGTTATGCCGTCCTCGAAGCTGAAGGCCGCTATTGCTGCCGTGCTGAAGGATGAAGGCTATATCGATGATTTCAAAGTAACTGGCGAAGATGCCAAAAAGACTTTGGAAATTGGCCTCAAATATTATTCCGGTCGTCCAGTGATCGAGAAGATTGAGCGAGTTAGTCGTCCCGGGCTGCGTATTTACAAAGGCGTGGAAGACATTCCTCAAGTCATGAATGGTTTGGGTGTGGCTATTGTTTCCACTTCCAAGGGTGTAATGACTGATCGTAAAGCTCGCGCTGCCGGTATCGGTGGTGAGTTGCTGTGCGTTGTCGCGTAAGGGAGTTTTTAGATGTCTCGTGTTGCTAAAAATCCGGTTGCGCTGCCCGCGAACGTGGAAGCCGTAATTGCCGATGGTGAGTTGCGCGTCAAGGGCCCGTTGGGCTCGATGACTCGTTCCTTGACTGCTGGTGTGTCGGTTGTGATTGAAGATGGTGCGATCAAGTTCGCTGCTGTTGATGAGAGCAAACATGCGCGTGCCATGTCCGGTACTCTGCGTGCGTTGGCCGCCAACATGGTCAAGGGCGTATCGCAAGGTTTCGAACGTAAACTGAATCTGGTTGGTGTCGGTTACCGTGCGCAGGCGCAAGGTGATGCACTGAACCTGACTCTGGGTTTTTCGCATCCTGTTGTGCATAAGATGCCGGCTGGTGTGAAAGTAGAAACACCGACCCAAACCGAGATCCTTTTGAAGGGTATCGACAAGCAGCAGATTGGCCAGGTCGCAGCGGAAATCCGCGCTTACCGTGCTCCGGAGCCTTATAAAGGCAAGGGCGTGCGTTATGCGGACGAAGTTGTGGTTCTGAAAGAGACCAAGAAGAAATAATTGAGGCTTTACCATGGAAAAAAAGGAAATTCGCCTGCGCAGGGCACGCAAAACCCGTGCTCGCATTGCGGCGCTTGACATGGTGCGGTTGACTATTCATCGCACGAATCAGCATATCTACGCACAAGTCATCGACGCCACTGGTGGTCGTGTATTGGCTAGTGCGTCGACGCTGGAAGTCGAGGTGCGTAATGATGTCAAAAACGGTGGAAACACCGCAGCTGCTGCGCTTGTTGGTAAACGTATTGCAGAAAAGGCAAAAGCCGCCGGCGTTGAACGCGTTGCGTTCGATCGCGCCGGGTTCAAATACCATGGCCGTGTGAAAGCACTGGCTGACGCGGCCCGTGAAAACGGCCTGGTATTCTAATCGAGGTTCAAAATGGCAAAAAACGAACTTGAAGAACGCACAGACGGCCTTCGCGAAAAGATGGTATCCGTTAATCGGGTTACCAAAGTCGTAAAAGGTGGCCGAATCATGGGCTTCGCCGCGCTGACCGTTGTAGGTGACGGAAACGGCGGTATTGGTATGGGTAAGGGTAAGTCGAAAGAAGTGCCTGTCGCTGTTCAAAAGGCAATGGATGAGGCTCGTCGTCGCCTGGTCAAGGTTCCGTTGAAAAACGGTACATTGCAGCACACCGTTGTAGGCAAGCATGGCGCAACCACTGTGTTCATGCAGCCGGCTCCGGATGGTACCGGTATTATTGCCGGTGGCCCGATGCGGGCAGTATTTGAAGTGATGGGTATCCACAACATCACTGCGAAATGCCATGGTTCGACTAATCCATATAACCTCGTGCGTGCAACCTTGAATGGTTTGCAGAACATGCGTACCCCTGAACAGATCGCTGCAAAGCGCGGCAAGACTGTTGATGAAATCCTGGGTGAGGTGGCAAATGGCTAATGGCAAAATCAAAGTGACCTTGGTAAAAAGCCTGATTGGTCGTCTTGAGGCTCATAAGGCTTGTGCTCGTGGTTTGGGCCTGCGCCGCATGAACCATAGTATCGAAGTGCTGGATACGCCGGAAAACCGCGGCATGATCAACAAGATCAGCTACCTGCTGAAGTGCGAGGGCTAAATGCAACTGAATGCTATTAAACCTGCAGAAGGTGCAAAACACGCCAAACGTCGTGTTGGTCGTGGTATTGGTAGTGGATTGGGCAAGACCTGTGGCCGCGGCCATAAAGGTCAAAAGTCGCGTACTGGCGGTTTCCACAAAGTTGGTTTCGAGGGCGGTCAAATGCCTTTGCAGCGTCGTTTGCCGAAGCGTGGTTTCGTTTCGCTTGCAAAAGGTCAGTCACAGGAAGTGCGCACCTCTGAGTTGAACCTGTTGCCGGTAGACGAAATCGATACATTGGCGTTGCTTCAGGCCGGTCTGATTAACCAGCATGCACGTACCGTGAAGGTGATTTTGTCGGGTGAGGTGACCCGCGCAATTAAGCTCCGTGGTTTGTTGGTAACTCAGGGTGCCAAAGCTGCTATTGAAGCCGCCGGTGGTTCCATCACTGAATAAGGTTGAGTGCAGTGGCGAATCCGCTAACAGGCTCGGCCGATAAGTTTGGCGATCTCAAGAAGCGCCTCTGGTTTTTACTGGGGGCGCTTGTTGTATATCGAATCGGCGCGCATATCCCGGTGCCCGGTATTGATCCCGGTGCATTGGCCAAATTGTTCGAGTCCTCGAAGACCGGTCTGCTGGACATGTTCAACATGTTTTCCGGCGGGGCGCTTTCGCGGTTTACAGTATTTGCAATCGGTATCATGCCGTACATCTCGGCATCGATTATCGTTCAGCTTGCATCTGAGATTTTTCCCCAGCTCAAGCAGCTGAAGAAAGAAGGCGAGGCAGGGCGTCGCAAAATTACCAAATATACCCGTTATGGCACGGTGCTTTTGGCCACGTTCCAAAGTTTCGGGATTGCGGTGATGTTGTTCCGTCAGCCAGGCTTGGTGGTTACTGGTCAGTTCGAGTTTTATCTGACTACGGTGATTACGCTGGTGACCGGCACCATGTTCCTTATGTGGCTGGGTGAGCAGATTACTGAGCGTGGCATTGGCAACGGCATATCTCTGATTATCTGTGCCGGTATCGCGGCTGGCGTGCCGGCTTCGATCGGTAAAACGTTGTCGCTGGCAAATCAGGGTGCCTTGTCGATTCCGTTCGTGTTGTTACTGTTCATCGGTGTCATATTGGTGACAGCGTTGGTGGTGTTTTTCGAGCGTGGACAGCGCAAGATCCTTGTTAATTATGCGAAGCGTCAGGTTGGTAATCGTGTAATGCAGGGGCAGAGCACTCATTTGCCGCTGAAAATCAATATTGCGGGTGTCATTCCGCCCATTTTTGCCTCAAGCATTATCTTGTTTCCGGCAACGATTGCGGGCTGGTTTGGTAGCAACGAGAAACTGCATTTCCTGAAGGACATTGGTGATTTGCTTCACCCCGGGCAGCCGGTTTACGTGTTGTTCTACGCGGCCGCAATTATTTTCTTCTGTTTCTTTTATACCGCGCTGGTATTCAGCCCGAAAGAGACCGCAGAAAACCTGAAGAAAAGTGGAGCGTTTGTTCCTGGCATTCGTCCAGGTGAGCAAACTTCGCGTTATATCGAGAAGATTATTACTCGGTTGACGCTGATTGGTGCGCTGTACATCACGCTCGTATGTTTGTTGCCTGAGTTCCTGATCGTCAAATGGAACGTGCCGTTTTATTTCGGTGGCACTTCGCTATTGATTATCGTCGTAGTGACGATGGATTTCATGGCTCAGGTTCAATCCTACATATTGTCCCAGCAGTATGACGGTTTGCTCAAGAAGTCGAACTTCAAGGGTGGCCTGAAGGCTCGTTGAGACTAACGGTCGAGATATGTCGAAGGAAGATACGATCCAGATGCAGGGGGAAATTCTCGAGCCCCTGCCCAACGCAACATTTCGTGTTGAGCTGGAAAATGGTCATGTGGTTCTCGGCCATATTTCCGGCAAGATGCGGATGCACTACATCCGAATTCTGCCTGGGGACAAGGTAACTGTCGAAATGACGCCTTATGATTTGTCCCGAGCCCGTATCGTATTCCGGGCGAAATAGTCGGAAAGCGGTTGTTGATGAGAAAGTAGAAAGGAAATAGGCATGAAAGTACAGCCGTCAGTAAAGCGGATCTGCCGCAAATGCAAAATGATCCGTCGTAAAGGTGTGTTGCGGGTAATTTGCGATGATCCGCGTCACAAACAGCGTCAAGGTTAATCATTGACTCCGTAAGGGGTGAGTGATAGTATTCGCAACTTTTTGAAATTGGGGAAGTTTTATGGCCCGTATTGCTGGGGTTAATATTGCCAACCATCAACATGCGGAAATCGCTCTGACTGCGATCTATGGTATTGGCCGCACTCGCGCACAGATTATCTGTGATGCTGCGGGTGTTGCTCGCACTACCAAGATCAAGGAATTGAGTGACGCTGAGATGGAAAAGCTGCGTGATGAAGTGGGCAAGTTCACTGTTGAAGGTGATCTGCGCCGCGAAGTCACTATGAGCATCAAGCGTTTAATGGACCTCGGTTGCTATCGTGGTCTGCGTCATCGCCGTGGTTTGCCGGTTCGTGGTCAGCGTACCCGTACCAATGCACGTACCCGTAAAGGTCCGCGCAAAGCGATCGCAGGCAAGAAGTAACTAGTTCTGCATATTAAGGATTGAATTAATGGCTAAAGCATCTACTGCCCGTGTGCGTAAGAAAGTTAAAAAGAGCGTATCGGAAGGCATCGTCCACGTTCACGCTTCTTTTAACAACACCATCGTTACCATCACGGACCGTCAAGGCAATGCTCTTTCGTGGGCAACCTCCGGCGGTGCTGGTTTTAAGGGTTCTCGTAAATCCACTCCGTTTGCTGCACAGGTTGCAGCAGAAGCTGCCGGCAAGGTTGCGCTGGAATTCGGCGTGAAGAACCTTGAGGTGAGAATCAAGGGACCAGGGCCTGGTCGTGAATCTGCTGTTCGCGCGTTGAATGCGTTGGGTTTCAAAATCACCAGCATTTCTGACGTTACGCCGGTTCCGCACAATGGCTGCCGTCCGCCCAAAAAGCGTCGTATTTAAGTTTGGAGAAGAATTGTGGCGAGATATATCGGACCGAAATGTAAGCTGTCGCGTCGCGAAGGCACAGATCTGTTTTTGAAGAGCGCCCGCCGTGCGCTCGACACCAAGTGCAAGCTGGATGTGGCACCTGGTCAACACGGTCAGAAGAGTGGCGCCCGCCTGTCTGACTACGGCGTGCAGTTGCGTGAAAAGCAAAAGATTCGTCGTATTTATGGCGTTCTGGAGCGTCAATTCCGTGGTTATTTTGCTGAGGCTGAGCGTCGTAAGGGCTCTACCGGTGAGAACCTGCTGAAGTTGCTCGAGTCGCGTCTGGATAACGTTGTATATCGTATGGGTTTTGGCTCGACTCGCGCTGAAGCGCGTCAGCTGGTTAGCCACAAGGCCATTTGTGTAAATGGCAATGCGGTAAACATCCCGTCGTACCAGGTTAAACCGGGTGATGTGGTTTCCATTCGTGAAAAATCGAAGAAACAAGTACGTATCGTAGAAGCGCTTGCTTTGGCTGAACAAATTGGTATGCCCGCCTGGGTTCAGGTTGATGCCAAGAAAATGGAAGGGGTTTACAAATCCGTTCCGGAACGTTCGGATTTGGCTGGTGACATCAACGAACAACTTGTTGTCGAATTCTACTCGAAGTAACCTCAAGCCAGGTAAGGAAGGGTTATGCAAAGCAGTGCTACCGAATTTTTGAAGCCGCGTATCGTCGACGTACAGAACGTATCGCCTTATCAGGCGCGTGTCGTGATGGAGCCGTTCGAGCGTGGTTACGGTCATACGCTTGGCAATGCGTTGCGTCGGGTATTGCTCTCGTCGATGCCAGGTTATGCACCGACCGAAGTGAAAATCGAAGGCGTATTGCATGAGTACTCGGCACTGGACGGTGTTCGTGAAGATGTCGTAGACATCCTTTTGAACCTGAAAGGTGTTGTGCTGAAATTGCACAATCGTCACAGTGCCTTGCTGTCGCTGAAGAAAGATGGCGAAGGGGTTGTGACCGCTGGCGATATCGAAGTTAGCCATGATGTCGAGATTCTCAATCCGGACCATGTGATTGCCAATCTCTCGACTGGCGGCAAGCTATCGATGGAAGTCAAGGTTGAACAAGGTCGTGGTTATGTTCCGGCAACGGTGCGTGCCAAGGATGATGAAAATCGCTCCATTGGTAGCATGTTGCTTGATGCTTCGTTCAGCCCGATTCGCAAAGTCAGTTTCTCGGTAGAGAGTGCTCGCGTCGAGCAGCGTACTGATCTGGACAAGTTGGTTATCGATATCGAAACCAACGGCGTAATCGAACCGGAAGAGGCTGTGCGTTTTGCTGCCCGTACTCTGGTAGATCAGTTGTCGGTATTTGCCGATCTGAAAGGTACTGCGGTGGAGGTTGAAGAGCCGCGCGCCCCTCAGATTGACCCGATTCTGTTGCGTCCGGTGGATGATCTTGAGCTGACAGTACGTTCGGCTAACTGCCTAAAAGCGGAAAACATTTATTACATTGGCGACCTTATCCAGCGTACCGAAACCGAGTTGTTGAAGACTCCGAACCTTGGTCGCAAATCGCTCAACGAGATCAAGGAAGTGCTTGCTTCCAAGGGTCTTACCTTGGGCATGAAGCTGGAAAACTGGCCGCCTGTCGGTTTGGAAAAACCGTAAGGAAAGGAATTGACCATGCGTCATCGTTTGAGCAATCGTAAACTTAACCGCACCAGCAGCCATCGTCTGGCTCTGTTGCGCAACTTGGCTAACGCCTTGTTGAAAGAAGAAGTAATCAAGACCACTTTGCCTAAGGCAAAGGAACTACGTCGTGTTGCTGAGCCGCTGATTACCCTGGGTAAAAAGCCGAGCTTGGCGAATCGTCGTCTGGCCTTTGACCGCACTCGTGATCGCGACATTGTTGTTAAGCTGTTTGATGTATTGGGGCCGCGTTATGCAAACCGTAACGGTGGTTACCTGCGTATCCTGAAGTGCGGTTTCCGTCAGGGTGACAATGCGCCGATGGCGTATGTTGAACTGCTGGATCGCCCTGAAGAAGGTGAAGTGATCGCTGCTGCCGAGTAAAGCCTTATTTGGTTTTCTGGTGTCGTTGTTTTAATAACGGCGCCCGGCAACAAAACCCCCGGACATCCGGGGGTTTTGTTTTGTCGGTTTCAAATGGTGTGACGCTTTTGGCGAATTGATAAAAAGCGAAATCAGTCAGTGGCAACTTTCGCTTCCAGCCAATTTTGGTAAAATACGCCGCTCTTGGTAAAGGGCGCGTGATGGCACTGCTGGAAATCAAAAATATCGTCAAACAGTTTGGCGATTTTACTGCTGTTGACAATGTCAGCCTGTCGATTGAAACGGGCGAGTTCTTCACCTTGCTCGGGCCATCCGGGTGCGGTAAAACCACACTTTTGCGCATGCTGGCCGGCTTCGAGCAGCCGGATAGCGGCGAAATCCTGCTGGATGGTAAAAATGTCGCCAACGTGCCACCGGAAAAACGCCCGGTACATACCGTTTTCCAGAGCTACGCCCTGTTTCCGCACATGACAGTAGCTGACAACATCGCCTTTCCGTTAAAGATGGCGAAAAAAGACCCGGCCGACATCCAGAAACAAGTGAGCAAATTGCTGGAAGATGTCCGCCTGGCACAATTCGGCAATCGCTTTCCACATGAACTATCCGGCGGTCAGCGTCAGCGTGTAGCGATTGCACGCGCCCTGGCCAATCGCCCACGCCTGTTGCTGCTGGATGAGCCCTTATCGGCGCTGGATGCCAAGTTGCGCGAGCAGATGCAGATTGAACTGATCAATCTGCAGAAGGAAGTCGGCATCACCTTTATTTATGTTACCCATGACCAGGGTGAAGCGCTGGCGCTGTCGCACCGCATCGCGGTGATGAACAAGGGTACGGTTGAGCAGCTGGATATTCCGGAGAAGATTTACGGTTTCCCCAAAAACCGCTTTGTTGCCGACTTCATCGGCCAGTGCAATCTGCTTGATGGCACAATCGTCGAAGTCGGCAGTGATCGCATGAAAGTCGAGATTGCGGGTGTGGGTATCGCCGAAACATTGCCGGCAGAAGGCGCCAAAGTGGGGGCCAAAGGCACGCTTGCGCTGCGCCCGGAAAAGATCAAGATCAGCTCCAGCCTTCCGGCGGATGTGGCGGACGAAGTGCATTTCCGCGGTACGGTGCACGACTGCCTCTATCTGGGGGATGTCACCATTTACATCGTTGAGCTTGAAAATGGATTGCTGCTGGAAGCCATGTTGCCCAACTCTGCTTCGGGGCAGGCCAAGTTTTTCAACGATAATGATGCGGTTGAAATTGCCTGGCGTTTTGATGCCGGCCACTTCCTGACGGAGTAAGCAGGTGTTCAAGAGAAATCTCGGCAAATGGCTGATCACTTGGCCGCCTACGCTTTACCTGCTTATTTTCTTCGCCATCCCTGCTTTGATCATGGTTGTGGCGTCGTTCCGTTTTCCTGGCGATTATGGTGGCCTGCTGCCGCTGTACCATATTGACGAGGCAACGGGCCGGGCGGTGATCGAAGTGACACGCGAAAACTGGCGCGATTATTTCACGCTGGAAAACTACGCTCGCCTGACGGAAGACTCGGTTTACCTGCAACTGTTCATCAAGTCATTTTATTACGCTGGTCTGACCACGTTGATCTGCCTGATCATGGCCTATCCGCTCGCCTGGTTGATTGCCCGCAGCAATCAGAAGGTTCGCGACCTGCTGGTTCTATTGGTGATTCTACCGTTCTGGAGCAACTTTCTGGTGCGGGTATATGCTTGGATGATCATTCTTGGCCCCAATTCGGCATTCACCAAGATTACCAATATGCTGCTCGGCTTGCTGGGTATTGCGCCCCAGAGTTTCATGTTCTCGCCGTTCGCCGTGGTGGTGTGCCTGGTGTATGTGCACCTGCCGTTCATGGTGCTGCCGCTCTACGCCAATCTTGAGAAACATGATATGTCGTTGCTGGACGCTGCGCAGGATCTCGGTGCCAATGCGTGGCAACGCTTCTGGAAGGTAACCTGGCCACTCTCGTTGCCAGGTGTCTATGCCGGTGCGGCACTGGTGTTCATTCCCGCTCTCGGTATTTTTGCGGTGCCAGACCTGCTGGGTGGCACCGACGGCATCATGATCGGCAACCTGATCAAGCAGCAATTCCTCGAATCCCGTGACTGGCCCTTCGGTAGCGTCCTGTCGATTGTCCTGACGCTGTTTGCACTGGGGCTGGCTGGATTGGCTGCATTGATCGGCCGGGCATCATCACGCTGAGGCAGAGATGAACAACAAGAAACTATCCAGTTGGCTGTGGGTGTCGGCAATTGCGGTTTATGCATTCCTTTATCTGCCTCTGGCAATTGTCATCATCTACTCCTTCAATGATTCGAAACTGAATGCCGAGTGGGTTGGCTTTACCTTCAAGTGGTATGAATTGCTCTTTAATGACGGACCGATGTTGCAAGCGGCATGGAACTCCCTGGTGATCGCCACCGCAACCAGCTTCTTTGCCACCATCTTTGGCACGCTTGCAGGCTTGGCGATGCACAAGTACAAGCTCAGATTGTTGCCGCTGCTGGTGTTGACCCCCTTGGCCCTCCCGGAAATTCTGATGGGCGTGAGTCTGCTGATTTTCTTTGTGTTGCTGAACATGACGCTGGGCATGGTTTCCATCACGCTGGCACATATTTCTTTCTGTATTGGCTTTGTTGCCATTGTGGTTCGTTCGCGCCTGGCAGGCATGGATGAAAGTCTGGTGGAAGCCGCGCGAGACCTGGGGGCTTCGCCGCTGGATGCATTCCGGTTGGTTACGCTGCCCTTGATCATGCCTGGGGTGATTGCCGGCGCGCTGATGGCATTTACGCTGTCCATCGATGATTTTGTCATTACCTTCTTTACCGCCGGTGCGGGCGCATCTACCTTGCCGCTGCAGATTTATTCGATGATCAAGATAGCGGTAACTCCGGAGGTGAATGCCATTTCAACGTTGCTTATGTTGCTGACTTTGGCTTTAATAGTGGCTGCGTCAAAACTTGCGCCAGGCGCGTTCCGGGCCAACTGAATCGTGGTTGCTGTTTTGCTTTCGCATAGCCGGCGCATGCCGGCTTTGTCTTGATTGTCTGCCTACTCCTACTGGAGAAAAAAACATGAAAAAACTGCTGCTGTCATTGCCCTTGCTGACCAGCACCTTTGCGCTGGCTGCGGACGAACTGCATCTGTATAACTGGAACAATTACATTGCCCCGGAAACGGTGCAAAAGTTTGAGAATGAGTGCAAATGCAAGCTGATTCAAGACTATTACGGCAGCATGGAAGAAATGCTGGCCAAGCTGGCGGCAGGAGCCAAGGGTTATGATCTGCTGGTGCCCACCGGCTTTGCCCTTGAGCCTCTGCTGAAGCAGGGCAAGCTGGCAGCGCTGGACAAGACCAGATTGCCCAACCTGAAGAACATTTCGCCGCAATACATGAATACCGCCTTTGATAAGGGTAATCAGTATTCAGTACCTTATGCATTTACCAGCACCATAGTTGGCTACAACGATGCCAAGTTGAAAGAATTGGGTATTGCCCCCGATAGCTGGGCTGTCATTTTTGACCCGCTTGTACTGCAGAAAATCAAAGGTAAGGTCACGGTGCTCGACGATCCCCGCGAGGTGTTTGTTGCCGCCCTGAAATACCTTGGCCACCCCGCCAATACTACCGACGAAAACCACTGGAAAGCAGCTCAGAAAATCATCCTGCAGGCCAAGCCCTATTGGGTGGCGTTTAATGCCCAGAGTTATATCAAGGAGTTGACGGTTGGCAATATCTGGGTAGCCCACGGCTATTCCAATGATTTCTTCCAGGCCAACCTGGATGCCAAGGCAGCAAAGCGGCCATTTTCGATTGTGCCGGTCATTCCCAAGCAGGGGGCCAGTCTGTCACTGGACAGCATGGTTGTGCTTAAGAATGCACCACGGCCGGACTTGGCTTACAAGTTCATCAACTTCATGCTTGATGGCAAAAATTCGGCCGTGCTCACCAATATGACCGGCTCCGGCAATCCGAACGCCGATGCAATGAAATACGTCAAGCCCGAGTTGACCAAGATGCAGCCCGTATTTCCGGATGCTGTCACCTCGGCACGTCTGGAAATGCTGAAGGACCAGGATGCGAAAACACGTCGCCTGATGAATAAGCTCTGGACCGAGATCAAAGTGAAGTAGGTTGTTACCGGAATCGGCTGGCAGAATGCGGGGCAGGGCGGCAAACCATGCCCCGCTTAACCTGTGTCGGCGGGTTATAATACAGGCGACTTTCCGTTCCGAGTTCTTATGACCTGGCAACCGCCAATCCGTCTACTGGCCCGTGGCACGCAGCCTACCCGCATTGCCGGGTTTTTTGTTCCACTGTATTCGCTGGTCATCCTTTCGGTCAGCCTTTATCCCTATCTGGGCTGGCGCTGGCCCAATCACCCGGTATTTGCGTTTCTCGGTTATGCCGATCCCTACTACGGTTCTCCGGTGGACGATGTGCTCAACATCCTTGCCTACGTTCCCCTGGGGGCCAGTCTGGTGCTGAGTCTGCGGCAGCGCTTGCCGCTGCTGCCTGTGTTGCTGCTGGCCATTTTGCTGCCAGGCGCGCTGAGTTTCTGTGTTGAAACCCTGCAGGTGTTTCTGCCGAATCGTGTTGCATCCAATATTGATATCGCCAACAACACGCTCGGGGCAGCTGCCGGCGCGTGTATTGCGGCCATGCTGGCGGCCAAGCCTATCATGCGTCGCTTGGCATTGTTGCGCCAAAGCGTGTTCAAGGAGGGTAGTCTGATTGACTACGGGCTGGTGGTGGCCGGTTTGTGGTTCTTCACCCAGCTGGATCCGTCCATTCCACTTTTTGGGGTGATTGTCCCGCCGCATGGGTTGCCGCAGCCATTTCAAGCGCCGTTTGATGACGCATCCCTGTTTTTGCGCACACTGGCTGCCCTCAACTCTGCGCTTAATCTGATTACGCTTTCCCTTTTTGTCACTCTGCTCTTGTCGCACCGGCGCTATATGTGGCGAGGTATTGGTCTGTTGCTCGGTTTGACTCTGTTACTGAAGATCGGAATGGCAGGCATGTTGTTGAAACCTGCGGCACTGTTCCAGTGGCTGAGCTGGCCAATCACGGCCGGGCTGGCGGGGGGCTTGTTGAGCCTGTTGCTGCTGATACGCCTGCGGCGTCGCTGGCGGGCGATGATCACCGCATTTGCGGTGATCATCAATCTGCTTGTCGGGTGGTTGTGGCCGCTGCGCGAAACGCCGTTTTCATCACTGGCAGCGTTTCGCTGGCACGGCCAGCAACTGTTGAACATGCAGGGAATGGCCCATACCATCGCGGATATCTGGCCATTTCTGTTGCTGATTTTTTTGCTGCGCTATTTCCTGCTGGAGCGCAGGAAGCAAGACAAGCAATGGCTCTGAGAACGTTTCAGGCTTAGCCTGCACGCCGCAAGCGATGTTTGAACGCTTCAAATACAATCGGTAGCACCGATAACACGATAATGCCCAGCATGATCAGTTTCAGGTTGTTGCGCACCACCTCCAGATTACCAAACCAGAAGCCCGCATAGACAAAGCACGCCACCCACAGCACCGCACCCACCACGTTGAAGGTAATGAACTTGTAGTAGCTCATTTCACCGATGCCGGCCACAAATGGCGCAAAGGTGCGCACGATCGGTACAAAGCGGGCAACAATGATGGTTTTGCCGCCATGCTTCTCGAAAAATGCATGGGTGCGCTGAATGTGTGCCTGTTTCACCCAGCGTGAATCCGGGCCGGCGATCAGATGGCCAAAGCGTTTGCCGATTGCATAGTTGAGCGAATCTCCCAGAATCGCGGCAATCATCAGCATGACCGCCAGCCCATGCACCTGCAAGGCGCCCTGCGCCGCCAGTGTGCCGGCCACAAACAACAGCGAATCACCCGGGAGCAATGGCATGATGACCAGCCCCGTTTCGCAGAACACAATCAGAAACAGAATGCCATATACCCAATTGCCGTAGGCCTGCACCAACTCGATCAGATGTCGGTCGATATGCAGGATGAAGTCGATGAGAAAATTGATCAGTTCCATGGCTTATCCGTTTACGAACAAAACAAAGCCCTCCGGCGGGAGGGCTTGATGTAGCAGTGGCTCAGACTTAAACCACGGCCTCCTCTTTTTTCTTGATGACCTTGATGAAATGGTCGCGTTTCACGCCCAGCCACATGGCCAGCGGGCACGACACCAGCACCGAAGAATAAATGCCGAAGCAGATGCCGATGGTCAGTGCCAGGGCAAAGTTGTGCAGGGTCGGGCCGCCGAAAAACAGCATCGATGTCACCATCATTTGCGTGCTCAGGTGGGTGATGATGGTACGGCTCATGGTGCTGGTGATGGCGTTGTTGATGATTTCTTCCACGCTGCCCTTGCGCATTTTGTGGAAGTTTTCGCGTACCCGGTCAAACACCACAACCGACTCGTTGACCGAATAACCGAGAACAGCCAGCACCCCTGCCAGCACTGGCAGGTCGAATTCCCACTGGAACAGCGCAAAGAAGCCAAGAATGATCACCACGTCGTGCAGGTTGGCGATAATCGCCGCCACGGCAAAGCGCCATTCAAAACGTATGCTCAGGTAAATCACAATGCCGAGGATCACCAGAGACAGTGCCGTCATGCCGTGGGTCAGCAACTCTTCGCCTACCGATGGGCCAACAAACTCTACCCGGCGTAATTCTGCAGCTGCATCGTGGGTTTTCAGCTGCTTCAGGATGGTTTCCGAGAGTTGTGCCGATGTCACGCCCTGTTTTACCGGCAAGCGGATCATTACATCGCGTGAGGTGCCAAAGTTTTGTACTACGGCCTCGGGAAATCCGGCGGCTTTGACATCCTCGCGGATTTTCGCCAGATCGGCCGCTTGCGGATAACTCACCTCCAGCACCGTGCCGCCGGTAAAGTCCACACCCATGTGCAGCCCTTTGGTGGCAAGGAAAAACACGGCGGCAATAAAGGTGATAAAGGAAATGATATTGAACTTCAGCGCATGGCGCATGAAGGGAATATCTTTTTTGAAATGGAACAATTCGATCATTTTGCTTGCATCCCTTAAACCGCAACGCCCTTGAGCCGGCGACGATATCCATAAATGATGTTGGTCAGGCCACGGGCGACAAACACCGCGCTGAACATTGAGGTCAGAATCCCCAGGCAATGCACCACGGCAAAACCGCGGATCGGGCCGGAACCAAAGATCAGCAGCGCAACACCGGCAATCAGCGTGGTGACGTTGGAGTCGAGAATGGTGGCCCAGGCGCGGTCATAACCTGCGCTGATCGCTGCTTGCGGCGAAACGCCGTTGCGCAGTTCCTCGCGGATGCGCTCGTTGATCAGCACGTTGGCGTCAATTGCCATACCCAGTGTCAGCGCAATCGCCGCAATGCCCGGTAGTGTCAGTGTGGCCTGCAGCAGGGACAACAGCGCCACCAGCAACATCAGATTGACGCCCAGCGCCGTCACCGCAACAAAACCCATCACGCGGTAATAAATCAGCATGAACACGGTAATCGCGATATAGCCCCACAGGGTTGAATCAAAACCCTTCTGGATATTTTCTTTACCCAGGCTCGGGCCTACGGTGCGTTCTTCGATGATGGTCATCGGTGCCGCCAGCGCACCCGAGCGCAATAGCAGGGCAGTGTCGTTGGCTTCTGCGGTATTCATTGAGCCGGAAATCTGCACCCGGCCGCCACCAATTTCGCTGCGAATCACCGGCGCAGTCACCACCTCGGCCTGGCCTTTTTCCACAAGGATCATCGCCATGCGTTTGCCGATGTTGTCGCGCGTGACCTGCTTGAAGATTGCCGCGCCTGCACTATCCAGATTGATGTGAACCGCCGGGCCACCGTTTTCGTCAAAGCCGGCTTGCGCATCGTTGATGTTGTCGCCGGTCAGCTCGACATCCTTCTTTACCAGAATCTTCTGGCTTTCTCCCTGGCGTACCGGCTCGTTCAGCAGTTCATAACCCATCGGCACCACGCCGTTGAGTGCCTCCTGCATCTTGGTCATGTCGTCTTCAACCAGGCGCACTTCCAGCGATGCGGTGCGGCCGAGGATATCCTTGGCCTTGGCGGTATCCTGCACCCCCGGCAACTGCACCACGATGCGGTCTTCGCCCTGTTGCTGGATGATCGGCTCGGCAACACCCAGTTCATTGACGCGGTTGTGCAGGGTGGTGATGTTCTGTTTTACCGAATCACCCTTGATGCGTTGCAGCTCTTCCGGGCGCAGATTGACGACCAGCTTCAGATCGCCTTCTTCCTGTGCCTTCACCAGCAGCGCCGGCATATCCTTTTCGATCAGGCTGCGTGCGGCCTGCAGGGTTTCCTTGTCACGAAACTTCACTTCCAGCGTGGTGCCGATGCGGCGTACCTGGCCGAAGCGGATCTTCTTGTCGCGCAGATCGCGGCGGATATCGCCGGCATAACGTTCCATGGTTTTGTCCATGGCCGCTTTCATGTCGATCTGCAGCAGGAAATGCACGCCGCCGCGCAAATCCAGGCCCAGAAACATCGGCCGAGAATTCATGCGTGTCAGCCATTCCGGCGTACTGGAGAGCAGGTTGAGGGCAACGATGTAGTGACTGCCCATTGCATTCTGCAGCACATCGCGTGCCTTCAGCTGGGTGTCCGTATCCTTGAAACGCGCCTTGACGCTGTTGCCGTCCAGAAACACGCCTTCCACGCCTAGCTTGGCATCGGCCAGGGCCTTTTCCACCTGCTTCAGGGTTTCCAGGCTGGCCGGGTTGGCCGAGCGTTCTGGCGATACTTGCACTGCGGGGCTTTCACCGTAGAAGTTCGGCACCGTGTACAAGGTGCCGAACAACAGCGCAAAAGCGATGATCACATACTTCCAGACGGGGTAACGATTCATGACAGACAACCCAAAAAACGGGGCAGACGCCCCGCAAAATTAAATATCTTTCAGCGTGCCTTTGGGCAGCACCGCCTGAATGGCCGTGCGCTGGAACGTAACCTGAACATTGGCCGACAACTCCAGTGTCACATACTGCTCGGTCAGCTTGACAACCTTGCCCAGCGCGCCGCCAGTAGTGACGACCTCATCGCCTTTTTGCAGGCCGGCAATCATGTTCTGCAGTTCCTTGGCCTTTTTCTGCTGCGGACGTACCAGCATGAAATAGAACAGCACAAAAATGATAATCATCGGCAGGAAAGACAGGAAGTCCGTGCCGGCAGCTGCTGCGGGTGCTGCGTGTGCAGTACCGATAAACATACGGGGATACTCCGAAAAAGAATGACAAAGGAGGCGCATTTTAGCCCGAAGTCATGACAAATTCGAGCCACATGTCTAAATGGGGATAAAGCCGGCAAATACAAGCATCTGGTTTATCATCACGGCCATATCCTTAGAGGAGTCATTCACATGTTTTCCAGTTCATTTCGCCGTGTTGCCATCATCGGTGGCAGCCGTATTCCCTTTTGTCGCTCCAACACCGCTTACAGCGAATTGTCCAACCTCGACATGCTTGCCACCAGTATCAATGGGCTGGTCGATCGCTTTGACCTGGCCGGTGTGGAAATCGGTGAAGTCGGCGCGGGTGCGGTGATTTCGCATTCCAAAGACTGGAATCTGGCCCGCGAAGCCGTGTTGTCGACTCGCCTTTCGCCGCTGACCACCGCCTACACCCTGCAAATGGCGTGTGGCACCAGCCTGCAAGCCGCTTTGCAACTGGGCGCCAAGATTGCCACCGGGCAAATTGATTCTGCCATTGCTGCCGGCTCTGATACCACGTCGGATGCGCCGATTGTGTTTGGTCGCAAATTTGCCCAACGACTGATTCGCCTTTCCAACGCCAAAACCATGAGCGAGCGGCTGGCCGCCTTCAAGGGCTTTCGCCCGGGAGAACTGACGCCGCAGGCGCCGGGCGCCGGAGAGCCGCGCACCAAGATGGCAATGGGCCAGCACTGCGAGCTGATGGCCAAGGAGTGGGGCATCAGCCGCGCGGATCAGGATCAGTTGGCGTATCAAAGCCACAAGAAGGCAGCCACGGCCTACGCCGAAGGCTTTTTTGACGACCTGCTGGTGCCGTGTGCCGGCATAAGTAAAGACAACCACCTGCGCGCCGACACCTCGCTGGAGAAACTGGCCACGCTCAAGCCCGCATTTGATCGCAAATCCGGCAACGGCACGCTGACGGCCGGCAACAGCACGCCACTCACCGACGGCGCATCAAGCGTATTGCTGGCCAGCGAAGAATGGGCCAAAGCACGCGGTTTGCCGGTTCTGGCCTATTTGACCTATGGCAAAACCGCATCGGTGGATTTTGTTGCCGGAGAAGGGCTACTGATGGCACCCACCGTGGCGGTGGCGCGCATGCTGGCCGATACTGGCCTGAGTCTGCAGGATTTTGATTTTTACGAAATCCACGAAGCCTTTGCGGCACAGGTGTTGTGCACCTTGCGCGCCTGGGAGTCGGAAAAGTACTGCAAACAGCGCCTGGGTCTGACGCAGGCGTTGGGCAGCATTGACCCGGCCAAACTCAACGTCAAGGGTAGCTCGCTGGCATTTGGCCACCCGTTTGCCGCCACCGGTGGCCGGATTGTTGCCACGCTGGCAAAGTTGCTGGATCAGCGTGGCAGCGGCCGCGGGCTGATTTCGGTGTGCACTGCAGGTGGCATGGGTGTGGTGGCCATGCTGGAAAAGCCCTGATTCAGCTGCGCCCTCGGCGCGGCTGCAAGCCGCTCTGGTATTGCCTTGCAGGCGTGCCTGCAGGCCGCTCCCAGCCTGGCTTGCAGGCCGTTGCTGTTAATCTTCTACGGCAGGGCGGGGCGGCATCTGCTCAAGCATCGCCAACAAGCGGGCGCGATTCGGCAACAGCTCCAACCCGGCGGTATGTGGCACGTTTGGCAGCAGCCATAACGTCTTCGGTGAGTTAGCGGCAGCATACAATTGCTCGCTGTGATGCGCCGGCACCACCTCGTCGCCGGTGCCATGAATGAACAATACAGGTATTGGCGCCAGACGAGCCACCGACTGCTGCGCCGCATAGTCATCACTCAGCAGCAGAAACGGCAGCCATTGCACGGGCCAGGTCAGCCATAAGCCCGCCATTTTTTCGCGCGCAATGCCCTGGTATGAGCTGAAGGCGCTGTCCACCACCAGCAGTCTGACCTGATTGCGCCAGGGGCTGTGCGCCAGATTATAAATGCCCATTGCACCGCCAAGGCTTTGTGCCAGCACCACCACCTGTTTCGGGGCGACATCGCTGCGCTGCAGCAGAAAACCCAGGGCGGCATCGATGTCTTGCTGCGCGCCCGCCAGCGAAGGCTCTCCCTGCGAGCGGCCATAACCGCGATAATCAAACGTCAACACCTGGTAGCCTGCCGCCGGCAGCCAGCGCACCGCCCAGACATGATCGCCGATATTGGCGGCATTGCCGTGCAAATGCAGCACCGTGCCTTTGACCGCGCCTTGTGCCGGCAGAAACCAGCCATGCAACTGTGTGCCATCGGCAGCGGCAAAAAACACATCCTGATACTGCAGACTGAGTTCTGCCGGCGTATGTTGCAATTGCCTGGACGGGAAGAAAAACAGGCTCTCGCAGCCCGTCAGCATCAACAGTGGCAGTAGCCAGAGGCAACGGCGCGCCATGCCTAATCGCCGCGCTGCTTCAGCAGTTGGCGCTCGGCGTGAAACTGCGCAACAAAATCGTCATAACGCTGCAAGTCAATCGCGGCGCGGATGTCGCGCATCAGCTGCTGGTAGTAGTAGAGGTTGTGAATGGTGTTGAGGCGCGCACCGAGGATCTCGTTGACACGCTGCAGATGGTGCAGGTAGCCACGCGAAAAATGCTGGCAGGTGTAGCAGCCGCAGGTTTCGTCAAGCGCCCGGGTATCCAGCTTGTATTTGGCGTTGCGGATCTTGATATCGCCAAAACGGGTAAATAGCCAGCCGTTGCGCGCGTTGCGTGTGGGCATCACGCAATCAAACATATCTATGCCTTTGCTTACCGCATATACCAGATCTTCTGGCGTGCCCACGCCCATCAGATAACGCGGCTTGTCTTGCGGCAATTGTGGTGCGGTGTGGCTGAGGATGCGTTCCATGTCCTGTTTGGGCTCGCCCACCGACAAGCCACCGATGGCAAAGCCGTCAAAGCCGATCTGGCTCAGGCCCGCCAGCGATTCGTCGCGCAGGTTTTCATACATGCCACCCTGAACAATACCAAATAGCGCATTCGGATTGCCCTCGTGCGCTTGCTTGCTGCGCTCTGCCCAGCGCAGGCTCATGCGCATTGATTTGGCAGCTTCTTCGCGCGTGGCGGGGTAGGGTGTGCATTCGTCGAAAATCATCACCACATCAGAATTCAGTACGCGCTGGATACGCATCGATTCTTCTGGCGTCAGGAACAATTTGTCGCCATTGACCGGGCTCTGGAATTTCACCCCTTCCTCGGTGATTTTTCGCAGCGCGCCCAGGCTGAACACCTGAAAGCCGCCCGAATCGGTAAGAATCGGTTTTTCCCAGCCCATGAAACCATGCAGGCCGCCGTGTGCCTCAATCACATCCAGTCCAGGGCGCAGCCACAAATGGAAGGTATTGCCGAGAACGATTTGTGCGCCGATGTCGTGCAACTCGTGCGGGCTCATTGCCTTGACCGAACCGTAAGTGCCCACCGGCATGAATACCGGGGTTTCGATCTTGCCGTGAATTAGCTCCAGCGTGCCGCGTCGGGCCGCACCGGATGTGGTGTGTAACGTAAATTTCATCAGGATTCCTCAACCGAAGACACAGTTCGGTAAATTGCAGGCGCACAACAGCATGCACTGCTCAGGCGGGATTTTCTCACAAAGCGCAAGGGAATCAGACAGAAAGGAGGCAGACGACGCGCAGCGGAATACGCCGCGCTTTACCAGAAACGATGTGAACCGTCCGCCAGGCGTTCTACCAGCGTCAGCCGCATCGGCATGCCGCTATCCCGGTCTTCAACCCAGCTGTTGCCCGGATAACCGGCGCCGGTATCAATGCAGAAATGCGATTCCAGAAATACCGGTTGCGGCACCGGATTGTGGCCGCAATAAGTCAGCGACAAGCCGGGGTAAAAATTGCCTTTTATATTCTCGATGGCAGCCCAGCCTGCCTCTGCCCCCAGTACCCGGCTCCACATCAGGCGAATGGCATGGCTGTCGGCCTCTCCCCAGTTTTGAGCATCCAGATCGGCATCGGAATACTGGCGTGGCGGATTCAAATCCGCCAGCAACTGGGCATGCACGATATTAAAGCGTTGCCGGCCTTCTCCCACCACCATCACATGTGGCAATGCCGCCACCATCCGCGCCAGCTCCAGCAGCAGCGGATCTTGCTCCAGAATCATCGTGGCAGCCCATTCGCCGCCATTCAGCGAGTGAAACAAAAAGGCTTGGCTGCGCCCCATGCCGGGATCAGCCAGCGCATCCAGCAACATTTGATCATGATTGCCGAGCACCGAAAAAAACCATGGCTCGCGCAACAAATTCAGGCATCCCAGCGAATCGGGGCCGCGGTCAACCAGATCACCCACCGCAAACAGGCGATCTCCCTGTTCTGGCGCAAACGACGCCTGTGCCAGTTTGGCCTGCAACTGATCAAGGCAGCCATGCAGGTCGCCAATCAGAAAATCACGTCCCGCAGCATTGGCAGCAACACGCTGAATGCGCGGTGTCATGTTTGTTGTCGATCAATCAGCATCGCATCGCCATAACTGAAAAAGCGATAACGCTGCAGCACCGCATGCACATAAGCCGCACGCATGTGCTCAAAGCCGGCAAATGCCGAAACCAGCATCAGCAAGGTAGATTTGGGTAAATGGAAATTCGTCAGCAAGCGATCCACCACATTGAAATGAAAACCAGGCGTGATGAAGATATCGGTCTCACCCGCGCCAGACTTTAGCTGGCCGCCCCTGGCTGCAGACTCGAGTGCCCGCAATGTGGTGGTACCCACCGCCGTCACCTTGCCACCACGTGCACGGCACGCCGCAATTTTCTGTGCCGTTTCATCCGGCACCGAATACAGCTCAGAATGCATCTTGTGTTCAGTAATCCGGCTCACCCGCACCGGCTGAAATGTACCGGCGCCAACATGCAGCGTCACAAACGCAGTCTGCACGCCCTTGGCCGCCAGGCGCGCCAGCGTGGCCTCATCAAAATGCAGCCCTGCCGTGGGCGCAGCCACCGCACCCGCGTGTTCGGCATAAACCGTCTGATAACGGGTTTCATCCACGCCATCCGGTGTATGGCTGATATAAGGCGGCAAAGGCAGGCGCCCAGACTGCTCCAGAATGTTCAATACATCCGTTTCACCCTGAAAGTGCAGCACAAACAAATCAGCCTCACGCCCCATTACCTCAACCTGCCAGCCACCATCCAGCATCAGCGTGGTACCCGGCTTGGGCGATTTGCTGGCACGCACGTGCGCCAGCACCTCGTGCTCGCCCAGCACCCGCTCTACCAGCACCTCAATCTGTCCACCTGTCGACTTGTGGCCAAACAAGCGCGCCTTGATCACCCTGGTGTTGTTGAATACCAGCAAATCTGCCTGCGCCACCAGCTCGGGCAAATCCACAAACTGCCGATCCGCCAGCGCACCGCTGTTGCCATCCAGTGTCAGCAAACGACTGCCCGAGCGTGCCATTGCTGGAAACTGCGCAATCAGCTCATCCGGCAAATCGTAATCAAAATCTTCCAACTGCATGTCGCGTCGATCAAAAAGGGTGAATGGCAAAGAGCCGGCAGTATAGCCGATTCACCCTCACCAGCCATATTGGCGGGTGCAATCTATTGCCATGCGCAATATTTTCAGAGATAATTCGCGCCTTCCTAGCCGGGCCAGCCCGGTATCCATCTGCCCAGGTGGTGAAATCGGTAGACACAGGGGACTCAAAATCCCCCGCCGCAAGGTGTGACGGTTCGAGTCCGTCCCTGGGCACCAGAATTAAATCAAGAGCTTGGCAGCGCCCGCGTCACTCCAGTGCTGGTTTTAACAGGCCCGATCCCACACGCGTTAATTCACGTTTGCTACACAGCTTTTAGCCGTTGATGAATGTCTGCGCTGCCTGAGGTTTGATGGCCTGCGATGAGCACGCCAGTGTTTGAGCTCACGCCATGGCCCGTCAGGGCCGTTGCGCCCGCAGCGAAGGTGGGCCTGATTTATTGGTTGCGCGGGCGAATTGAGGCGTACCAGAGGCAGGTAATTCGTTAAGCAAGCTTTACTTGCCACGCCCGGTTGCACCTGCGCGGTGCCCGAAAGCTCGCCTATCCATCTTGGCGCTACCGGCGAAACATGGGTAATGGATTTAGCGGGTGCCTTAAAAACCACTTGCTGCCCAGCTGCGCCAGCCGCTTATGAAAACCTGAGTTTGGGAACGCCACCTTGAGCGTGGCGATAAGCTCTCTGGAGATTCCCATCGGCACCATGCCAAGAGAAAAGTCTGCAATGTCTGCTCGACGGAATGGCTCCACCAGCGGGTATGGGGAGCCTGCATGGCTCCGTATTGAATGATGCATTTCGATCATTTCTGAAACCTCGGCAATCCACAGCGCCTTTCCCCTCGCATTCAGATAGGCCGCGGCATCCGCTTCGGACGGGGACAGGTAATCCAGTGTGCCCGCCGTCCAGATACCAATATCGTGGAAGCATGCCGCGACCTGAATCTTTTCCTTCTCGGTCTCTCCAAATGAGCCTAGCGAGAGGCACAGGTTTATTACCCGGTAGACGTGGTTACGGTATGCCGGAAGATCAGCGCCAATGACTCCACTGAAGCTGTCCAGAATTTCTTCGACAAGGGGTAGTTTTCGTTCAATGTGCATCTGGCGACCACCTTGCTTGTCGTGCATAAAATAAAGCTTACCGGCTGCCGCAGGTAATCCGGTGAAGACCGATGTCAGACCCGGCCATTTGGCCGGGCCACAGGCAGAAGTCGGGCTCGGAGCCCGGTGCCGCATGTGCGCACACCGCCGGCACCAAAACGCCCACCGCAGCGGGGTTGACCGACACAGCCGTGAAGGCACGAAACACAACCGGCCTGCAAGCCGCCACCAGAGTGGGCTACAGCCAAGGCTGCAAGTCGCTGCCAGGGCCACTACTGGCGATGTTACCCGTTTTTGAGGCGCATAGCTGGGCTATGTCACGAGAGCTTGTGTAAAAAAGACTGTCTCTCCCGCTGGCGCAGCAGATCAGTCTCAAGTCGCCGCTCTTTGCCCTGCTGGCGCTTTGTGCTGGGGATTGCTTGCTTATTATTTGTTGTTGCGGGCTGCCTGGGCCTTGTCGTACCACTGCTGGGCTGCCTGGGGGTCGGCTTTTTCGCCGAGGTCGCCGTTTTCATAAATCG
>JACCDG011190369.1_pt1 | contig 30434 bp, 30 predicted proteins | sample 7442471 | NCBI WGS metagenome assembly JACCDG01 (sample SAMN15323444, study PRJNA562643) | freshwater metagenome | isolation source: river surface water | place: USA:Blue River Watershed | collected 2017-08-17 | reverse complement strand
GATGCTTTTCTTGTCATCAATCTATTAGTAGTAGATATGTCTGGGGTGAATTTTTACTCGGAATACTTTTTGGTGGGATTACTGCAATTATTATCAGTTCTTATGGAATAGGGCAGAGTATGTTACTTCCATTAGTATATTGGCTAACAATGACAAATCTATTATTTTTGATTAGTTATTATGATTATCTTTATCAGCTGATACTACCTATACCGTTATATAGCACTCTCGTACTGAGTATTCTCTATGGATTCATTACAGGATCAGTGAGTATTATAACGATGATTACAGGAATAGGTGTTGTTATTCCATTTGTTATTATGTATTTCTATTCTCAAGGTGAGTGGATTGGTTTTGGTGATTTGGAATTAATGCTCCTTGCAGGAATCAGTTTTGGATTTATGAAAGGACTAGGTTCTGTTGTATTGGCTTTTTGGATTGCTACAGTAATGATGATTATTATAGGAATTTATTTCATCATAAAAAACAAAAAAATCCATGCATGGAATACAATCAAGAAAATAAAAATCCCTTTCGGTCCATTTCTTTGTATGAGTTTTTTACTTGTTGGATTATTTCAAGTAGGAGTTATAGAAACTTTTTCTACTTGGATGGGGACACTCTTGTTTTAATAAACTAGTCTGTGATATAATCATTATATGAATTTTTACCAGAGCATTATTACTCATAAACGATCTGGTTTTACCTTGGTAGAATTTGTCATCATCATTAGTATTTTTGGTATTATGGCAGGAATCGTTTCTTTTAATTTTAGTGGATTTAGAAACTCTGCAGGATTAAACAATGTTACCCACGATATAGCCTTGTCGATTTATGGAATTCAAAAAAAAGCCCTTTCTGGAATCTCTCCTGAAACAGCGGGTATAGTAACCGGTTCTCAAATCAGTGATGCATTACCGTATGGTATTGCATTTAAAAAATCATCATCGGGTAATGGTTTTGATCCTACGTTTATTTTATTTAGAGATAATGATAGTGATTTTGAATTTACATCGATTAGTGCCACAGATCTCATCATTGATACCGTACAAATACAAACTACTGATAGTATTTCGGCAATAGAAACCTATGATGGGAGTACTTATACACCAGTACCAACCGTTGCCGGAGATTATTTTTCAATTACATTTAAACGACCATGGCCTGAGGTCAGAAACTTGTCATCTAATATAGAACATATCAGAATTACGATGACATCAGGAGATAATACACATAAATCTATTATTATTAGTAGTATTGGAAAAATATCAATAGAGTAATAATTCTCATATACAATACTATGCAATCATTTTTCCAAACAAAAAAATCAGGTTTTACACTCATAGAAACAATGATTTCAGTTTCTATTTTTGTTGTAGTTATAACCATTGGTATTGGATCATTAATGACTATTGTATCAGCTAATAAAAAACTACAAATACAGCGTCAAACCATCGACAGTATGTCATTTGCCCTGGAATTAATGTCTCGTAAAATCAGAACAGCCAGTCAGGGAGTGGGTGGTAATTTTATAACCACGACAGGAAATAGTCTCAGTTTTACAGATCAATCTGGTATTCCTATAACCTATACATTACAAGGAAATGAACTTGTATCTATTGATACTCTGGGTAATGTAACACCATTAACTCCGTCTAATGTAGAAATTGCAGATCTTAGATTTACTACAGCAGGACTCATGCCTATTGGTGATGGTAAAGCATTTATTAGAATTAATTTAACGGGAACTATTAATTATAAAACGACCAGTACTCCGTTCTCGCTTCAAACATCTATTTCGCCACGATTGATCGATAATTAATTATATCTATGAGAAAATACTTACAAAAAATAACCATACAACAACCAGGGTTTACCGTTTTGGAAACTCTCTTTGCATTGGTTATTTTTTCAATTGCATTAGTGACTTTGATGACTATTGCAGGACGAGGAATATCATCAACATCGAGCAGTTATCAGCGTATGATTGCAAACTATTTAAATCAAGAAAGCATAGAAGCTGTTCGATATGTTCGAGATAATAATTTTATCACAACACCTACTGTATCATGGCTTGCAGGATTAAATACATGTACACGCACTGCTCCATGTGAAGTTATATTTCTAAATGGAATTAGAACACCCAGTATTGTAAATTGTCCAAACAGTAGATGTTCGTTTCTTTATGTAGATGATGGAATGTACAATACAATTCCTGGATCAGGGAATGCTGTAAAAACAGAATATATTAGATCTATTGTTGTAGAACCTATTACACCTGTACCAACAACACCCCTCCCAATAGGTGTAACACCACAACCTACCGAAGCATTAGTAACTAGTACAATTACATGGACAAGTAAAGGTATTAATCACAGATTAGATAATCAAACCGTACTCCACGGATGGAGATAATATATATGAAAAAAATAATTATGTTAAAAAAAGTATTTCTACTATCAAAACAGTCAGGTTTTGTGATTTTGTTTGCTATGATTATTTCAACCATTATTTTAATATTAGGTTCAGGTATTTTTTCAATCGCCTATAAAGAAGCATTATTACAAACAGGCGGCACGGATACACTAAACGCTCTCTATGCTGCAGACGCAGGTATGGAATGTGCATTTTATTTAGATAGTGCAGTATTACCAGCAGTGTATGATTGTAATGCAGGAACAGCTACAGCCACTGGTGTGGGTTCAATATTTTCTGCAATTAATGCAAATCCACCAACAGCAGGTAATCCAGTGAGTGTTGATTTTCGATTGAAATATCCTAATAAAACATGCAGTCATATTACTGTTTCCAGAATATTAAAACCATTACCGGCTCCTCATATAGAAACAAAAATATATTCTCAAGGGTATAATATATGCGATGGAACAGCTCCAGAAATAAATAACCCCAATCTCGTAGAGCGAGTATTAGAAGCTACCTATTAAAATAATGTGCTCTCGCTAGGAATCGAACCTAGATCACAACTTCCGCAAAGTTGAGTCCTATCCATTGAACGACGAGAGCATTGGACAGGAAATACTATAGCATAAAAAATCCGTTAATTCAAGTAAAAGGCTCGAAAAATACTTTGTATTTTTCGAGCCTTTTATGGTTTACTTGATTTTCTTTAAATAATTAGCTAAATCTGCTATTTTCACGATGTCTTGTTGTCTGGTTTGCATGTTTTTAAAAATGACGGTATTGTCGATAGCTTCACGTTCTCCGATAATACATACATATTTTACACCCAGTTTTTCTGCATGACCGATTTGAGATCCTAGTTTATCTTTTGAGATGGCTTGGATAACAGGGAATTTAGACTTGCGCATGATTTCCAGTACATTCAATGCTTTTAATTTTGCCTCTATTCCAAACTGGATAAAGTATGCTTTAGGTTCATTGATAATTCTCGGTTTGATTTTGTTCCACCATGGAGCAGAAATAACACGTTCTACACCAATTCCCATACCCATAGCAGGGACGTCTTTCTTGCTCCCTAATTCCTTGGCGAGATAGTCATAACGACCTCCACCACAAACAGTGAGTTTACGAGTAGATCCATCATCGTTTTCTATTTGTTCCATGATTTCAAACACAGTCCGAGTATAATATGATAATCCACGAACGAGGTTTTTATTAATCGTATACGGAATACTCATTTGATCTAAATATCCAGTTACTTCACGGAAATGTTTTTTACAATCAGCACACAGATGATCTGTCATAGCAGGAGCATCAGCGCATAATGCAATTGTTTTCGGGTCTTTACTGTCTAATATACGCAGTGGATTATTTGCTAATCGTTCACGGTCGACAGCAGGGAGATCTTTGATATGTTTTTTAAAATAATTCGTTAATTCACGAATATATTTTGGACGGCAATCCTTGTCTCCAATACTGTTTATATCGATTGAGAGATTTTTTGCACCAGATTCCTCGAGTATCGTATATGCTGTTCGCATAACGAGAGCGTCGATGATGCTTTTTTCTGATCCATATACATCCAGATCAAACCCTGTGAATTGTCGATAGCGGCCCTTTTGTGGGTTTTCGTGACGAAATACAGGTCCACTGTGATACATTAATACTGGCTGAGGCAAACTTTGCATACCATGTTCGAGATAGGCACGCATCGTACCAGCAGTATGTTCAGGACGTAATGCCAAATGATCACCACCTTTGGTTTTTAATGTGTACATTTCTTTGTCGATTACATCAGTACCGGCACCAATGGCTGTGGTAAATACCTCGACCTGTTCCATAATCGGAGTCTCGATAGGTTTAAATCCATAATATTCGGCAATTTCTTGAGCTTTTTCGAGGAATCCTTGGATATAATAATATTCATCTCCGGTAATATCACGCATACCACGAACAGATTGGGGAATGACTTTTAATCCAGTAGAGGCAGACTTTTTAGTAGTTTTTGGTGTATTTGTTGGCATATTATGAATAATATATCAGTTTTTTTATATTAAGTATAGGGACTTGACTAAGTATATAAATATATGATATATTAAATTAAATTTTAAATTTCAATATATATGAAAAAAATATTTTTAGGATTTCTTATTTCATTAATTCTCACTATTTTTTGTACACACAGAATAGCGGTCCCTGTAGGACAATTATTTCAAATCCTGCTAACTATTTGGATAACAACAGGGATTATTAGTACATTAATACTTATTTTTTATTCTTTTCTTAATCCAGAAAATATTTTTGAATTAAGAAAAAACGTTTCAATTTGGAAATTGATACTAGGTTTCTTTTTTTTGAATTTACTTGGTTTTTTAACACTTATAGTACTTCTAATTTTATTTTTGATTAGTCCAACAATAACATTGTTGAGTGAAAAAGAATAGTCTGTAGAAAAAGCCTTGATTTGATATCAAGGCTTTTTTATTGGACAAAATAGATTTTTTCGTGTAGAGTGTGTCGGTAATTATTATTTATCTTTTACTTTATTATGGAAATACGAAACATTGCTATTATTGCCCACGTGGATCATGGGAAAACTACTTTAACAGATAAAATTCTGGAATTTTGTGGTATGCGCGAAGAAGGTGTATCAATGGATAATAACGCTCTCGAGATGGAACGCGGTATTACCATCTATGCAAAAAATACATCAGTATTTTACCGTGATACAAAAATCAATATCGTAGATACTCCTGGGCACGCGGATTTCGGATCAGAAGTAGAACGCGTACTGCGTTCAGTAGATTCGGTACTGCTCATCGTAGATGCACAGGAGGGACCAATGCCACAAACTCGTTTTGTATTGAAAAAATCTCTCGATCTCGGTATTAAACCAATTCTCGTATTAAATAAAATCGACAAACCAGGAGCGGATGTAGACCGAGCTCATGATGAAGTATTTGAATTGTTTATGGAACTCGGAGCAAACGATGCACAGCTCGATTTTACGACAATCTATGCAATCGGTCGTGATGGAATTTCTAAAAAAACCAAAGATGCAGAGTGGTCAGATATGTCAGCAATGCTCGATGTGATTCTCGAATCAGTTCCACCTGCAGAAAACGACACTACCAAACCATTCCGTATGCAACCATTTAATCTCGCATACGATAATTTCCTTGGACGATTAGGAATCGGTCGTGTATACGAAGGTATCGTGAAAAATGGTCAAAACGTATTTATTAAAACACCAGATGGTAAACCTCGTAATGGTAAAATCACTAAACTGTTTACATTCGAAGGAGTAAAACGAGTAGAAGTAGACCAAGCCGTAGCAGGAGATGTATGTATGATTGCAGGAATTGCTGATATCTATATCGGAGAAACAGTTTCAACAGATGCAGATGCAGCACCATTACCAGCGATTACTGTAGATGAACCAACGATCCAGCTCGACCTATTGGTAAACAACAGTCCATTTGCAGGTCGCGAAGGAAAATTTGTAACTACTCGTCAAATCAAAGAACGACTTGAAAAAGAATTGGAGGTAAACGTGGGACTGCGTGTAAACTTTGACGCTGATGAGAGTCGATTGGTTGAAGGGTTCAAGGTTTTCGGACGTGGAGAAATGCATATTGCAGTATTACTTGAAAATATGCGCCGTGAAGGTTTCGAAATGCAAGTTTCTCAGCCTCAGGCAATTATCAAAGAAGAAAACGGAGTAAAAATAGAACCATTTGAAAACGTAACCATCGATGTACCAACAGAATTCCAAGGTCTCATTATTGAAAAACTCGGAACTCGTGGATTCATTATGCAAGACATGAAAATCGGTGATGCAACGGTGCGTATGATTTTCGAGGGACCTACTCGTGGATTATTCGGATATCGTGGACAGTTCATGATTGATACTCGTGGAGAGGGAATCATGGCTACACAATTCGTAGGATTTAAACCATATGTTGGAGAAATCACTCGCAAGAATTTTGGAGCGATGACATCTATGGAATCAGGGAAAGCTCTCGGATTTTCACTCGCTAACCTCCAAGACCGTGGAACATTATACATCGGTCCACAAACAGAAGTCTATGAAGGAATGGTAATCGGTAATACAGCCAAGGGAGACGAAATGATTGTAAACCCATGTAAAGGAAAACAATTAACGAATATGCGTGCATCAGGAAATGATGAGGCTATTACATTAATCCCACCAGTAACGGTTACTATTGAACGAGGATTGGAATTAATCCAACTCGATGAATATCTCGAAATCACACCAAAATCAACCCGTATCCGTAAACAATACCTCACAGAATCAGAACGATCTAAACACAAGAGAAAATAAAAACATCAAAAACCATGTCACTTGACATGGTTTTTGATTGGTGTATAGTATTTGAATTGTTCACAATTAAATAAAATCAACTATGGACCAAGGAACTCAAACAGGGCAAAAATTATTTGCAGGACAAGAAGTATTTGTATTTCTGAAAACAGGAACTATACCTGTGAGTAAGAGAATAAATCTCAATATTCCTGAAGATTTTCAGGAAAAAATCAAGGCAAAGCTAGACCACAATCTCAATGTGGTGATATCAAAATCTGTTATAGCGGATCATAATCTGGCTACACCAGGAACAATATCAGAAATAGGTCACCATGTGGTTATTTCAAAAGAGTGTTGCCTAAAGATAGAGTAGTTGAAAAAAGAATATTTATAAAAAGCGTGCAATATGTGCGCTTTTTTGTTATACTGTTTTTCATATGTTAGATATTAAATTTATTCGGGAAAATGCCGATATTGTCCGTGATGCCTGTACTAAAAAACACATTACTTTTGATGTGGATGCATTGTTAGTATTGGATCAAGTTCGTTTACAGAAACTCTCTCTCGTTGAAACATTACGAGCAGAACAAAATACTGTTTCAGATCGTATACCAAACGCTGCGCCAGATGAGCGGGTAACCCTGATTGCACAGATGTCATTATTAAAAGAAGATCTCAAACAACACGAAAATGAACTCCGTGAAATTAACGATGAGTGGCAAAAACTGATGTTACAAGTTCCGAATGTACCAGATATTTCAGTACCAGATGGTGACAGTGATGTAGATAATGTAGAAATTCGGGTATGGGGAGAAAAACCAACGATAGAAAATCCTAAAAATCATATTGAACTATGTGAGGAATTTGACTTGGCAGATTTTGAACGCGGTGCCAAGGTTGCAGGATTTCGTGGATATTTCTTGAAAAATGAAGCCGTGCAAATCGAAATGGCATTATGGCAATTATTTAATGAACGATTAATTGCAAAAGGATTTACTCCGATGATTGTACCGTCTCTCGTTAATAAACAAACACTCACAGGAACAGGATATCTCCCAGGAGGTGAGGACGATCTCTACAGAACCCAAGACGAAGAATATCTCGCAGGAACAGGTGAGGTAGCAACTATGTCATACTACAGTGATGAGATAATTGATAAATCACAATTGCCGATAAAAATCTCGGCTTTTTCTCCGTGTTTCCGTCGTGAAGCAGGAGCTCACAGTAAAGACACTAAAGGACTCATTCGTGTTCATGAATTTTTCAAACTGGAACAAATTGTTCTTTGTGAAGCATCACATTTAGAATCTGTTGCTCATCATGAAACAATCACAGAAAATGTCGAAGAGATTCTCCGTGATTTAGAATTACCATATCATGTAGTCGTAAACTGTGGAGCTGACTTGGGACAGGGACAAGTGAAAAAATACGATATTGAAGTCTGGATGCCATCACAAAATACTTATCGCGAAACACATAGTGCGTCATATTTTCATGATTTCCAAACTCGTCGTCTCAATATCAGATACAGAGATGAACAGGGAAATCTCCAATTCGTACACTCATTGAACAATACCGCTGTTGCTACGCCGCGTATTGTGGCTTGTATCCTCGAAAATTATCAACAACCTGATGGTTCAATATTAATCCCACAAGTTCTCCAAAAATATGTTGGAAAAACACATATTACGAAATAATCTACCCGAACAATCTGTTACTACTGGTCCACTCAGACAACAGACTCTACCAGAAACCAGATTTCCTACGATACTTAAAATACTCATGTTAGTATTTTTTGTCTGTGTATTATTGTTTGTAACATCAATTGCAGTATTACGTATGCCTGCATTACAAATAAGGCAACTATCAGTCACTGGAACGGTATTAATAGATCCTGCTGCATTAACTGATACAGGAATGCGGTTCTTGTCAGAGAAAAAATCTTTTGCAATACCACGAGGAAATAGTGTGTTATTTAATAAACACAGTTTAGAGCAATATCTCAAGAATAATTACCCAATGATTGCAAGTATTGAATCCAGTTTTATAGAACCTTATCATATCCAAATAACTGTACGAGAATATTTACAAAAATATCTATGGTGTACTGATACTACTCTGACAGATTGTTATCGTGTAGATGATACAGGATTGATTTATGATCATGCGCCTGATTACAGTCGCGGTGTTTATCCAATATTTATTACAGCATTACCGACAAACACAAAAATAATCAATACTATCATTTTTACTAATCAGTATGAACAGATAACCATAGAACAAATAATGAAAGAACTATCGGACAGTGGATTTATGGTAACCATGGTTGATACCAGTGCAGTGTACGACTATCAATTATTCGTAAATGCACTCAATGGTAATCCATTAACAAATCACACCTATATAAAAGTCTCAAAAAAACCACAAACCATATCAATACACGAAACATTGGATTTATTACTCCGTGATAAAATATTCCAGAGAGATGTTACGACAAAAACATTGGAATATATTGATCTTCGTTTTCCAGAAAAAATATTTTACAAGTTTAGCGACACTACCTATGCACCAGAAATTTTGGAGCCAGCTCCGGCAACAATCTAATACAAACAATAGGCCATTTTTCTGTATGGCACCGATGGCTGATGTTACTGACCCTGTATTTCGCGATTTAGTTGCGACCTATTCACGAACAGGAGAACTAGGTGGCGGACCAGATGTGTTTTGGACAGAGTTCGTATCAGCTGACGGTTTAGCACATCCAATAGGACGAACAAAATTAATGCGAGACTTGGTTTTTACAGACAGAGAACGACCGATACTTGCACAGTTATTTTCGAGCAATCCAGAGAATATGCGAAATGCGGCAAAACTGTGCGCAGAACTTGGATTCGATGGTATTGATATTAATATGGGTTGTCCTGATAAAACCATCGAAAAACAGGGTTGCGGTAGTGCAATGATTAAAACCCCAGATATTGCCATACAGGTCATCACAGCGGCTAAAATGGGTATTGCAGATGCGGGTTCTGATATTCCTGTATCAATTAAAACTCGTGTGGGATATAATAAACCTGATATTGAAAACTGGATTGGATTATTACTAAAACAAGACATCGCAGCACTGACCGTACATGCACGTACTCGCAAAGACCTCTCAATACAGCCCGCAAACTGGGATTATATTAAACAGGTAGTACAATTACGAAATAACATCGCACCAAATACAGTAATCATCGGTAATGGTGATGTATCAGATATAGCACAGGGAATAGAGCGTTATCACGAAACAGGTTGTGACGGTATTATGATCGGACGAGCCGTATTCGGTAATCCATGGTTATTTGATACCGAGAGAACTATCATACAGAGAGGGAATTGGAATCTACCATTGTATCTACGATGGTTACCACGGTCATGGACAAAGAAAATAATGGGAGATACGCGATATACTGTTTCCAATGTCTCAATTCCTGAAAAACTGCGTGTACTGGTAGAACATTCAGAATTATTTATGGAGCAACTGGGAGACATTAAATCATTCTCAGTTATTAAAAAACATTATAAAGCCTATTGTCATGGATTTACAGGAGCGAAAGAATTACGCATCCAATTAATGGAATCGAATACTGTAGAGGAGGTAAAACATATTGTAGATGAATTTTTAAAAACATACCAAGAATAACAAAACATAATAAAATACGCGGGAGGCATAGCCTCCCGCGTATTTTGTTGTTTTATTGCTGCTGAAACGGAGTATACTGATGATTCTCTGGAGTCGGACTTGCGATAATCATACGCTGAGTATTAGCATGTGATAACAATGTCTCACGCAGTGGTAACATCAATGCAGTGTCTACATCACGGAGAATGACTTGTTCAGGATTGCTTTGTCCTGTAGAAACAGAGACTTCTTCGCTTTGGATTTCTACCTCACAGCGACATATTGATAACATACGGTCAGTCACGCTCTGGTATTGTAGTACATTATTAATATGACGAAAGGGAATACTGATTTCAGATCTGTTTAAAATCCCAGTACGAATATACAATGCATTTTCACTGACCATAAAACTACTGTTTTTATAATCGAGCCATGCGATGAATACTTGAACCAGTCCTACTACCAGTGCAATACCGATACCGAACTTTGCGAGAAATCCGACAATATCAACCGAGGTTGCAGATTGTAATTGTTGTGCTACATCACCACCAGTACTCACCAATGCAATGGCAGAAATTAACAAGATAATGACAGGTACGATGAGTCTCCGAATAATTTTTGCAGAGAGACTTTTACTCCCATAATGGTGGTATGTATTGTGTTGAATTTGTTCCATGGTTTAATTATACCGTAATGGATATTTATTGCAATTTAGAGACTTTTATTGTAAAGTAGCTCTACTGGAGGATTGGATGAGTGGCTGAAATCAACAGTTTACTAAACTGTCGACGGGTAAAACTGTCCGTGGGTTCGAATCCCACATCCTCCGCAATAAAATAAGGAACCCGATAGGAAATAGATATATAATCTAATTGAATAATAGATTATATTATATATGCTTGACAAATATTTTCTATATGTTATACTAACATAAATTCTTTAAAAAAATGAAAAAAACCAAACAAGGTGAGCTGAAAAATAGTAGGCAATATCCGCTGGTAAGTTCCCGTAGGAACTTCGACAGTACTAATAGATCTAAATCAATTAGTACTGTCGCGTGTCTCGGAATGCGTTTTCCGACTGATGAGTCCAAAAGGACGAAACAGATGTTCATTAAAAAGTGATTCTTGGTTCCTTGTAACTATGGATAAAAAAACTTTAAAAACAACAACAACCCAGTTTATAAGACCCCACTACAAGGAGTGGAAAACAGCATTCAGCTGTCTGGGAAATTATTATGGATAAACAACTTATCTATAAAACACTGCAAGAGTGTCAAAATCTTGAGGTTTCTGAGAAAAGATATGCAGTTCATCGTGTGTCATATTCTACTAATCAAGGGCAGTTCCGGTCGGAATTAGATCCTAATTATAGGTATGATGCACACAGATTTGTTGCAGAGTTTTATGAAGGAAACTCTATCACTCTGGATAGTATCAAAGAAATGATAGTATCCCAAAGTTGTGGTGCGTTTTTTCGCTCTCGTCACGAAACTGTAGATGGAATGAATACTGATGATGTTCGCCCTATTTATGTGATTGATCGCCATCTCTGTGTTATTTCAAACCCACTTGAATTTTCATTTGCCTCCAAATTTGATGAGAAGGTTAGGTTTGAAAGACTGGAGTCTTGGTTAATTAATTTCTAAATGGAAAACATTTTTTCAGAAACGGACCGGTCTCACACTATCCACTAGCACGGATAGCCGGTTGGCAACAGAAAGTACGTCTTCGAACCGAAAAAGTGAAAAAAATGGATAAGAATTTTTTTATCCATTCTGTCGGAAAGTAATTTCTTTCCCTGATGAGTCCAAAAGGACGAAACAGAAACGCTCTTTAAATAAATAAACATATGAAAAATTATAAATTAACAGACAATCACCCGTTTACTTACCCGCAACTTGTTGCATACTGCTCTAATTTTTTCAAAAAAAGTTTTTCAGTAAAACTCATTGCTCAAGCAATTGAGAAAGATGCTTCTCTTGAAGAGAAAGCGTTGATGTGTAATAAGCCTAAAAACTTTTACCACGATGAGATTTTAACAGTCATGGGACAAATTAATCCTGCGTTTAAGACTGCGCAGGAACAATATGAGGCAAAAGTTAAAAAAGAAAAAGAGTTGGCAGGTAAAGAGCCCGAACGTAAACTACTGAATATGTTATTTGGCCCAAAGTCTTAAAAGGAAAACGGACGAGTTTATTATTAAAATCGTCCATATTTTTTAGAATTTGATATGTATATCGAATCTTAAAAAATATAAAAATCCTCTCCAAAAAACAAAATTAAAAAGGAGTCACTACTCATGCTTCATATGATAATACCCATGTGCCACGATACATCCCAATACTCCGCCGATGATAAATGGTTCGAGCAGGGCAGTGGTGGATGCTGGTATAATAAATGTTTTATGGAGAGCTATAATGCTGATTACCAGGACAGAGAGTATACCGATCACAACAGTGGTATACCGTTTCGCATGGGCAGATAATTCATGAGACAGGAATAGTACATCCATAATGACGTGAATACTGTTCATGGTGATATCACGAACCGATAACACTGATTGTGACCACGATAGCCATTCGATACTCATATGGACGAGCAATATTCCAATCGTGATATAGTTACGTTTTGCATGAGCAAATCCTGCAACAGTAATTCCCAGTACCAGCAACAGTACAGTCTGGATATTCCAAGTAAATTCTAACAAATGAGAACCGATGTATAATCCATACAGTCCGAGAAAAACGATAAACAATCCTTGGAAAAAAGGTTTTTTAAAAAATGACATATGAAAATTATTATATCATAATTAGAACACACTGGATACCGGATCGAGTCCGGTATGACACTGACAGATTATTAGTATAGTATTCAAAGTTTTAAAATATAACAATTATTAGTGTCATCCTGAACTTGATTCAGGATCCAGGGTTTTTGATTTTTAATAATGATTATGGTAAAATAAACCTATGAAAAAAAACCACACCATAGGTATCGTTTTAGGACTGTGTATGATTACTGTATTAGTATCTGCACATTCTGTTTTTGCATTAGAAACAGAGAAAATAAAATCTGAAACACAGGGTTGGTTTATGACCCATATTGTTCCACCGATTGATAATTGGCGATTACGACAGGTAATGATTTGGGAATTAATGCTCAAAACACGAGAACAACCAGAGCCGGTAAAAACAGCAACTGATCTCGTTAAAAAAACAATTACTGACAAGGTAATTCCCACAGCAGACCCCGAAATGAATTCTGTAATTGACAGTTTTAATCCAGAAACAACAATCAGTATTGCATATACGTATTTATTACAAGTCTTGGTTTGGATATTTAAAACAACGGTGGTATTTTATGCATTACTCATTATGGTTGTATTATTGGTTATTAAAAAACTGTTTTCTCTGTTTACCAGTTCATCAGAATAATTACTTATGCAACAGATTATTTTCAGAATTATCGTTACAGCACTGTTAGTATGCAGTATGTTTTTTGTGGCTCACTACGTATTTTTTATCGGAATTATTATTGCAGGATTATTGATCGATCGTTATTATGAATCATTGGCGGTGATGACATTATTTTTTATTGGATTTATATATCCAGCACAACACAGTATTCATTATCTGGTCTTGATGATACCGGTTGTGACAATCTTGGCCCAGTACTTGATCAGACGCTATAGCACCTTGTATGATTAAACAATTATTTAACAAACTGTTTCGCAAAAAATCTTTTTCTCATATCTATGCTGATGAGGTTTTTTTGGATAGTAAAAATATTCCAAAATTTAATATGAACCAGATGGAGGGAGTACTGGAACAACCATTATCTCAAACAGGATTTCAAGTATTCACTGGTATTGTTATTACTATTATGGTCGTATTTATTATCCGCAGTGGATATCTACAAATTATTCAAGGAGAAAATTATCTAAACAAGAGTAACAATAACTATCTCCAAGGAACGACCATCTTTGCAGAGCGGGGAATTATCTATGACCGTAATGCTGTTGAGCTCAGCTGGAATGGTATTAATCCAGATCCATCTATTCCATATTTAGAACGAGAATATATCGACAAGCCTGGGTTTTCACATTTAATCGGATATATTGGCTATCCTACCAGAGACAGTTCTGGGAACTTTTGGCGTAATGTAATTATTGGTAAATCAGGAATTGAACAAGTGAGTAATACCGTATTATCAGGAACCAATGGTAAACAACTGGTAGAGACTAATGTAGACGGCACCGTACTGTTTGAAAACAGGGGAGAACCAGCAACTCCAGGACAAAATGTCACCCTCACGATTGACTCACGAATACAATCTCGTATGTATGAATATATGCGTGAATATGCTACCAATCTGGGATTCTCTGGTGGAGCAGGAGTAATGGTCAATATTCATACAGGTGAAATACTGGCACTGGCGAGTTATCCAGAATACAGTAATACGATTCTCTCGCACGGAGATGACCATGAAACAATTCGCAGTTACAGTACAGATTCTAAAAAACCAATGTTTAATCGCACAATCTCTGGATTATATACTCCAGGAAGTATCGTAAAACCATATCTCGGTATTGCAGCATTAAATGAAGGACTCATCACACCCAATACGACCGTTTACAGTAGTGGGAGTATTGAAATAAAAAATAAATACAACGATAATACGCAAATATTCCGAGACTGGAAAAAAGGTGGACATGGTACCGTAACGATTACCAGTGCAATTGCAGAATCAGTAAATACATTTTTCTATGCTATTGGTGGAGGCTGGGCAGGACAAGACGGATTAGGAATTACAAAAATGCAGGATTACTTTAATCGGTTTAAATTAGCTGATCCTGTCGTGTTTGAACTCGGACCTACAAAAACAGGAACTATCCCAGGACCATCATGGAAAAAGAAAAACTTTACCGATGGTACATGGAGATTGGGAGATACCTATAACGCATCGATTGGTCAGTTTGGTTTTCAAGTCGGTATATTGCCGATGGTACGAGCCGTATCAGCGATTGCAAATAATGGAACATTGATTAATCCGTATATCATATCAGATTCTGATATTGCGCAGAAAAAAACAGAAACGATTTCAGGAATATCCCAAGACAGTTTCAATACTATGCGTACCGCAATGCGAGCAACCGTGACCGCAGGTACTGGCCAAAGTATGAATTTACCCTATGTACATGTCGCAGCAAAAACAGGAACAGCGCAGGTTGGAGCAAATCGTCAGTTTATGAACTCTTGGTCTACTGGATTTTTCCCTTATGAAAATCCACAATACGCATTCGTACTGGTAATGGAACGTGGACCATCGACTAACACATCCGGATCATCAGCTATTATGCGAAAAGTATTCGACAGTATGTACACTGAAGCCCCTGAATATTTTGGATTACCAGCGAATACCACAAAACAATCAGTACAACCTACAACAGGTCCAGAAATCATCGGAGACCAAGAGCCGGTAACATTGATCGATTCAGATGACAGTTTGAAATATTTTTATGAACATATATTAGAGACTAATACACCACAAACAGAGATACAATAAGAATGTGGTTAATTACGAATTATAAAAACTCTCGTTGAAATCACACTTTGTATGAGTACTTGCGCAGGCGGGTAGCCGAGCGAGAGCAAATTTTTCACGAGAAAAATATTGTATTACTCAGACAAAGTCGTGATGAGTAAGAGAGTTTTTATAATTCGTAATTTTTTGATTTTTGACATGATTTATGATAGGGTAATTATATATGAACAAGGAATACATCACACAACAGAAAAAAACAGACTTAGAAACAGAACTCAACGAATTAAAAACGGTTATTCGTCCTGCAATTATCGAACGCGTAGCATCAGCACGAGCATTGGGTGATTTATCAGAAAATGCGGAATATCATACATCCAGAGAACAACAATCTAAAGCCCAAGGCCGCATCGACTTTATCGAGGATTTATTAAAACGAGCTGTTATCGTAGAGCGCACAGGTTCAAGTAATGCAGAAATGGGAGCCAGTGTAACATTTAAAAAAATCGGTACTGATATAACTAAAACGTATACATTGGTCAGTGTTCATGAAGCAGATCTTGAAACAGGGAAAATAGCTATCACATCACCAATAGGGAGCGCTATGATCGGTAAAAGTATCGGAGAGCAGTTTACCGTCAGTACTCCAGCAGGGGAAACGGTGTACGAAATTATCGATATACAATAAAATCAGGACGGAGGTCCTGATTTTTTGTTTTTCTTTTGTTTAGCTGTTTTTAATAATCTTTCAATTGGTATACTGTTTGGATTTTTTACATTTTCCAGTTTGAATGTTTCTGGTTTTCTGGGATCTATACCACATGCAGGTAATCCAAAATTAAGTCTATGAACCACCTCTGCAATAATGAGTGCATGAATTAATGAATTATGATTATTACCATCAATAATTCCAATATGTTGAATTTTTTCTTCTTTATTTTCTTGTTTAAGATCTCTTTTTAAACTATCAGGTAAAGTAAATTTTGGCATGATATAAATTTTTATTTAAAATATACTGTACACTATTATATAAATCATGTAAAGTATTACATAGGGATATTGACTTTATAATTTACATATGTTATACATAGTATGTCAATTAGGCTTATACTGAGTCTAGATAGCTAGGTTTATAGCCAGAAAGTGATGCGATATCGCTTTCTGGTTTTTTTATTTATTCTTTTATGCTATACTGTATCTATATGGCATCATTATCTGAACTACGTAGCGTACGACTTGAAAAACTGCATTTATTAGAACAATCTGGGATGTCTGCATACCCATCATCTGTTCCTAAAACTCATAATCTCTGTGATATTGTGAGCGATTTTGTGAACCTTGAAACATCTGGAGCTACTGTATCTGTCGTTGGTCGTATTGTTTCATTGCGCGGTCAGGGGGCAATATTGTTTGCAAATATATTTGACGGAACAGAGCGATTCCAAGTCGTTTTTAAACGAGACGTAATAGATTCAGAATTATTTAAACTGTTTACTGATGCAGTAGATTTGGGTGACTTTATTTCTGTTACTGGAACATTATTCACAACAGAACGTGGAGCACAGAGTGTGTTATGTCAGACTTGGACTATTGCTACAAAATCTCTCCTCCCAATACCGTCAGAACATTACGGATTAGAAGACGTCGAAGAAAAAATGCGAAAACGATACTTGGACGCAATTGTTAATCCAGAGGTTTTTAATCGGTTTAAAACTAGATCTGCAGTTATCAAGTATATTCGCGAGTTTTTTGACGTGCGAGATTTTATGGAAATAGAAACACCAATACTGCAAAATCAGGCAGGTGGAGCAATGGCGAAAACTTTTAATACGCATCACAATGCATATGATATGGACATGGTATTGCGTATTTCGCTCGAACTCGAACACAAAATGATGATGTCGGCAGGATATCAACGTATTTATGAAATCGGTAAAAACTTTAGAAACGAAGGTAGTGACCCAACACATATTCAAGAATTCACGATGATTGAATGGTATGCAGCGTATGAGACATTGGAAACAAATATGAAATGGACTCAGGAATTAATTGCAGGAATTGCAAACGATGTTATCGGTAAAACTGTATTCACTGTGCGAGACCGTAATGATAATCCTGTAGAGATTAATCTGGGAGGGAACTGGGAACAAGTGAGGTTTGATGACCTTCTTCGTCGTAATGCAAATCTCGATATCAGTACTGCGAGTTTAGATGAAATTCAATCTGCAGCAAAACATTGGGGTATGCATCCTGATGAGATTAATAAAACAGGACAGGCAAACTTGTTAGATTTTATTTATAAAAAATCTTCACGAAATAATATCATCCAGCCAACATTTGTTACGAATTATCCAGGAGCATTAAAACCATTAGCACAACAGAATTCTGATGGCACTGCAGAAATAGCGCAGCTCATCATCGCAGGTGCAGAGATTACGAATCAATATGCAGAGCTCGTAAATCCAATCATCCAGAGAGAATTATTACAACAACAATCAGACTCTCGTGATGCAGGAGACGATGAAGCAATGCAAACAGATGATCGATTTATCACCGCTATGGAACATGGTATGCCACCGATGACAGGGTTTGGTATGGGAATTGACCGATTAATTGCAATCCTTACAGAACAAGACAACCTCCGTGATGTGATTTTTTATCCAATCATGCGCCCAGAATAGATTTATAAAAAGTAAGCCTTGGCTTGCTTTTTTGTTTTATATGTGTTATTAATATATAAACTAAATTTTTAAATAAAATGAAAACAGAACTAAAAATAGAAGAAAACATTACTATGAGACTTTTAAAAGAGTCAGACGCACAAAATTTGTACAATTTGATTGATAATAATCGGTCATTTTTTAGAAGATTTCTATCATGGGTTGATGATGTTACATCAGTAGAAAATTCATTAGAGAAAATTAGAAAAGATATTTCTGGTTTTAATTCTGGTGAATCACTTGAATTTGGAATATTTTTTCATGGTAAATTAATTGGTCGTTGCGGTTTTCATGAAATTACTAAACGATCAGCAGAGATTGGATACTTACTTGGTCAAGACTATACTCGTAGGGGAATTATGACACAGTGTGTAAAAGTAATTACTCAATATGGACTTGATAGTCTCGAAAAACATCGTATTGTTATAAAAATGAATCCAATGAATACTACAAGTAGATCGATTCCCGAAAGACTTAATTACACATACGAAGGAACAGAACGAGAGAGTTCTCTGGACACTAAAGGAAATTGGAGAAATACAGAGGTCTGGAGTTTTATTGCAGGTGATAGTTTTGAAACAAAAAAAGTAAAAGCATGTTGTCCAGTGTGTACAAGTATAAGAGTAATTGATTCTAGTATTTATATAAGCAATGGAGTAATTGGTCCAGGCTATCATAGTCATAAAGAAACAGATCAGAGAACATGTTTGGATTGTGGGGTAAATTTTACTCCAACAAAAAATAATGGTTTTTTAAAACCAAAAGAACATTAATATACTAAAAGCAGTTTATTTATAAACTGCTTTTTTTGTTTTTCCGGAAAAATATGCTATAATGCAAATATTACCGTAATTCAGAATACCTGTTATTGTTGTGTTTGATGTTTTTTTTATTTGTCTTTACAAACTTTTTAAATTATAGAAAATCTATGCCACCTATTCAAAAATTTACAACCAAAGCCCGAGATGTGATCAAACGGTCTCATGAACTAGCACTCGAGAGAGGAGAACATTATGTGAATAGCTTTCACTTTTTAGCGGCAATTATTTTCCAAGACGATAGTCCTGTATTACCTGTATTTGAAAAAATAAATTTAGACCTCGCAAAGTTTACAGATGAATTACTCGAAAAAATAGAATCTAATAAACCGATGTCCAGTGTCGTGGATAATTTTCAAATGTACCTAACTGATGATGTAGTTAAAATATTAGATACATCAGTAGAGCTCGCAACTGCCGGCAAGGAACCCTATGTATCGGTAGAACATTTATTCATGGCATTACTGACTCATGTATCAGAAGCGCGCGATTTCTTGCAACGCTATGATATTAATCATAAAACAGTAAATCATGCACTCGATGAATTAGAACAACAGAGATTATCAGGAGACCATCAACCAGTCAAACAGTTTCGTATATTATCTAAATATTCTCGCAATCTGACAAAACTCGCGCTCGCTGGGAAATTAGATCCGGTGATTGGCCGAGAACGAGAAATCAGTCGCGTGATTGAAATCCTCGCACGACGCACTAAAAACAACCCTATTTTGATCGGAGAACCAGGAACAGGTAAAACTGCCATTGCCGAGGGATTAGCCATTAAAATAGCCCAAAATGACGTTCCAGAGTCATTACATAACAAAGACCTGTTTCTGCTGGATATGGGGTTATTAATCGCGGGAACAAAATACCGTGGTGAATTCGAAGACCGTTTAAAGGGTATCATGAAAGAAATCGTCAATTCAGAAAATCAGGCAATATTATTCATCGATGAAATTCATACATTAATTGGCGCAGGTGGGGGAGAAGGAACCATGGATGCTGCGAACTTGTTAAAACCTGCACTCGCTCGTGGAGAATTCCGTGCTATCGGAGCAACGACTGTATCTGAATATCAAAAATACTTTGAAAAAGATCCAGCATTAGCACGACGTTTTCAACCTGTATCAGTATTGGAACCGAGTAACGAAGACACATTATTAATCCTCCGTGGACTCAAGAAAAAATACGAATTATTCCACGGAGTAGAAATCACCGATGATGCATTATCATCAGCAGTTGAATTATCGACACGCTATATCACGAATCGTTTTCTCCCTGACAAGGCCGTAGATCTCATCGACGAGGCTGCTGCTGGACTTAAAATTGCGCTCGAAAACAAACCTACAGAATTAGATGAAGTCGAACGTAAAATTAAACGATTAGAAATTGAAAATGAAGCATTTAATCGTGAGTCAAGTAATACCTCAAATCAAACAGAACGTCAAATAGCTATCAGTCATGAAATCTCAAATATCCGAGAAGAAAACAAAGAATTAGAACAACGATGGTTGAATGAAAAAAACCTCATCACAGGAATGAAAAAAATCAAGAAAGAAATCGATCAATTAAAACATCAAGCCTCTACAGCAGAATTACAAATGGATTTAACATTAGTAGCAGAAATTATTTACGGTAAAATTCCATTACTGGAAAAAACACTCAGAGAATACAGTGAGAAACTTGATAAAATAAAACCTGCTAAACGAATTCTCCGTGAATCAGTCACCGCCGAAGACATAGCACGCGTGGTTGCAAAATGGACAAATATTCCTGTAACAAAAATGCTCGCCCAAGAAACAGAAAAATTAATTCATATTGAATCAGAATTAAAAAAACGTGTAGCAGGCCAAGACGAAGCTATTTCAAAAATAGCTATGGCTCTCCAGCGGTCTCGTGTGGGTATCAATGACCCTAAACGACCTATTGGTTCATTTATGTTTTTAGGTCCGACAGGAGTCGGAAAAACAGAATTAACCAAGGCTCTGACCGAATATATGTTCGATGACGAAAAAGCTATGATCCGTATTGATATGTCAGAATACATGGAGAAACATTCTATTTCTAAATTGATTGGAACTCCTCCTGGATATGTAGGTTACGAAGAAGCAGGTCAATTTACAGAAATGGTTCGTCATAAACCATATAGTGTAATATTGTTTGATGAAATCGAAAAAGCTCATCCTGATGTATTTCATCTCTTACTCCAAGTATTAGACGATGGACGATTAACCGATAGCAAGGGTAGGGTAGTGAACTTTAAAAACACGATTATTATCATGACCTCTAACATTGGTTCATCACATATCCAGAAAATGCAAACACTCGGTTTTGGAGATACAGTAGGGCAGAATTACATTCAGACCAAGGAAAAAGTAATGGACAGTCTGAAAGATTTTTTCAAACCAGAATTTTTAAATCGTATTGATGAAATTCTAATATTTGACACATTGACTCCTGAAATGGTACGAACGATTGCAGAAAACCAGTTTATGAAACTGGCAACTCGCGTAGCCGAAAAAGGCATCACCGTAACAGCAACACCTGCTGTATATGACCACCTGGCAAAGATTGGCTATGATCCACAGTTCGGTGCGCGACCATTAAATCGTGCACTACAAAACCATGTCATTAATCGTATTGCTCCGATGATGCTCAAAAATGAATTAAAAACTGGAGATACTCTGACAATAGATTATTCTGATAAAAAATCAGAACTAACATTTACCATTAGCAAAAAGAAAAAACAATCAACCGTTGCCATGCATATGGATGAAATCATGGGTGTCCCATTATCATAAAACAGTTGATTTAGGGAGAAAAAAATGCTACAGTAGTCAAGTTAATAACTGCTCGAAAACAGGGCAGTTATATGCGTCGGTGGTAGAGTGGTCAAATACAACAGACTGTAAATCTGTCGGCTTCGGCCTACGAAGGTTCGAATCCTTCCCGGCGCACAAAACAAATAAAAACTCTTTTAATTTTTTAAAAGAGTTTTTATTTTAGTTTAATTATTTGTAGCTGGGATTTTTTTTATCGTAATGAAATGATATATTGATTATACCGCCGCCGCAAGGCGTCCACACCTGCAGAAATGCAGGTGTAAATTTTTACCTTGTTTTTAATTGCTTTCTTTATATTGTATTGGTACAAAAGATATATTGTGCGACATTAAGATATTAATCTACCCATATAAAACAATGCCTTGGAATCAATTGATTCCAAGGCATTGTTTGTGTACTTCTCTCTCGTTCTCTGTGCGTGTGCCAGGGTTCGAACCTGGGACCTTTCGAGTATCAGTCGAATGCTCTACCAACTGAGCTACACACGCATCTTTGAAGATAGTAAAATAAATTTTATTATCTTCTCAGGGTTATACTATATCAAAAAAATAGTTAAAAAGCAACATTACTCATCGTCATCATCAGTCCCCTCGCCCCAGTCTCCAGTCTGTAACTGTTCAATGATTTTTTCGATATTACCAACCATAATGAGTGGAATATTTGAAAACGATTGTTTGATACGATGATCAGTGATACGGTCCTGAGGATAGTTATAGGTTCTAATTTTCTCAGAACGCATACCGGTACCAACCTGATTTTTACGATTACTGGCGTCTTTGGCTGCGCGTTCTGCATCAGCGATTTGTTGTAGTTTAGATTTTAAAATCTCGACTGCTTTTTCTTTGTTTGCTAATTGACTGCGTTGATTAGTCGACCGTACCCAAAGACCTGTCGGTATATGGATTACACGAACGGCTGTTTCTACCTTGTTAACGTTTTGACCACCCTTACCACCTGCTCGTGAAGTCTCAAATTCTAATTCTGATTCAGGTAATTCAATAGTGAATTTTTTACGAATAGGCATGATAGCAACCGTTACTGTAGATGTATGAATACGTCCCTGTTTTTCTGTTGCAGGAATTCGCTGTACACGATGTACTCCTGTTTCGTATTGGAGTAATTTATAACAATCAGTTCCTCTGATTTCAAAACTGGCTTCTTTATATCCTCCTACGTCATTAATTGATTCATCCAGTATACGCCATGACCAACCTTGTTTTTCACAATAGCGTTCGTACATCTCTGCCAAGTTTTGAGCGAATAATGCAGCCTCGTCCCCTCCTGCTCCAGCTCGTAATTCCAATACCAATTCATTCGGGAATTCTTCTTCTTCGCGTTCTTTGTCCAGTATTTCAGCTATTTGTTTTTCGATTTCCGTAGCATGAGCTGTTAATCGTTCTAAATCATCTACTGCTAAATCCCCCATTTCTGGATCATTCATTAATTCCTGTGTTTCTAATTGCTGTGAATATACTTTTTCAAGTTCTGTAGCATAGTAATACGTACGAGGATTATTTTTTAATTGTTCAATATCGAGCTGTTTCATAGATTGTTTCAAGTCTTTTGATTATACTAAAAAACCCCTGAAAGTCAAAGGTTTTTTAGATACATTATGCAGTTGCCTTTTTAGCGCGAGCTGCACGTTGTTTGAATTTCTCTGCGCGCCCTGCTGTATCGAGGACTTTTTCAGCACCTGTATAAAACGGATGTGAAGCACTTGAGATTTCTACATTATATAATGGATAGGTTTCTCCATCAGTCCAAACAATGGTTTCTTTTGAATCAAGTGTTGATCCAATAAGGAATTTTTCATTACTTGACACATCATTAAATACAATGTATTTATAGTTTTTTGGGTGGATATCTTTCTTCATGGTTTTTAGTATAGCATAGTATCGCTATTTTGCAAGTAATTTATAGCTATTCTAATTCCCTTCCAATATATCAATATTTGCTTGAATTTTTGCAACGCGTCCGAGAACTTGTTTCCCATAACTGCAATTACTACCTCCTGTTCCATAATATTTACACGCTGCACGGATTTGCCCCGCATATCCAGTACTAGCTCCGAGATCTGATAAATAGAGCGATGAAGCAACAATTGCATCCTCTGCATCCCATGGATTTGCACTGCCAGTAATAGCTGTAATACGGTTTATAAACAATTTCCATGTTGATGGAATAAACTGTGCAGGACCCATAGCTCCTCCCCACCCTGCAACACCTGCAATCGGACATGATACTACTGTTTTATAAGGATCCATACCTAGATTTCTCGTAATTTCCAAAAACGGTGGAATGTCTCGTTTTGGACTCATTGAGTTAGTATATGTTTTTGTACCTGCCGTATTAACCCCTGTACCATCGTTAGCTGGATTAATATAGCAACGTCCTACGTTCGCACCCAGTGCTGATTCCTGGGTCAATATCGCCAATACAAACGCTGCTGGAGTACCTGTTTTTTTCTCGGCTTCTTTCGCGTATTCGAGCGCCGTTCCGAATGGAATGGCTTTGGTACTACCTCCTGCGAAACGGAATAATTCACTGCGGATTTTATCTGCACGAGCCTTTCTCTCTGCAATTACTTGTTCATATGATTTTTCTTTACTTTTACTGATTGAAAGCAAGTTATTTTTCTCTGTTTGTTTTACTTCTACTTGTTTTTTACTTTTTTCAAGTTCATATTTAACATCTAATTCTGCGTCTTGTTTTTGTTCTAATGATTTCTTTTCTTCATCGGTTGCTGCCTTTACTCGTTTAATGGTTTGGAATGAATCCTGTAATGATGCATTAAAATTATCAAAAATATCACGATCGCTGTAATAATCAGAAACGCTGGTATTGGTCAGGAGTAATTCCGGTACTGTAGTTTCCTCGATTTGGAATTTTTTACGTAATATTTGAGCCAATGTCATTTCACCTCGTTGACGTTTATCATCTAATTCACCTATTTTTTTAACTTTTTGAGTGATTTGACCGCCGAGCTGGGTGATCATTTTTTGTTTCAAACTAATTTCAAGTTTTGCTTTATCGATTTGTGATTTTAGTTTTGTTAAATCAGAACCAATCGATGCAGAATTTTTTTTCTGTTCTGATAGCTCTTTTTCTTTTTGTGCTATTTCTACTTGCAATTGTTCTAATTCTCGGCGGAGCTGAGCCTCGTCTGCAGATTGAGCAAAAACACTGGTACTAAAAACACTAGTAGCTACCATCAGAATAATTAATATACAACCAGTTATTTTTTTATAAGTAAGATTAAAATACATAGAAAGAATACCATACTAGTATAGCATACTTTTATAATAAAAAACCAGTGGCAGTGCCAATGGTTTTTTATGTAGATTATTCTGCTGATTCTTCTTCTTTTTTACCTTTTTTCTCTACTGCGATTGAATCAAAATCAATAGTTCCTTCTGATTCTACTTCTTCTTTGATACTTGTAATTGCTGCGACTACTTCTTCTGGTTTGTGATCTTTGAGGGTTACACCATGTGGTAATACGAGATCTGAAATATGGATTTGATCGTGGAGTTCAACGAGAACAGAAATATCAACTGGAATTGATTTTGGTAGATCTTTTGGTAAACATTCGATTTCTACTGTATGAATCATTTTTTCTAATGTTCCGAGACTTGATTTAACTGCTGGTGATTCACCGATGAATTCAAGTTCTGTATGAACTGTTACAGCATGGTGAGCATCAATAGCTACAAAGTCAGCATGGATAACCATATCAGTTCCTGGGTCGATTTGGAATTCATGAATGAGTGTTTGGTGGCTTTTACCATCTAAAACCAATGTTATTGCTGTAGATTGACCTGCATGTTTCCATACTTTTTTAAAGTCTTCACGAGTAATAGTAATACTAACAGGACTGGTAAATCCAGAACCATAAATAACTGCAGGAATATTCCCAGCAATTCTCATAGCTGGCAGTGATTCTGTAGCTGATCGATTGTGTGCATTAAGTGTAATCATAATAGTGCCATTATACATAGATTGGTAACTTTTGCAAGGATATTCCCCTGCCCTATGATTGATTTGTTGACAATAGTATTAGAGTGTAGTAGGATAAAGATAAACTAAAATTGAACAATTATGTATTTCCAAATTTTATTGAGTACTATGAAAATCGAAGAAGTATCGACTCCATTTGCTACTGTAAGTAATAATAGAGGAACTTCTTCTGGCTCACTCTTTTCTATAGAACATATCTATATGTATATATGCTATAGATTATATAGTCCTTGTGTTGTAAGCACTAAAGAATTTTTAAATCTTATTGAAAGATTAGAAATTTTAATGAAAAATGAAAAAATAGCATTGTGTGTAAAAAGAATTGAACACGATGAAATACAGCATCAACAAAGAGAATCCGCATTTAAAATATCTCTTATTACTTTTAAAAATTTTTTGCAAAACAAAAAGAAACCAGAAATTGATTTTGTACCTATTGATCTTGATTTAAAATTTAAAATCCCAGATGATCACTTAATTTGTGCAACTTAAGTACCAAAAAACCTGATACATTGTATCAGGTTTTTTTAATTACTTTATTACCCTTCGCAAGAAATACAAACACCATCATCACTGGTAATCACATTTGGTTTTGGTTTTTGGGTTTGATTTTGTACTTCTGCTTCTTGTAATTTTTTACGTCCGAATTGTTGTGCAGCATTCATACTGTGTTGGTAGTATAATGTTTTGACTCCTTTTTCCCATGCATAGAGATATAATGCATTGAGGTCTTTGGTGGCGATACTTGGATCAATCATGAGATTGAGTGACTGCGCCTGATCGATAAACTGTTGACGGTCTGCAGCCTGGTCAATAATGACACGTTGATTAATCTCACTAAATGTACGAAAAACGTCTTTTTCATGACTGGTGAGAAAATCCAGATGTTGTACTGAACCATCATTATCACGGATATTACTCCATACATCGGTTGTATTTTGACCCTTTTCATCCAATAATTTTTCGAGAGCTGGGTTTTTAATCGTTACCTTGATCTTATCGAGATCTTTTACGAAACAATTCGACATCATTGGTTCGATACTTTGTGAAACTTGACCTAAAATAAAAGCAGATGATGTTGTTGGTGCAATAGCGAGCAATGTCGTATTACGACGACCGTACCCTTCTAATATTTTTGGTTCACCGTATTCTGCAGCTAATTGTTCTGAGGCCCCGTAGGCTTTATCGTGAATTAATTTAAATATTTCTTTGTTTAAATCATAGGCTTTTTGGTCTTCCATTGCGATATTATTTTCCTGTAAAAATGTATGCCATCCTAATACACCCAATCCGAGCGCACGGTGTTCACTGGCAAATTTATAAGCCCGCTGCATAAAATAAAATGCAGATTGTTTTTTAGGATCTGAACTGTCGCGCAAGGCCTCGAGTCTTTCCAGGAATGCTGAAATAACAGTATCTAAAAACATTACCAATGTTTCTACTGCATCGGTGTCTTTCCATTCATTATAATGACGGAGATTCATTGATGAGAGACAACATACAAATGAAATTTCATCACTGGTTGGTAATGCAATTTCAGAACAGAGATTACTGCCGTGGATTTTCATATTTTTGTCTTTATAGACATCAACAGTATTATTATTTACCGTATCAGTAAACAATATATATGGGTATCCGATTTCAGTACGTCGTTGTATTATTTTAGCCCATATTCTGCGTTTTTCCTGATCTCCGTCTACCATTGCTCGTAACCAATCATCGGTTACTGTTACCGCATAGGTTGATTCCTGGATTGGATGACCTTCTTTACCGATATTTAAAAACTCATCAATATCACCATGCTCCACCGGTAAATAGGGTGCAAAGTGTCCACGACGAACAGTACCCTGACTAACAATGTTAATCAAGTTATCGAACAATTCCATAAAATGAACTGCTCCTGATGAATGACCATTACCTGCAATAACAGATCCACGTGGACGAACATCTGCAAAATGCCCTGCTGTTCCACCACCATATTTTGTCATCATACCTACTTCTGCATGGGTATATAAAATACGCGACATATCATCTGCGATGTAACTCGAAAAACAACTAATCGGTAACCCACGAGAGAGTCCATAATTAGTCCAAATAGGTGTTGCAAGTGAATAAAATCCACGAGACATGAAATCTACGAATTTATCAGCAAATCCTGGTTTATTCAGGTATTTTTCTGCGATTTCTGCAATTTCTCTGATGCGGTCTTCGGCTGATTGACCATTCATAAGATAATCTTTTGCAAGGAATTTTCTACTGTTTTCATTAAGCCAGTACATAGTATGGTTATGTATATCAAGAACGTATCAAATCTTTTATTTTTTATTTCGAAGCCTTGTGTGACGCATTCCTAACAATAAATATTAGAATGCGGAGACTGCAGAAATGAAAAATAAAAGATTTGATACGTGATGAATATATATTAAAAATTAATAATTAAAAGAGATCATCGCTGGTAATACTTTTACTTTTCTTGTTATAGTTAATAGATTTTTTATTAAAGAAATCACCATGTTTTGTTGCTATTACCTCATCATAGAACCATTCAGATTGCGCCAATAGTACATCATCGGTTGTAAAGATTTTACTCACACCGATACTTTCCAGTGAATTATTAAAACGTTTTTTAATAAATTCAATAACTACTGCCTGTGGCATAAAATCCAATTCTCCTTGTTCAAAAATCCATTCGACAACCTTTTTCTCTGCTTCAAAGGCTTCATGACACAGTTTTATAACATCTGCTTCAAATGTTGCATCAAACCATGATGGATTTTCTTCCTTGATGATATTAATTAAATCTATTCCAAATAATCCATGGATTTGCTCTTCTTTTGAGGTTGCTTCTACTGCGTTTGAGATACCTTTAAACAAGTTTTTGTACTTGTTAAATGACATCATAATGAGGAATTGTGAAAACAAAGAAACGTGTTCGATAAATAATGAGAAAAGGAGTATTGATTGACTGTATTCTCGATTGTCTTCACTACGTGCATGTTTGAGAGCTTTTTCCAGATAATTTACACGATCCATTAATACTGGAATAGATTTTATTTTTTCAAACTCATCATTTAATCCTAATATTTCAAGTAAGTGTGAATATGCATCCATGTGACGAACTTCACTTTCGGCAAATGTAAATCCAACAGCACCTATTTCTGGTTTTGGCATTTTTTTATAAATATCACCCCAAAATGTTTTTACTGCTACCTCTATTTGTGCAATAGCGAGCATCGTGTTTTTTATAACATTTTTTTCTTTATCATTAACATGTACTTTGAAATCTTGTACATCACTGACAAAGTTAAATTCTGTATGAATCCAGTATGAATGTCTCACTGCATCAGAATATTCAGCTAATTGTGGATATTCATAGGGTTTTAAATTAATTCGTTTTTTAAAGATATCTTGTTTACGTTCTTTGTTGCGCTCTTCTCGGTATAATATGTATGATCGAGCAACCTCATAATCACCCTGTTGTGCTATTACTCGTTCAACAATGTCTTGGATATGTTCTACTTCTGGGATACATTCCTCACCTTTTGCTGTTATTGTATCACAATGATATTCGAGCTGACGAACGACTTGTAATGTCAGTTTCTCAAGATCTGCATCAAATAATGGTTTATTGTTTGCAATATATGCACGAGCAATAGCGCTCGTAATTCGAGAGGCGTCAAAAGACACAATAGATCCACTACGTTTTTTGATGAGAGTGAGTGACATAAGAAGCAAAAGGTAGAAATTAGCGATTAATAAAATTCTTGTAGACCTATTTTATCCTGCAATACACCCAAACGCAAGTAAGTATGTTATAAAATTACTAGTGTGGAATAAAATTTTTCAGATGTAAAACAGACCCCACAGTAAAGCCTTTATTTACGGCTTGTCCGGCATTCATTTCGAGCACATATTGCGCAGGTGTATCAGAAACAATTGTTTCAGGATAGCTCTGTGGTTGTACATTTGAAAAAACTTGAACAATACGCATATGACTGTCTAAATAAATAATATCAAGTGGAAACAACATATCGCGCATCCAGAATTTGTAATACCCAGATTCAGGAAAAACAAACATCAT
>JACCDG010225880.1_pt1 | contig 30471 bp, 21 predicted proteins | sample 7442471 | NCBI WGS metagenome assembly JACCDG01 (sample SAMN15323444, study PRJNA562643) | freshwater metagenome | isolation source: river surface water | place: USA:Blue River Watershed | collected 2017-08-17 | reverse complement strand
CTTTCGAATTTTTTGAAGTAGAAAATGAAAAAGAAAGAGAAAATGTCCAAGTAAAATTTTAAAAAATCATCCCTAACACCCGCCGGGTTAATTTTAACCCGGCGGGTGTTTTTATTGACAAAATATAGTATTTCTTGTTATATTAAACTGAAATAACTCATCAATTACAGATAAAAATATGTACAATCAAATTACAAAAAATAAACAAAAAAGCTTTCTTTTAATGCTAATCTTTGTGGCTGTGATTGCCCTACTTGCTTGGGTCTGGAGCCAATATTCAAATACTGGCTCAAGCATGGTAGTCTTAGCCATTGTAATCGCCTCTCTAATGAGTCTTTTTAGTTTTTATGCTGGCGATAAACTAGCCCTTTCCTCTGCTGGCGCCAAAGAAATCAAGCGCGAGGACAATCCTTATGTCTGGCGCATGGTAGAAAACTTGAGCATCACCGCTGGCTTACCAATGCCAAAAGTCTATATTATCAACGATGCCAGCATGAACGCTTTTGCTACTGGCCGTGATCCCGAACATGCCTCCATTGCTCTTACCACCGGTATTATCCAAGGCTTAGAAAATGAAGAGCTAGAAGGAGTCATTGCTCATGAGCTTGCTCATATCAAAAACTATGATATTCGTGTCATGATGGTAGTGATAGTTTGTATCGGCATCATCACTTTGTTATCTGATTGGCTCTTGCATAGCTTTTTGTGGCGAGGCAACAAAGATAGCGACAACAAAGCAAATGCTGTGATTATGGTCATAGGTTTAGTCTTGGCCATCCTGTCCCCACTCTTTGCCCAGCTGATTCAAATGGCCGTTTCTCGCAAAAGAGAGTTTTTAGCTGACGCTTCCGGTGCACTACTTACTCGCTATCCAGAAGGTCTGGCTAGAGCCTTAGAAAAAATCTCAGCTCAAAATAGCATTCATCAATTAAGTCACGCTAATAAAGCAACAGCTCACTTATATTTTGCTAATCCTTTTAAGGCAAAAAGTGTGAGTAAACTATTTTCCACTCACCCTCCGGTTGAAGAAAGAATACAGGCTCTAAGAACTATGTAAAAAACTATGGACAATGAACTAGAAGACACTTTAAATAAATTTACTTATCATTTTAAGCAAGTTTTGATTCATGCTCAAGATTTGGCTTTGCGAAAAAATCAGGCAGAAATTGAACCACTAGATATTTTATTATCTTTACTAAATACTAGGGGTGCTTTGGGTGCAGAAATTTTGACTAAAAAAAATATCAATAACATTTTGACAGCTGAAGAAGAAATCAGTAAAGTCCAAATCAACATTCAAGATCTAGAAAATTTACCCCAACCATCTGAAGAGTCCCAAAAAATTATAGAAAAAGCTATTATCATTGCTTTTAAGCACCAACATAAATACATTGGCACTGAACATTTGCTTTGGGGCTTATCCGAAAGTGAGAATAAACATATTTTACAAATTTGGCACAAAGCTAGCACCAGTAAAGAAAAAATTCAACAACACTTGCACTTTGTTTTAAAAGGCACTTCAAAATTTGGTGACTTAGCTAAAAATGACAACCAACATGAACATGAGCTAGAAGATATTTTGGAAAATGAAATTGCCAATAATCCTTTAGATAGTTTTGCTTTGGACCTGACAAACCAAGAAGTTCAAAACGGCATTGACCCCGTCATTGGCCGACAAAAAGAAATAGATAGACTAATACAAATTTTATCTCGCCGTACCAAAAATAATCCCGTACTCTTGGGTGATGCTGGCGTAGGAAAAACTGCCATCATAGAGGGTCTAGCAAAAAAAATAACTTTGGGGCTTGTGCCTGATGTTTTGTTAAACAAAAAAATCTTGAGCCTTGATCTGTCTAGTGTCATCGCTGGTACAATGTACAGGGGCGAATTTGAAGCTCGCTTAAAACAAATCATTGATGAAGCTAAAAAAGATAAAAATATTATTATCTTCATTGATGAATTACACAACATCATGGGCGCAGGCTCCAGTGGTGGCTCGCTAGACGCGGCCAACATCTTGAAACCAGCTCTTGCTCGTGGACAAATTCGTTGTATTGGTGCCACTACTTTTGAGGAGTACAAAAAATACATCGAAAGTGATAAAGCTTTGGAAAGAAGATTTCAAGCTATCCACATCAATGAGCCAAGTGAAGCGGAAACTCTTGCTATTTTGACAGGACTCAAAGAAAACTACGAGAAATTTCATCATGTCAAAATTCATGACTCCGCTCTCAAAGCCGCTATCGATTTGAGTCAAAAATTTTTGGCTGACAAAAAACTACCTGACAAAGCCATTGATCTTTTAGATGAAGCGGCGGCCAAATTCAAAGTGCAAATGAGCAAAAATAATTTTGCGCAAAAAATAAAAGAACTAGAACAAGAAATCAAAGCGAATCAACAAAAAAAACGAGCTGCTATTTTGGCCGAAAACTATCTAGAAGCCATGGAGCACAAAAACAAAGAGGCTGAGATCCGCAAAAACTTGGCTAAAAATCAAGTACTCTACGAACAAAGTCAAAATAAATATCAAGGTGAAATAGACATTGACGATATCAAAGAAGTCGTAGCCAAAATCACTGGCATTCCTCTGGCTACTGTTAATTTAAGTGAAAAAAATAAACTAATCCGTTTAGAAACTCACTTGAAACAAAATATTTTTGGTCAAGAAAAAGCCTTGCAGACTATCGCCTCCACTATTCGCAAAGCCAAAGTAGGTTTGAATGATATTAACAAACCATTAGCTTCTTTTATGTTTTTGGGGCCAAGTGGAGTCGGCAAAACTGAAACTGCTAAATTGCTAGCTGAAACTATTTTTGGAAATAGACAAAATATTTTGCGCATCGATATGTCAGAGTTTGCCGAGAGCTTTAATATTTCTAAACTCATTGGCGCACCTGCTGGCTATATCGGCTACAAAGAAAGCAACAAACTAAGTGATGTGGTCAAAAACAAACCACACACTTTGATTCTTTTTGATGAAATAGAAAAAGCTCATAGTGATGTTTTCAATTTGCTCTTACCAATTTTAGAAGAGGGTGAGCTAACTGACGCTAGTGGTCGAGTGGTCAATTTCCGTAACTGTGTCATTGTCATGACCTCAAACATCGGCCTAGAAGAATTTAATCAGCAAATGGAAATGGGTTTTGAAGTAGAAGAAGAAAATTTACAAAATGACTTTGCAAAAATTAGTCAAAAAATATCAAGCTCTTTGACTGACTATTTTCCACCAGAATTTTTGAATCGTTTGGACAATGTCGTTATTTTTGAACCGATAAACAAAACAGCTGCTGCCAAAATTATCAAACAAAACATCAAACAACTCCAGCAAAAATTAGAAAATCAAAATATCATTTTTAGTCTTGATCCAAAAATCATCAAATACTTACTTGAACAACACTCTGCTCTGCAAGCTGGTGCTCGGGGCTTGAAAAAACTAATAGACACCGAACTGACAAATCAAATTGCTTTGAGTATTTTACAAAAAAATAAAACTAAACTCAAAGCCACTATCAATAAAAATAAAATAACTATTAAATAACTTTTTTGAAGAAAAAGCGATAATATGAAGATCTGGGAAAATATTTTGGATTTTATTTGGCCAAAATTTTGTCTATCCTGCCATCAAGAAGGATCTTTTTGCTGTCAAAATTGTCAAAAAAATATTCAACTACTCCCATTAGACTATGAGGCTTGGAATGACAACAAAGATTTTGTTTTTGAAAAGTGCTATGTTTGTCTAGATTTCCAAGCAACACTCACAAAAAAATTGATAAAAACTTTTAAGTACAGCTACATTCAGTCATTGAGTGAAATATTAGCTAGCATCTTATGGCAACAAGCGCGAAGAATGCACTTACCGACAAACACCATCATCACTAACATTCCGCTACATCTCAAAAAGAAAAAACAAAGGGGCTTTGACCAAACAGAAATTTTAGCTAAAACTCTCAGCGAAAAAACTAAAATACCTTATTTAGCACTTTTGACAAGAGTAAAATTTAATAAAACACAAGCCCAGCTAGATAAAGCCGCTCGCCTAGTCAATGTGCAAGATATCTTTAAAATTAACCCTAAAATCCAGACCAACGCTCAAACAACAGTTTTATTGATAGACGATATTGCCACCACCGGCGCTACTTTAAATGAGGCGGCTAAAATCCTCAAATTAGCTGGTTATCAGCATATCATTGCCTTAGTTTTAGCTAAAAATTAAAAAATAGCTCAATATTGCCAAAATACTAAAAATATACTATGATATAGCCTGTTATTCATATATTTACATGGAGAGGTGCCTGAGTGGTTGAAAGGGGCACCCTGCTAAGGTGTTATCCGGGAAACTGGATCGAGGGTTCGAATCCCTCCCTCTCCGCCACACTTAGCTTTCGCTACGCTCCAGCTTCGCGTGGCACGGCCAAGAACAACAAAACATTTTAAGGAGAGTTGGCAGAGTGGTCTAATGCGGCAGTCTTGAAAACTGTTGTCCTGAAAGGGACCGAGGGTTCGAATCCTTCACTCTCCGCCATTTAATATGTCCTCGTAGCTCAGTGGATAGAGCGTTTGGTTGCGGTCCAAAAGGTCGCAGGTTCGACTCCTGCCGGGGACACCATAAAATCACAGCTTAATAGGCTGTTTTTTTACGCCTCAATAATTTAATATAAAAATATTCGCCAAAATGGTGGACTAATTAAAATTATGCTATAATATAAATGAAATTAATCATATGGCAGAAGAAAATAATGCACAAAAAATAAGCGAAGAAGAAGCTGATTTAGAGACCATAGACGACACTGAAGAAGCACAAAATATTGGAAAAATTTTAGCTTCTTGGGAAATACCAGAATTTCATAAACACGACAAAGTAAAAATGTGGTACATTTATTTTTTTGCTGCTGTTATTTTACTTTTAATTTATTCTTACTTCAGTAAAAATCCTCTCTTTGCCCTGATCATTGTTTTATTTAGCGTCCTCTATATTTTTAGTGAAAGGAATGAGCCAAAGACTTTTGTTTTTTCTATCGCTGAAGATGGTTTAGTAATAGAAAATAAATTTATCCCTTATAAAAAACTAAAAAAATTCTACATCATCTATCAACCACCTTACGCCAAAAACCTGTACTTTGAACCAAACAATTTAATCATGCCACTCATCAATATTCCTTTAGAAAAAGAAAACCCTGTTGAAGTACGAAAAATACTTTTACAGTATCTCAATGAAGATTTGGAAAAAGAAGAAATACCAAATTCTGAAAGTATCAGTCATTTATTAAAACTATAAAAATCGCAAGATTTATTTTATTGTGCTAATTTTTTTATGTCTGATCTGGAAACTAGCATAGTCAATCTACATAAAATAGCCAAAGAAAAGAAAAAAGACTTGGCAAAAATAGGAATCAAAAGTGTCAATGATTTATTATGGCACTTTCCTTTTAGATATGACGATTTAAGTGAAATAAAAGATATTCAATCACTAGAAGAAGGCGTACTTGCAACTATCCGGGTAAAAATTTTGCAACTTAAAACCATTCGCTCTTGGAAAAGAAAAATCACCATTACTGAAATACTAGCCACTGACGGACAAGGACAAATCAAAGCAGTTTGGTTTGGACAAAAATTTATCTCTCAAATTATAAAAGTCGGTGATGAAGTATTTTTGAGTGGTAAACCAACTTGGCAAAATGCTTTGTGGCAATTTTCTAGCCCCAGCTACGACAAAGTCAAAGCCATCAATCTACATAGCGCTCGTTTGGTACCTATTTATCATAGCAGTGGCACTATCACTCAAAAGCAACTGCGTTTTTTGATTAGCCTAGCTCTGAAACTTACACCAACAGCTGACGATCCTCTGCCAGCCGATATTTTAAATACTGAAAAATATCCTTGGCTTTATGAAGCTTTGCAAAATATTCATTTTCCTGAGGAAGCAGCTGATTTAGAAATAGCGAGCAACCGCTTAAAATTTCAAGAGCTATTTTATCTACAATGCAAATATCAGCTTGCTAAAAAAGATTATGTTCAACAAAGTTCTTGGCCGATGAATATCCAAGAAAAAACTTTACAAACTATTATCAAAAATTTACCTTTCAAACTCAGTGGAGACCAAAATACTGTTCTTAAAGAAATTTTACAAGACCTAGAGTTAGACCAGCCGATGAATCGCTTGGTTGAAGGTGATGTCGGTTCTGGCAGAACTATTGTAGCCATCCTTGCAGCTGTGAATGCCATGCACCAAAAAGAAAAACTCCAAGTTGCCTTGATGGCACCAACCGAAATTTTGGCTTGGCAACATTTTCAAAATATCCAAAAAATATTACCTGACAGCTATTTAGACAAAATGGCTTTTTTAAGCAAAGATGCTCACTATATAGGATCAAACAAACTTACTAAAACAAGCGTACTAGAAAGCATCCAAAAAGGAAGTGTGCAAATGATTATTGGCACGCACTCTCTTATTCAAGATAAAATCAAATTTAAAAAACTTGCCCTAGTAGTCATAGACGAACAACATCGTTTTGGCGTCAAACAAAGACAAGCTTTAAAACAAAAAAATCAAAAACAAGTGCCTCATCTACTGAGTTTAACAGCTACCCCCATTCCTCGCACCTTGGCTTTGACTCTCTATGGTGATCTAGATATCTCTATTATCAAGGAAAAGCCGGCCGGTCGCTTAGTACCAAAAACATTGTTAGTGCCGGAAAAAAAACGCGCTGGTGCTTATAAATTTTTACAAGAAAAAATAGCTAGTGGCCAGCAAGTTTTTGTGGTTTGCCCATTGATAGATGAAAATGATGCCTTGGGCTACAAGTCGGTCCAAAGTGAATACAAAAAACTGAACGAAAATATTTTTCCTGATTTAGAAATTGGCTTACTCCATGGTAAACTCAAAAGCCAAAAAAAAGAAAAACTGATGCAACGCTTTCAAAACAATGAATTCCCCATATTAGTTTCAACTTCAGTGATTGAAGTGGGTGTTGATGTGCCTAATGCAACTGTAATTTTGATTGAAAGTGCTGAGCGTTTTGGCTTATCACAATTACATCAATTTCGTGGTCGAGTAGGTAGAAACTCTCTGCCAAGCTGGTGCTTACTTTTTACTACCAACGACGACAAACTCAATACTGCTCGCCTCAAAGCTTTGGCGCAAAATAATAATGGCTTTGAACTAGCTGAGCTTGATTTGCAACTCAGAGGTAGTGGAGAAATATTTGGCACCAAACAAACTGGCTTGATGCAACTAAAGATCGCTAAGCTCAGCGACACTGAACTAATAAAAAAGGCCCAAAGCTGGGCCAAAAAAATCGTCTATGAAGAAAAATATCTCTCTAATCAGCAATTACAAAAATTGCTCAATGATCTAAAAATAGAAATGCATTTAGAATAACTAGCCAACTGGTTAGTTATTTTTTAACTTGCCGCACATCTTTCTGAGTATGGACTCCATACACAAAAAGGAGCTAAGCTTTCACAAAGCTCTTGATTGTTCCCGACGGACAAACATGACCCAGTAAAACAAGTATCTAAATCCTCCTCGTGAGAATTTGCATTACACAATGACTCACAAGTATTGAACGCACCACCTTTTAAACCTATATGCCAACCGGAAACCAAATTTCCACAACAAAGCAATCGATCAGGAACACTTTGATAAAGCTCAGCCATCAAAGGAATAGTATCAACTTTACAAATGTGATTCTCTGTGCAACGACCTAAGCCATTAGGAGTAGTAAACCACTCACACATATAAGACAGCTCATTGCATTGTTCTTGATTTAAACCGGTGCAATTTTTAATGCCACTAGAATTTACTAATTGCTGGGTAGTAATATTATTAATATTTAAACCATTAAAACTAACTAGCCTAGTAGTGATATTACTCAAAAGTAGATTACCAGCAAATAATAATGTAAGACCAAGCAGTGATCCTTTGATAGTATCTTTAGCATTGTCTATTTTACCAGCATTGCCAGAGGCCATAATCCATTGCCAGGCAGCAAAGACAATCATAAACATTGCCATCAAACCAGCCAGGCCTGCTCCATATTTATATAAAGCATTAATATAAACTATGATAGCATCTCCTTTGGAGCTTATAATCAAGCCATTGGGACAATTGCCATCTTTTTCATCATTCAAAGGAAAGCCTGGGATAGGAAAAGCTGGTTGGAAACAAATCGGCTCTATTTTTTTTGTCACGCTATAGACGCTAGCTGCTGTTTCACCTGATCCGCCACAACTACCGACGCTAGCATGCACATGGTCATCTTCAAAAATGGCCCGGCCTCCACAATCTGTCACTTGTTGTATAATAGGATTTGCTTGTGCTAAGTTTGATGCCCGTAAATCTATGGCATAAGAGCCCCCAGAGCAAGCTCTGCCACCATCAATCAACCTCCCGCCATAATGATCAGATGAGCGATGATGACTGCAGGGTGGCTGACTCCAATTTGTAACACATTGTTCAAAAATACTCGGATCATCACCAATAGAGGTAATAATCAAATTTGGATTTCTACTAGCCAAACAAGAAATCAGACCAGCTAAATCAGGACTCGCTTGATAACACCGATCTCTCTCATCGCCGGCCTCCACTCTCAAGCCATTACAAGAAGCTGGTTCTAACAACTGAGCTGAAGCTAAATCTGGAGAAAAAAATACTAACAAAAAAATTAAGCTGAAGAAAAACTTAGAGACATTTCTTAAAAAATAATTTACTAACTCCATAGTAAAAATAAAAAAAATTAGTTCAAACTAGCAGACAGTCTACATTGACAGTTTTCTGTACTATTAGTTTGACATAAAACAGGTATACCAGAAACATCACTCTCTGAAATATAAGAACACCTCTCGTTACCTTCGCATCTTAAACCCTTACAGACAACATCAGCGCCTTCCAGTCTAATGTTAAAATTGGTATTACAATCATGATTTAATGCGGCTTCTTCACAGGTTCTGACGGCTGTGGCATTTACCCTATCTACGCATTGCCAAGAAGAATTTGATTCTGAAACACCTCTGACATATTTCCATTCACAAGCACCGACGCATTTTGACGCTTCCTCAATGGCCCTGCAACCTATAAACTGCTGGGTAGTAATATTATTAATATTTAAACCATTAAAACTAACTAGCCTAGTAGTGATATTACTCAAAAGTAGATTACCAGCAAATAACAGCGTTAAACCTAATAGAGCCCCACGGATAGTATCTTTAGCATTGTCTATTTTACCAGCATTGCCAGAGGCCATGATCCATTGCCAGGCAGCAAAGACAATCATAAACATTGCCATTAGGCCAGCTAAGCCTGCTCCATATTTATATAAAGCATTGATATAAACTATGATAGCATCTCCTTTGGAGCTTAAAATTTTACCCCCGGGACATCCGTCCTTTGCACCATCCAACTCAAAACCTGGGATAGGAAATTCTGGTTTAAAACAGACACCCTCAGCTAAAGAGCTGCTTGGTAAAACAAAAAAGACAAAAGCTAAAAAAATTATACCTAAATATATTCTTTTTTGTTTCATACTATTTTAATAAAATACTCTGCAAACTACCAGAGCTTTTGTCAGTAAAATACAACACGGAGCCATCTCCAGATAAAAATAAATTATAAGCTGTATAACTACCATCTTCCCCTACTGGACTTGCTAACAATGTTTTTGTGCCTGTATTTAAATCAATATAATAAAAATTATCATTGTAACTATCTGCTATATCCGGATAAAGTCCAGCTCCCCGTGGCAAACCCTGTGGCACTGCACAGTAAAGCGCATTTTCTCCACCAAAAGTACATTTATCTGGCCAAGTTGATAAATTAAGAGAAACTTTGAGGTCACCTAAATTGTTTGATTTTCCACCTGTGACCCAAAGATTTGGCAAATAGTCTGTTTCTTGATTGTAAACACTGTATAATAGACTTGAGCCTTCTGGTGACCATCTACTTTCAAAACCACTACCTTGTACTGTAAAAGAACGCAAAGACTGCCCCTCGGGAGTAATAGGAAATACTTCTTGCCTCTGCAAATCATATTGTTTGCGGTACATCGCAACGACCTGATTGTCTGGAGAATAACCAATTTGCACATCTTTGACCTTATCAGCCAAACCCTCTACCAATCTCATACCAGAGCCATCATCGTTGGCAATCACTAGCCAATTATCTTCTGCATTTGCGCCTAACCAGCTAGCAGTAATCTGTTGGCCAGAAGCATCAAAATCAAAGTTAGATAATTCTACTGGCAAAGTCACACTCTTGCCTGTACGAAAATTGTACAAAACATTCATGCCGTCTGGATATTCCAAAATTGCTTTTTCATCTCTATCTGACCAAATGATATTTTCTACTTGATAAAATTTTTTGTCTGTCAAAAGTTCAGGCTTGCCTTGGGCATTGATACGAAAAAATTGATTAGTACTTTTATCATAATACTTCAAGCCATTTTCAGTACTTTTTAGACCAGCTACTTCTGCTGAGCTTAACTTGCTCACCGCTGTCAAACCACCATTGGCTTTGGTAGAAACTTTATTTTCATCAAAAAAATTTTGCCAAGGCAAACCAGAGTTTTGTTCGGGATCTTCTGTTACTATATTTGGACCACCTTGATTAGTACCAGGGATCACTCCCCCAGAAAAATCATTGGGGTCAACCGGAACTACTTTGGCTGTACGAAAAAAAACCCAATATAATGCAAAAATCATAACAACAATAAAAATGAAAAAAGTAATAAATGATAAGATTTTTTTCCAATTCATAATTATATAATGAATAATTGATTTCTTAAATACATGTTAATTTGTTATTCCTGCCCAAATAAATTCAACTGGATCTGACGCAATAGCCAAAATAAGGACTATTAATAAAAAGCTAACTAGCATAGCGACTGATAATAAGATATATAAAATGAGCTCCAATTGCTCTAGGGCAATCGCTTTAGCGCCGTACAAATTACCAGCGATAAACTGAACAGACATGATAATATAGGTAACAATAAGGCCGACCACAGTAACCGCAAAAGTAACATTGACAATACGCAAAACTAAACGCTTGGTATTTTTGACTACTAGTTTTTTGACTTGGTCAGCAGCCTGAGCTTGCACACCTTCGCTTACAGCCTGCTTTTTATCCTGCGCCAAAGCTCTGGCATTATCTAATTCTTCTGCTAAAATTTCTGCCATTTTATTGCCAGCTTACTTGATCAACCAACCAAACATCTTGACTCAAAATTAAATTTACCAAAACAGACTGAGTATAAATTTTTTCCTGCAAATCTGTATTTGTCTCCACTCTTTGAGTCTGCACCAAAACTTCCGCTGTTCCATTTGCTTCATCTAAATCATTAAGCACATAGGAAATACTTTTGGTAGTAACTCCATAAAAATCATCACGGTCATAATTAAGCTCTATGCTATTGATATAATTTTGCATTTTCTTAGTTGACAAAGATAACAGTTGTTGTAAATTTTGTCCTTGATTATCAGTGGACCAAGAGCCAAAGCGAGCTACATAAGTTTTAGCTAAATTTGCTACTGTAAACTCGGTACTTGCTTCTTCGCTTGGTGCCTCTGGAGCCAAAACTATACTTTCCACTGGAAATATTGGTTGACTTTCAATGCTGTATATATCTGGTGGCAAGGTCTCATCTTTTTTCAAAAAAAATATCAAGCCCACAACAAAAACTATAAGTAATACTCCCAAGACAACAAACAATATTTTCTTTTTTTTATTTTCCATATAATTACATTTTTTCTTCTTCTAACATCGCTTCTTCAAACTCCCTTTTGGCATCTTCTATTTCTAATAATTGCCTTGGGTCAGAAGTGATGATCTGATGTTCGGCATAAGAAGCTTGTACTTTGATAGCAGCGTGTTTACTGCCTGCAAAAAAGATACCCTCACCCACACCGGACTCAAGTAATAAATATTTTTCCCCTTCAGTCAACATAAAGGTCTTTTGCACCAAAGCAATAGAGGCTGGAGATTGTTTGAGTAACAATTGCAAAGAAGAATTAGTCACAATCGCCGCTCCATAAGGTGACGTCAAAAAATCATTCACATCTTGGGTGATAGTTGTGACACCCAAATAATATTTACGACAACGCTTCACTAAAGCATACATAAACTTAGCACTATCCTCATAACGCATCATCAACCAAGCTTCATCAACCACCAAAATCCTTTTTTTCATCTCACTTCTAATGATATTCCAAATATAGTTGATGATGACATACATACCGATAGGTCTTAGCTCATCCTCTAAATCACGGATGCTAAAAACTACCAGCTGATTATTGAGTTTAATATTGGTAAAACTATTAAACAAGCCAGCAAATGTGCCTTCGGTATATTTCTTTATACGCAAAGCCATATCCTCTCCACCTTCCATACCTAATAAAATATCTTCTAAATCAGACATCAATGGAGGCTGAATATTGGCTAAATCTGAAGTGGCGGTAATATCTTTTTTGGCATAAGTTTCAAGCAAGGCTCTATCAAGCAAAGAATCTTCAGCATGAGTCAAATCACCAATCATCAAGCGAATCAAGCCCTTGAGTGTGATGACAGCGCTACGCAAAATATCTTCTGGCTTATTGTCACCACCAATGCCTCTTGGTAAATCAAAAGGATTAAGTTTATTTTCTGAGTTTAAAGAAACATTGATATAGGCACCACCAACCGCTTCTGCCAAATGCTCATACTCATTTTCTGGATCAATAATCAAAACATCTGTGCCCAACATCAAAGAACGCAAAACTTCTAGCTTAATAGCATAACTCTTACCTGCACCGGAAGTAGCAAAAACAACGGCATTAGCATTTTGCAAACTAAATCTATCAAACAAAATCAAACTATTGTTATGTCTATTGATACCAAACAAAATGCCTTTATCTGAAGTAAGCTCACTGGATACAAAAGGAAAAGAAGAGGCAATCGGTGAACTATTCATGTTGGTAGTGATAGTCAACTCATCGTTGCCTAATGGCAAAGTAGAGTTAAAACCTTGTTCGGTCTGAAACAAAGCTCTACGAGAATAAATAAGCTGAGCGCCCAATAAATTTTCTACTCTGTCGGTGGCCAAATCAAGCTCTTCTAGTTTATTGGCATAAATCGTAATATATAAACCAAACTGAAAAAATTTTTCTGTACCCTGTGACAAAGAATCTCTAAGTGCTTCAATGTCCTGCAAAGCTGTTTCCGTGATTGGGTCGCGTGGCGCACCTTTTTCATGGTCAGACATAATCTGTGCTTCCATCGTACCGACTTTGTTGCGCAATTGTTTCAAAACTAAAGCAATGTCCAAAGGATAAAAAAACATCGAAATATCCAAGACCAAACTTTCATTGATGATCGGAGCAAACCAACCAACCGTCACATACCTAGGATAGGTCATCACAAACAAAGTACGCACATAAAGATTATTTAGGCGCAACAAATTTGTCTCCACTTGCATAGAAGCCGGAGCAATGATGTCCCTGACTGAAACCACGCCTTCACGAAAAACTTTTTCCGCTTCTAGCAAAGCCTTATTTTCAGCATCTAACTTTGGATTACTTTTGACTGGGGGCACAGGCGTGGGTGCTTGATTTTGTTTTATTTTATTTGCTTCAAACATCAGTTTCTACTCTTAATTTATTTATATCCTCTAAGGGCTGTTTTTGAAATAAATCTGGATTATAGCTATTATAATAGAGTTCAATCAAAGCTTGGGTACTGAGTCTTTGCGAATTTAAACCCAAAGAAGCTAAACCTGACATGATAAAATTGGTTTTTTTATCAAGCTCGGTGGCAGCTTCGGCAAAATGCTTACGACTTAGTTTAATCACTTTAGCAGTAGCAAACACTGAAGCTAAGCGAGTGGCAAAATTTTTCTTAGTATTACCACTTTCACTATAAGGCACAACAACAAAAAACTTTTTGCTCATTATTTTTTCTAAAGTCAGCAGTTCTGTGATAAATTGTCGATAGTCAGCAATCTGCATTCTCAATAATTCATTAACCTGTTCTTTTTCTTGTTTTTTTAGTTGATCCAAATAATCATCGATATTTAAAGGTCTCGACTGAATCACTACTTGCAAAGGATAATCTAGGGTATTTAAAAAACTCACATAGCCAGAAATCATCGCTCTTTGCTCTTCTTCTGATTTTAGATCAAAGTTCACCGAAGAAACCAACAAAACAGCCCTAACGCTACCGTCATTCAAAATCACCACATCGTCTTGGATAGAAGCGATGCTCAAATATTTTTGTGTAGAATTTGCTATTTTTTTAGAATCAGCCCCTTTATTTTTCATACTTTCAATTTTTATTTAAAAACATTACGATTAATCTCACCTTTATACATACCACCTGTATCTATAATCAAAGACAATTCTGATAATTTACCACTATTAGCTAAAGGCTTGGGTTTGATATACTCTTCTTTTTTTTCTTCATTTTTTGACTTGAACTCTGCAACGGCTATGTACTCCTTCATCCAAACACGAATTTTGGCTTTAGTAAAAGTATTTAAAAAGTTACCAAAAAAAACATGAAAAGGCGCACCATTAAATTTTACAAAAGCAAATAATAAAGTGACTGAGGTAATGATGAAGGCTTCTAAAGCAAACAAAGCAAAGTCGGATAATTTGTAAGCGATAAAAATAAACAAAAAACCAATAATAACTATAATAAACTGTCTGACCGTCACTGGACCAAAAATTTTATCTTCCGCGTCAATAAATTGTGGTACAATAAAACGCTCATTCATAGACTAAAATCTTAAATTTTTATTTAAGTCTGAGATAGCCGAAAATTCTTCCATAGTCAAAGTTTCTTGATTATTTTGTTGGTACTGAGCAATAATAGCCGCCACATCTTTGCCTTGACTCAAGCTATCTGTACCGATAGACAAATACTGTCTATAAATAGGACTATTGCGCCAAGCTTCAATGCCCTGAGCTTTTTTGGTGACTGAGTCTTTTTCCAAAACATTTATCTTGCTCAATAATTTAGCACTTTGTTCAGAAGGAGAATTAGCTAAACGACGAAAATTATCCAAACTAAAACTTTGTAACTCTTCTATCGGTCCAGTCAAATTGACTACCTGTTTTGGCGGTGGAGTAAAATCTACTGACTGTGGCCTTGAAACTTCTGGCGCTCTCTGCTTGACATCAACTACTTGTTTTTCATTGACCATCTTTGGTCGAGAAACTTTAGGTAAAGGCACTTCTTGCGCCACTACAGGCTCTACTGGATCCAAAACCGGCGCAACCAGAGCTGGCTTTTGTTCTTCAATGATAGGCTCAGACTTAGTTTCAAGCACCTTCTTGTCTGTCATCTGACTACCTAAAGGCTTCACAATCACTTCCGCTGGTTTTTCTACTATCTTTTCGGCTGGTGCTGAATGATCAATTTTTTTGACACCTGGCAAATCAGACAAAATATTTTGAATTTCTCCTTGAACTTCTTTTTCATCCAGACCAGCATCTTCAGAAATCTCAGCGTTTAATTCTTTTTCTAATTCTTCCACTGGCCCACTTGGTAATTCTTTGGCCAAATCTTCTACAGCTTCACCAAGATCTTTGGCTAAATCTTTTTCCGTCAAAACCACAGGCTCTTGTGAAATTGGCTTAGCTTTATTTAGAGGCATAGCCTCAAGCACCAAACCACCCTCTTGTTCAATATTGTGTTTAATTGCCTTTATCACCGAGACCAAACTATTGACCGTTTCCTCTGACAAAATAGTCTCTGCTGACATGATATTTTCAGACAAAACCTCACGGACAATGATAGCATTTTTACGATTACGGAAAAAATCAAAGATAATCGTACTAAACTTTTTTTTATTTTCTGGAGTCAGCTTTAGCTGATGTTTTTCTATTAATTTTTCTACAATTTTTTCTAAACTGTATTTTTTGCTTTCGTCTTTAGCTAAGGTTTTTGCCAGTTCTTCCGCCTCTTTGGCATCTTCTGGGTGAAAAACTAAATGCGATTTTTCGTTGGGTTTGGCATTGTCAGGTATCAACATCAAAAAATGATCACTTTCAGGCATCAAAGCTGCTTGAGCGACTCGACTCAAAGCTGGCACCAAAGTAGTGCCGGTAAGTGTGTTTTTTTGAATATTAGGCTGGCTAAACTGACCATTTTCATCTTTAACCAAAAGATTATCCATCAAATTTAGCTCATTTTCTTGCTCAGGTGTCAAAGTTGTTACTGACATTATTTTAAAATAAAATCGAGAATAAAAAAATATTTATGATGTTTATATTATAACATATTTCAACTTTGGCAACAAACTTTTTGACAATAAAAAAACAAGTCAAACCAATACTTTGTTTATGACTTGTTTTTATAAAAAATTAAGCTCTTTCAGCGTATTCCCCAGTCTCAGTATTTACTCTGATAGTATCACCTTGCTTAATAAACATAGGTGTACGAATTTCCAAACCAGTTTCTAAAATAACAGTTTTGGTAGTTGAGCCAGCGCTATTACCTTTGACACCATCTGGAGCAGAAGTCACAAGTAGTTCAATCTTGGCAGGCAAAGCAATAGAAGATGGTTTGTTATTGAAAATCAAAACATCTAAAGTCTGACCTTCTTTAAGATAATGCACCATATCGCCCAAATATTCAGCGCTAAACTGAAACTGTTCAAAATTTTCATTGTCCATGAAAAAGTAATCACTGTCTTGGGCATACAAAAAGTTTGCTTGTTTTCTCTGCATATCAGCTTCAGGCACAGAGTCTGAACCAGCAAAAGTCTTTTCTAAAGTAGAGCCAGTCAATAAATTTTTCAATTTAGTTTTTAGTACTGCCCCACCTCTAGCAACTTTGATGTGTTGGGTAAAGACAACTTGATATGGCTCATTGTTGATCTCCAAAACCTTACCCAATTTGATTTCACTCATTGATAACATAGGATTTTTTATTTAGCCACAAAAGGCAACATCGCCATAAAACGAGCACGTTTGATAGCAAGGCCTAATTTTCTTTGGTGTTTAGAACACACTCCACTTCTTCTCTTAGGAACGATTTTTCCATAAGAAGAAGTAAATCTTTGTAGTTGTTGCCAATTTTTGTAGTCTAACTCATCTACATTGTTGACACAAAAATGACAATATTTAGTAGTTAATTTTGTATGCATAAATTTTATAAATTATTTCTAACAATCGCTTTTTAAACTTACAAACTAGAAGGGAATATCTTCCACACTGATTTCTTCATCATCATTTGACTGACTTGGAGAAGAAAAATTATTGTTTGCTGACGCGGGTTTTGGGGCTGATTGTGAACCTGACCACTCTCCGCCACCTTTGCTATCCAACATAATCATGTTTTCAGCAATGATCTCAGTGCGGTATTTTTTGACACCACTTGGGTCATCCCAAGAACGAGTTTGTAAACGACCTTCAACATAGACCTTAGAACCTTTTTTTAAATATTGACCAGCTATTTCTGCCAAACGACGCCAAGCAACAATGTTATGGAACTCTACTTTTTCTTGTTTTTGACCACTTTGATCTGTCCAAACTAAATTGGTTGCAATGGAAAAAGAAGTGACATTTTGACCATTGGGTGTTGATTTCATTTCTGGATCACGGACAATATTGCCAATGATCATAGCTTTATTTAAATTCATATTATTGATCTTTTTCTAAAATTTTATCTAATTGTTGATCCAACTCAGTTAAATCAACTTTAATTTTTTCCTCATTTTTGACAGGTATATCTTTTTCTACTTTTTTAGTCACTCTTGAGGAGCTATGAGTTTTGTGAGCTTTGACTTCTGGTTCGGCCTCAGTATTTTTGATTTCTAACTTTGGCTTACCATTTGTCTTGACTACCAAATGACGCAGAATGTTTTTGTTGTGTCTTAAGATAGTTTCAAAATCTTTTAAGCCAGCCTTATCTTCAGCTTCTTCAAAAGCAAACTCTAAGACCGTGTAAAAACCGTGTCTTTGTTTTTCGATTGGATAAGCCAATCTTCTGCGACCCAATGAATAGGGTTCTAGTTTGATAGTTGTCTTAGCTTTTTTTAAGAGGTCTAACACCTCTGCTTGCAAAGCACCGTGTTCTGTTTCCGGCACTTGAGCACTTACAATATAAGTAAGTTCGTAATGCATAATATTTTCTTTCTAATCACCTTAATTTCGACAATCAAGGGCCACATAAATGTAGCTTGGTTAATTAGTAAAGCGAGAATAAAATCTGCTAAACTGGCCTTACTCTAACACAAATGTCATCCGAAGTCAAGACAGTGCCCATAACCCAACTTTAATAGAAATAGGCTTGAAAAAGACTAATAATTTGCTAAATTTTGGCTTTAGAATTATCATTAAAACACTTATGAAAAAATATATCTTTATCCTCGGCCAAGCCAGTGACCTAGCTAAACAAGAGTTAATCAGTTTTTTGGAGCTGGAAAACGACACCGAAAGCCTTATTCAAGATGGCTTTATCATCGCAAGCAGCAAGCTGGGCCCTGAAGAACTTATCAAAAATCTTGGTGGCACCATCAAAATAGCTGAATTTATCGGTGAAATAAAAAATTTGTACAACATAGAGCCTGAACAATTTTTAGAGTGGCTAGATTTGAGTCCTCAAGAAAACAAACTAAATTTTGGCTTAAGCCTTTATCATGGGCAAAAAAGAGATCTAAAATTTTTACAAAAAATAGCTCTAGGAGCAAAAAAAATACTGAAACAAGAGCACAAACAATCAGCTCGCTTAGTGGTTGGTCAAAATCTAGACTTATCCTCTGTTATTGTGACCAAAAATAAATTGTTGGGTCGCGAGCTAATATTTATCCTAGCAAAAAATATTTGCTTTGTCGGCAAGACTATGGCTGTCCAAGACTTTGAAAACTATGCTTTCCGTGACATGGAAAGACCGGGTCGTGACAGTCGCTCCGGCATGCTTCCACCTAAAGTCGCGCAAATGATGCTAAACTTAAGTGGTCCCAAAAGAAATCTGACTTTACTGGATCCATTTTGTGGCTCCGGCACCATCATCCAAGAAGCAGCTCTCTTGGGTTTTGAAAAAATATTTGGCTCTGACATTAGCCTCAAAGCTGTCAATGATAGCCGAGAAAATTTGGATTGGCTAGAAAAAAATTATGACATCAAAAGCAACTATGAAATTTCTCAACAAGATGTCAGTCAGCTAGAAGTCAAAGAAAAAATAGATCTTATCGTCGCTGAACCTTTTATGGGTGATGCTCGAACTTTGCAAAATCCCAATAACCTAAAATATATCCAAAATCTTTGTCAAGAATTACCAAAACTATATTTGACTGCATTTGAGCAATTTAAAAAAATTAGCTCAAAGCAAGCTAAAGTCATTTTTATCTTTCCTATTTTTGTCTTAAACAAAACTCATTTCTCCACTCTGCCACAAGCTCAAATCGAACGCTTAGGCTGGGAAAGCATCAAGCCAAACTTTAAATCTCCTCATTTGTCTCAAAATAAAAATATTATCTACCAAAGACCTGAACAAAAAGTTTTACGAGAAATCACTGTCTGGCAAAAAAAATCTAGCTAAAGTTTTCAAAAATTTTCCTGCCAAACTATTTTATTATTCATCACAATCAACTCTCTCCATTTGAGTTGATTATTTTTTTTGTCAAAATAAACCACTTGACCCGAACCAGATTGTAAATTGGTCAGATAAAAAGCCGCCAAAACTTCCTGCTCACTAGGCATTTGCAATTTGGAATTTAAAATCATTTCCAAAAACAAACGGCGTGATAAAAGCTTATCTTGATCAAGTAACTGAATATTTTCACCAAATTTCAGATCAATAAAACGACGCAAAAGACCTTTGAAACGACGATCTTCAACCAATAAAAGATCTAAAGCACTTTTGCTAAATAAAATTTTTAAACAAGTCAAAACTTTGGCTTGATCCTGCAAAGCCAATGCCTGCCACAAAATATCTCTGAGCTTGTATAGACTATTTTCTGCCTCTGACAAAACTAAACCATCACTTAAAAGCTGGCCCTTTAAAACTTCAATTTTGGCTGAAAAACTTTGCAAAACTTCTTCCCAAGATAATATTTTTTCTTTTTCAGCACCATCTTCAAGTGTTCCATCAAGTAAAACAAAGCGTAAAACAGCATCGTCAGTAAACAACTCTACCGGAACATTCTCATCATAAGACAATAAAAAATATCTCAAATTTTCTTTTTCTTTTTCACTTAAAGCCAAAACATTTGGACTTTGAGCTAAATATCTAGATCTTTCTAAAGAATCATGAATTCCAGCCCCCAAAAAATGCACATAATCAGTCAGCCAATTTTCTACAGTCGGCTGAACACGGTGATTTTGATCTAAAACAATTTTATTAGCACTCAAGCGTTTATCTTGCAAATCAGGATATTGTTCTAATAAAAATTTTACTGCTCCTTTGACACTATTAGGTAAACTTTTGTTCACCACAGAATCTGTTTGCAAAACTTGCAAACGAGGCACTTTGCCACCCAAACGCAAAATCAAACGATCAACTTCACCTAAATACTGTTGCAAAGGCCACAAAATATTGAGAGCCAACTCCAAAGACAAAGCACGCAAATCATAATACTGCGCCCGCTCCATTTGCTCTAATTGTTTTGGTAAATCTAGAGGGGAAATTTTTTTTAACCAAATATTTTCTTCCAAATCCAAAATAAAATCCAGCTGACTTTGATTTAAAGCAAATTGGTCAGCGATTGCATGATTAGCTTGATTGATGACTTCTCCAAAAATAAAATCTTGTATTTCTAGGGGAAGATCTTTAAAAAAATTTGACATTTAGTTAAGAAATATTCTTTGCTCTTTCTCTATAATCATCAACTTTAGATTTTGACTTACCAATACCATGTTTATTGGCTAATTCTTCTCTTAATTGACTTGAGAGATCACCCAAAATATCCTCTAATTTTTCTCTGTCAATTTTAGCAGCATCACGAGGAGTTAAGGTGTTAACAAAGGCAGTAAAAGCTTTTTGGTCGCTAAAAAAATTATGCGCCTGTCTTAAATTATCCTTAGCTAATTCAACTCTTACAACTTCCTCTGTTTTACCAGATGTTTGCACTTCAACTTTTACTTTTTTATCAAAACCAGCTTTGGTGATTTTTTCTTTTTCTTTAAAACCCAAGGCACCACTTAAAGCCGCTGAATCCAAAAAACCAGCATCTCTATTAGCTACTTGTTCTGCTGCAACCATTTCTATCCTCTCATCACCCGACGATAAGCTACTAATAAAAGTAGATGCTTTTTGGGTCGATAGATTACCGACCATTGCCCTATAAGCCTCATCACCCATATCGCTTATTTTTTTCTTCGGTAAATCTTCTACCCTAGTAGAGTCCCCCTTAGCTTTAGCTAATTGCTTTTGAGAAGCTTTGTCATTGGCTAAACCATCATAAGCTTGTTTATAAACCTTATCATCTAACATGGCTGCCTTATAAGCCTTTGAATCTTTATCTAATTGTCCAGTGGACTTACCATCATCATCTTTCTTAAACATGCTACTAAAATCAAATTTTTTACCACCAGAGTCCATTGTCGCTCTTTGAGCTGCTCCACTCATCGCTGCTCTCCAAGCATCTTGTTCTTTCTTGGTCATATTCTCTGTCCATTTCTTCACCTGGTCAGCATCATAATTTTCAAAAATATGATCAGCCACTTGTTGACCACCCTCACTATCAAGACTATCGGTATTAATACCGCTGGCGGCAGTAAGCCCTTTACCACTCATCATACCCTTGATAGATTCTGAATCATGCACAAAAGCTGAGCCGGCTTGAATTTTCTTAACAGTTTCTGAATCATTCAAATCTTTAAAAAGTTTCAACATTGCTTTGTCATTGTTTCCATTTTCTCCGAGTTTACCATCTTCAATATCCACCTTAGCCCTAGCACCTCTAGCATAAATAGAAGCATCACCCAAATACTCTCTCTGTTCATCAGCAGTCATACCCTTAGTATCTTTGAGAAGAGACTCTCTTTTGGCTATCTTGCGGTCGCGCTCACCTTGCCTTAATTTCAAACCAGCCCTAGTAAATCCTGAAATACCGGTAATTTCCCCTGCTGTTTGTAAAGTACCAGCACCAGCCCATGCCGTCGCTCTTTGCATACCACCTCTAAGACCACCATAGTCAGAACTACCACGCCAAACCTTTGAAGCTCCCCAAGCCGCTGCGCCAATAGCCCCAGCTTTAGCTTTACCAGCTATCTTCATACCAATACCAGAGGCTTCACCGCCAATTTTTTGTGTTTCTCGCAAAGCAGTCAATAACATGGCAATACCAACAATAAATTTCAAAAAATGATCAGTATCTGTCGCCTCTGTGAATCCTCCTGCTTTCACTTCTACATCCCCTTGCTGTGACTTTGGTAAGTTCTTAATAACATCTGCCGAGCTATCACCACCAGCACCACCGCCAACAATTGTAAAAGATAACCAGAGAAAAAAAGCTAAAAATGGTCCGACGACCACCTCTTTACTAAAAGCACCCATCCACTCGGAAAAATATTTTTGAGTACCTGGAAATGCATTAGCCAAAAAAGCTAAGGGAGACAAAACTACCAAAACCCACAAAGTCACTATCCTAACTAACAAAGTGGCAATAAAACCAAAAACAACAACACAAGTCAAAATTATAAAAACACCCGCGAACAAATAACCTAAAATAATATTTGAGAAAATATCTACATTGCCCGTTGCAGTCTTGTCAGCATCCATGGTCATGATGCTATCCAAGCCCAAAGCGGTCACCATATTACCAGCGGCAATATCTTTCCAAGTAGCCACAAAAGTCAACATGACTAGCTGTGAACCATCAATCACTAAACCTACTATCAGTTTACTAAAATTAATCAAAATCGCCATCAAAATAAGTCTTTTCAGTACCTGCTTATAACCATAAGCATCTATTTTCAAAATAGTCGCAAAGGCCATGACTAACAAAATTACGATGAAAAACATGTTGGACAAATCGCGCAAAGCTATCCAACCTTCATTGACACCGCTCATATTAGTAAAATGACTCCATTGAGCAATCTTAGTTAAAGCGATTAATTCCAACTGCAACAAAATTTTAAAAGGATAAATTAATATATAATAAAGAAGTTCCGTCACTACTCCTCCAAGCCCAGCATAAGTAACCATAGGCACTAGCAAAAAAACACTAAAAATAGCTAGTATATAAAGCCAAGATTTTAGTTTAGGTGTTTGCATTTTTATTTGCATATTTACTTTGAATTTACTTAAAAAAACTATTGTTGATAAACCACTACCCAAGCATCATAATCAACTGCAGAAACTCTTTCCCAGTTATCAGTCACTGATACACTTGGCTGATAACAAGCGGCATTCAAAATATTTGGCCTGCCACCGCTACCATCACACGCATACTGTGAATCATCATTATAAGTATAAGGATGATAAAAAGTTTTGTAGCCAGCCTGACAAGCTTCTCTGGTACCCGCAAAACCCATCTTACCTTTACCAGGAATGTCAGCATCTGGAGCACAATAGTCTGCTGGCATATTATTTTTGTATTTCTGCAAAAAGCTATTTATGCCATCACCACCGTCTGTACCATCACCCCAGTCAACTCTGATATTTACTATCGGCATATGATCAGGGTGAGCATGATAAAAGAAACGCAAGTCAGCATCCACTGCTCTACGAGCAACAACATTTTGTCCATTTTGAGCATTGACCGTGACACCTGTTTGAGCCTCAGGACATAAGCCGTTGCCACAAACTTTGTAAATCATCGGATTATAATCATCGCCAGCGTCTATATTCACCTGAGATTCATCATCTATTGTATTGCCTGCACCAGCCGTATAATTATCACCGTTCCAAGTCAAATTATACAAACGAGCAAATAAATAGCGCATTTGACTCCTGGCTACATCAAGATTTTGTCCAAAAAATATCGCTGCTTCATTTGGATTATTGTGAGTATTCAATGGTGATTTAGTTAAGACCACGCTATCCAAAAAGCTTCCATGAGCACTACCAAAGTAATCATTAATATTTGGCGTAGTAGTGTTTGTGCTCTCAAAATATACATTATCACGAGCATAGCTAGCACCATCATAATAATAAGCTTGCCAACCTCGATTGAAAGTTGAGTTTTGTGAACTACGCCACCAAATGTCTGTTCTGACCCAAGACAAATCGTGCTCACCTTCAGCGCCTATCTGAGAAATAGTTTGACATTGTTGGAGACAACTTAAGCCACTACACTGTGTGCCAGACTCTGAAACTGGATAAACCGGTGGTATAGTAGCTGGCGATGGGGATGTATCCAAAACCGAAGAGGCTACTTCAATATAATAATTATCTACACCTGGATTACAAAATCTAGCCTCATTATTGCCACCCCAATGAAGCATTTCAATTTGATGCTCATTATCCAAACATCTATCCGCCCAATTATCCGCACCATAATGTACACTAAAACCATCTGCTAAAACTTTTGCGTGATCCTCGCCACTAGCATTACTTGGATCGGGCTCCCATGTACCATCAGGAGACACTGATTCATCAAAATAATAATACATGATATTTTGATCAAAAATTTCACCTAAATATTCTATTGACATTACTTCACCGTCTAGGCCATTAGCATTATTATGTCCTGTGAAATCTGCTTCTTGAAAAAGATCATTCTGATCAAAACATTCATTTTCATCATAAATATTTTGATTTTCTGGACCATCTGGATCTCTTGTATCACAAGTATTATTCTGCTCATTATCAATCCTAGATATAATATTAGTCGCTCCTACTTGTGATAAAGCAAAAGATTCAGCTAAAGGTTTCAAACTATTAAATAGCTCTCCTTTAGCTAAATTCACTCTAGAGCCAGCTGGCACTTTAGCTAAAATTGTACAATAAGTACCCTCGTCTCCACCGCCCCAAGTACCTTGGGAATTAGAAGCCACACAATAATATTTATCTTCAGTGGTGACATAATCTTCCCCCACCGCACACATCTCTAAAGTGTTACCAGTGGATTCGTTGTAAAAACCAGCAGTTGTGAAATTGTTATACAAACTTTGAGCGCCCTGAATCTGTCCGACTGGATACCATTGATTACAATAATTTTTCAAAGCTATACCCTGCTCACCATCAATCGGAATATTAGTGGATAAATCAGACTCCAGACAAATACCTTCCCAATTTAAAAACTTTTCTATCTTAGTAGGTGCCGAACATCTACCACCAAGACCACCACAATCATCATTTGTTGTACAAAATGCACCTTCTTCTTTATCTTCATCTACACCAATAACTGTACAAACTGATTTACTAGCATCCATGCTATTGCCATTTGCAAAATATTTGATAAAGCCAGAAGAACCATAGGTCACTTTCTGATAACCCGGTTCACAACCATTAGCACCGTCCTCACAAATATTAGCTTCTATAAAAGCCTGCGCTTCTGGAACTGTCCGTTTAGAATCATCAATGATGCTACTAGCAAAAGGAGCATCTTGAGTGGCATAAGCTCTAGTAGAAAGTCTGACTATTTCATCATTGGCTTTCGGATTTAGCCAATACAGACCATCTTTACAAGTAGCAGGATATGTTCCTAAGCCTCTCAAACTAATCTGATCGATGTCTAGATCTTCAGCTGGCGTACAAGTGACATCTGTCTGATAAACCAAACGCAAGTCTGTCTCGTCATCATTGGCTGCAAAATTATAAGAAACTAAATCTTTGACTGGTAAAAAGTTTGGCAAAGAATAACCAAGGTATTCTTTATCTGACCAGCTCAGATGACTATTTTCACCTGTAGCTCTACTTTGATACTCGGCGACATCCAAAGGTTGCTCATCAGTATAAGTTGACCATTGAGCACACTGACTAATATTGCTAGTAGTGTTAAATTCTGTACAACTGTCTATGGCGTCACAAACAATCTTGTAAGAATTTGTTTTCGGATCCAAAACTGCAGTTGACGACTTACAGCCCAGCCACTCGGCACATTGTCTATCTCGTCTCACCTTGACTAACATATTTGCATCCAAAGTGCCCGTAGTGATAGGTGCTACTGCTGCATTTTGCTCTACATTTAAGTCATAAGTATCAAGTGTATTGTATTGATTCATCACTTCACTGTGTTCACCATTCCAATTGTTTTCATCTCTCAATAAAATACAACCATTATTTTGATCAAACTCTCCTACACAAGAGCTAAGATCTATTTTGTTGTTATTATAATAGTAATAAGGCTTATTATTATCCAAAGGATCAGAAAAAGTAGTGCAAAGATTTTTGTCATCCGGACAGCTAGCTGCCCAATCAGAGACTAGCTCTAAATCCAAAGCATTTAGCTGACCATCTTCATCATCACTACAACCAACAGGCACAGTAGCTAAGCTATCAGTCTTAAACCATCCGGTCCACAACACACCACCGACATTGAGATTCTTTTTGTAGCTACAATTTTTATTACCAGGATTTTGGAAATAATAAACACCCTTATCAGAATTATAAGCTTCACAATACAATGAATCGCTTGTACACAAAGATTGCTCATAATTATCTGGATTGTTTATCTTATAAACAGTACTATAAAGCTCCTGACCATCAGCATTTAGCTTGATAACATTGTTTGCCTGATCCATTTGTGGCAAGCCCAAAGCACTACAGCCTTTGTAACCTTGTGGACAATAATTTTCCACCTTTGGCACCAAATAAACTAAGTTATCGACTGGTAAATTTAACTGTGATTCTAGGCCTGTATGGAAAGTTTCTGCAAAAGGATTCAAAGAATTTTGAGTATCAATGGCTGCTACACAACCGATAGAATCTTCTCGACATAAACTCGCAAATGATTTCAAACTATAATCTGTACCATTGGTATCCGTATAAGCTTGACAGCCTAAATAGGCACCAGTAAATGGTGTATCACAAGACACAGGCGTTGACCAAGAATTTTTGACTAAAGATAAATTGTCCACTACTTCTTTCAATAAAATATTATCCAAAAATACCTCTCCTGCACCCGTTGTTTCAAAACGCAAACTTAAATCAGACAAGTTTTCAAAATTAAATTTTTCTCCAGAAGACACTTGATAATTACGCCAGTTATTAGCAGTAATACTTTCTAAGACGCCAAGCTCATACTCTTGGCTACCATCTGTCAAAAATACTCTGACATTGGATATATTAGCACTAGTTTTCATCCACCATGATAGCTGATAAGCCTTGTCATTTTGCAAACTGCCCAATGATCTACTTAAAGTAGTATTAGCATTGACTTTCAAAGAATGCCCACCATTGGCCAAAGACTCATTGGAAAGATCCAAAGATGCACCACTCCAAGGACTGTAGGTATTATTTTCAAAATTATCCAAAAATACTTGTCTGACATTATTAGCTGACTCACCAGCATACCAACGACAGCCAGCATATTGCGCTTGACAAGAATGACTAAGAGAAGCAATCGCTTGATACTCTTGACCAGTGCTTGCTCTCCTAAAAGACACACACTCAGCTGAAGCATAAACAACTCTATCCTCTAGACGATAGAAGGAGCTACCTTCGGTGTCAAAAAATTCACGGCAATTTGGATTAACGCTTGGATCGTCGCTAGGATCTGGAGTATCAGGTCCACACATAGCCATCAAACTCACATCTTGTGAGTCTATACAATTATTTGTGCCTGGGGCTACATTTGTACATGGACCAGCATCAACATCACTTTGTAAAAATGTCCAAGTCTTGAGCTGATAACCAGACACATCTTGACCTTCCCAAGTATAATAAGTAGCGATATCTCCAGCTGACATTGGCACACATTGTCTCAAATAACTATAATACTCTTTACCTTCTCCGCCTCTTGAGACAATATCTAAATTGGTAAACTCTTCACAACCAACTTCTGAGCTAGGGCAAGCAATTGCCGTGTCAGGAATCAAATTATAATACTCTGTGTCTAAATCGTTTTCCAAAACATCAAAAATATTTGGACTCTGCGCAAAAGAAGCATAACCAACACATTCAGAGGGACAAAGATCACCAGAAGCAATCACTCCAGGAATCATCGGATCACCACTGGCTGGGAAATAACCACGACAACCAACTTCTTCAGCTAAACACATTTGCCTATCATCATTCATGAAGATTCTCGCACCATCACCATAGTTCGTAAAAGAACTGGCTAAAGTTTGATTTGCACCTATCTCTTCTAGCTTAACAGCATCTAAAATAGCTGACGGTCCCAAAATATTTATATTAAAACTAGTGGCCTGAATATTTACAGGAAAATTAATACTAAAAGATTCACTTTGCCAATCTGGTGTAATATCAAAAGTTTGATTAAATAATTCTCCAGCACTAGTACTCACTACTAAAGTAAAATTATTTGCTGATGATGCTTTGGCCTGAAAACTAAAAATAAATTTACGATTCTTCAATGGCACACCGCTTTCAAAACCAGTACTCAAAGAATTTTGAAAACTACCAGCTTTGGCACCCAAATAAGCGTCACTAACAATACTCAAATTTGGAGATGACCAAGCACTAGTATCATATTCAAAACTACCGTTTGGCAAAAGATTGACCCCCAAACCAGAAGCCATGACGATAAACTCTCGGCAACCAGCTTGATCAGAAGGACAATCAGCTGCTTTATCATTCAAAAATAAATCATCAGCATCACTTGCTATATCTTGCAAAACCCAAGTATTATTTTCAGCTTGTTCTTGAGAATAACGCTTACAACCAACTTCATCAGCTGTACAATAGTCAAGCGTTTGCTCTAGATAAGACATAGATCCTTCACCATTATCAAAAGTCAAACAACCTGAATAAATCTCACCCTCTTCACATCTATCAGCGTCTAAACGCCAAATGTTTTCTGACCTCACGCAATAGCCGTATTGATTGTCTAAACAATTACCCTCATCATCTTCGCGTAAACAAGTAGTCACATCAGCACAATATTCTTGTCTGGTATTTGACTCCTTGGATTCCAAAGTTGGCGCATAAGCCAAAGCCTCACAACGAGCTGGTGGGATTTTTAAGACCCAATTTGGATCAACCAAATGATAATAAGGATTCAAAGTTCCTTCTACACCACTATAATATGGGCAACCTTGATTTTCAAAACAAGATATTAATTCCCCTAGGGTCACTGCTTGTCCGGCTGGACTAAGACTTGCCGCCATCTCCCAACCCACCGGAATGACATTAGCTTTTCTAAGCTTTACTAAATTGTGATAACAAAAACCTTGGTTATAACAAGAGTCGGAATTGTTTCTAGTATCACTAGGGTTGAAAAATACTATACCAGGATTCAAATCACCACTAGCTATCAACTGAGCCACAGTTTTTTGCTGAGAAATAGCTTGCAAAAATTCAGTTGTAATCACGCAGTTGTCTGGATGACGAAAATCAGCCTGATCAGGACAAAGGGCAAAATTTTCTAATAAATTAAAACTTTCTACTTCTTCAAATTCTACAGCAAATAAATCTCTAAAAATATCAGATCCGCGAGCTGGACGATTGAGGTCTGCTCCACCACGCAACTGAGTCAATAAAGAATCTCTAAAACTACCGTCTTTGTCATTAAAACACTCGCTCAAATTACCAGCACATTTTTGCCCCCACTGTAGAGCATGTTTTAACATCTTAGAAGAAAGAGTTTTCAAAAAATTACTACCAGCTTCTTTCAAAATAGCCCCTAATTTCAAACCCTCATCTAAAGCTGCTCCTGATATTTGTTTTTGTTCACCAGCTACCACTACATCCCAGCCTAAATCTTTAATTTTCTTCACTTCCGTACAATGAGTTTTCACTTGACCAGCTATTGGCGACTCAACATCTTTGAAACCCCGACATTCTTCTATTGTCATATGTTCTATCTCATCAGCAATTCTTTTCTTTTCCGCTAACTCCTCCACTAAACCCTGAGCAATGCCTAAATCACTATTTGAAGCATCAAAAGAAGACCAAAAATCATCCCAATCTTTGGCTGTACCCTGAGCTGATAACTTCACCTTAATAAAATTATCTATATCCCCCTCTTTAAGCTGACCAGAAAATTGAGACCATTTTTTTTGCACTTCACGCCATTCACACTTAGGAGTTGGTGGCGCTTCTGAATCTATTAATTTCAAAGTCAAAGATAATTTGAGCTCTAGAGAAGGCTCACATAAATTAAAACCTAAATCCGCAAAAGTATTATCTCGCAAAGTACCAATAAATTCACCGATAGCTGCTTCTTGAGACTTACGAGCAGCATCTTTGATTGATTCAGTACGAAACAAGGCTTTACCGCCACTTGCACCTTCAGCAATAGAGCTGGCAATATTATAAGCCAAATTATTCATGTACATTCTAGCGCTATTGTTTATTACCGTATAGGCTAGCTGCTTATTCATTTTTTTAAAAATAGTCTGAACTTTTTGCCAAATCCACTCACCAGTATTCACAGCTAAGTTTGAAAAGTCGGTATTTTGAGCATAAGTACGCTGAGGCACGACTAG
>JACCDG011221842.1_pt1 | contig 30476 bp, 44 predicted proteins | sample 7442471 | NCBI WGS metagenome assembly JACCDG01 (sample SAMN15323444, study PRJNA562643) | freshwater metagenome | isolation source: river surface water | place: USA:Blue River Watershed | collected 2017-08-17 | reverse complement strand
TTTGTTTGTGTGAATACACTTCTTTGAATTGAGAAACAAAGCTCTTAATATTATCGTAAGCCACATGAGCTGTGTTAGCTAATTGATTTTTCAAAAACTCAGCAAGGGTGGTCTTGCCCGCCCCTGAAGTACCTACTATAACAACCATAAACATCTTGTCTCTTCTATACATAGCGAAAGTATACTCGATGAGAAATGGAAATACCATCGATTCAAAAATATAGGACACTCCTGTGTTTTTGTTTTTTTAAAATAACCACGTCACCACACCAAGTGGTATACTATAAATATGAACCAATCTTCAACTTATCGAAATCCTATAACCCACAAAGAGTTTCATGACCCCAAAAGCAACGAAAAGCTCAACTGGCTTCGCGCATCAGTGCTTGGAGCAAATGATGGGATCGTCTCTGTTTCAGCAGTTATAGTCGGAGTTGCAGGTACAACAGACACACTTCGAGTTATTCTAGTCGCCGGAATTGCGGCCACCGTCGCGGGCGCATTATCAATGGCTGTAGGTGAATATGTTTCTGTAAGTACGCAGCGCGATACTGAAAAAGCACTCTTAGAAAAAGAAAAATGGGAACTTGAAAACGTACCTGACCAAGAGCTTGCAGAACTTGTCTCACTCTATGAAAAGAAAGGCTTATCAAATCCCACTGCGGTGCTCGTCGCTGAAGAATTAACCAAGCATGATGCATTTGCGGCACACGTTGATGCAGAACTAGGCATCGACCCAAACAATCTCACCAATCCATGGCATGCTGCATACGCATCTGCATTAGCATTTTTATGTGGAGCGATCATCCCAATCATTGCAATATGGCTTATGCCAAGCGGGTTTCGTGTTATTGGTAGTTTCATTGCAGTCCTTTTTGCGCTAGTAATTACTGGCACAGTGAGCGCATATGCCGGAGGAGCAAACAAGCTCAAAGCCACCGTACGTGTAGTGCTGGGTGGAATGCTTGCCATGCTTATCACCTTCGCGATTGGAAAACTATTTGGAGTATCGGGGATATAAAAAGAATTTACATTACTACAAACCGCTTGAAGCAAAGAGAATTTGAATTATTTATTGTTGCAAAAAAGAATACATTGGTTTACCATTTATCTTGGTAAGGTTGTAGAGCCTAGAATCCGTCCTCAAAAGAGGGCGGATTTCTTTTTATCTATTTTTGATCCGAAGTTCACTTTGGTTTTTCTATTATGTAAACCTAGATATGGATCGGTAAAACCATATCGTGGGCATGCTAGCGGTCTAGGCCTATGACCTTACCAATTATAGAGCACGGGTTCGACTCCCGTCGTGTCCACCATAAAAATAGATAGTTACGTAGTATAATTAACTACATGAACGAACTAACCCCTGAAGAAAAACGCGTCATTATCGACAAGGGCACCGAAGCGCCGTTTACTGGAGAGTATGTAAACAACAAACAAACCGGCGTCTATGTCTGCAAACAGTGTAATACTCCCCTCTACAATTCCAAGGACAAATTCGAATCAACCTGCGGCTGGCCGAGCTTTGACGCAGAGATCCCAGGCGCGGTTAAACAAACAGTTGATGCAGATGGTATGCGAACTGAAATCACCTGCGCAAACTGTGGCGGACATTTAGGACATGTGTTTATAGGCGAAGGATTTACCGACAAAGATATTCGTCACTGTGTGAATTCTATTTCAATGAAATTTATTCCTGGTAAATAAGAGTTATAGTATGAGCAAAAAAATTGTATTAGCAGGAGGATGTTTTTGGGGGCTTGAGGAATTACTTAGAAAACAGCCTGGTGTAATTACCACAACCGTCGGTTATACCGGTGGGGCTGTTCAGAATCCTACCTATGAAAATCACGGTGGTCACGCCGAAGCGGTAGAGATCGAATACGATCCTGAAAAAACAACGTACAAAAATCTGTTGGACTTTTTCTTTCAGATTCACAATCCAACAACCCTGAACCAGCAAGGCAACGACCGCGGCACTTCATATCGCTCGGCTATTTTTTATGGAAATGAGGAAGAAAAAAAAGAAGCTGAAAACTTCATCACGATAGTCAATGATTCAAAGCGTTGGAAGGACCCCGTTGTCACAACACTTGAACCACTCACTACCTTTTGGCCAGCAGAAGAATACCACCAGGACTATCTTCAGAAAGATCCTGGTGGATATACGTGCCATGCGATTTATTTTGATAGTTATTTAAAATAAGTCGGCTTGAATAACCCCCTTGAAAACTTTCTTTGCGTCTTCGGGAATCGGTTGTTTTGATTGTGGGCGTTGTATCTCCATATATTAGAGGCTCTCAGTGTATTTCTTAAAATTATTCAGGATTGCCTGCCAGCCTCCGAGCTGCATTTCTACAGGATTTTCATTTTCCGGATCAAACACTTCAACGACTTTTGTCTCTTCTCCATTTTTTTCAAATGAAATTTTTACTTTGCGGCTATCAGACATTACATATTCAATTGTTTTTAGTGGCTCAACACTCGTGTATACTCCGGCAAAATCAAAACTTACCGATCCATCTTTTGCCGCCATCCGTGTTACAAATTTCCCGCCAACCTGTAAATCATTTTCCGCATGCGGAGTATGCCAGTCGTCGGAAGCATGCGTCCAGTTCACGATGTGTACTGGCTCGTTCCATGCTTTCCAAGTCACTTCAATTGGAGCATGTACTATTGTTTCTATTTGTATCGGCGTTTTTACCATGGTTTTTATGTATTTATTGTAATACTATTAAGTATACCAACTGAGTATGAAAATCTTAAACCCCAAAGAAATAAAAAAATTCGAACAGATACCTAATGTGGGGCCTAGGATCGCACGTGATTTTCGGACGCTTGGTATCAAATCCCCTTCTGATCTCGCCAAGCAAGACCCCCTGAAGATGTATATCAAACTTCAGAAAATAACCGATTCGAAACAAGACCCATGTGTACTCGATACGTTTATGGCAGTCGTGGATTTCATGAAAGGGACAGAAGCGAAGCCCTGGTGGCGATACACTCCGGAGAGAAAGAAACTACTTTCCCAAAAGATCAATCTGAAATTTAAATAGAAAAACATCTACATAACCAAAACCCTCAAAAAGAGTTTTGAGGGTTTTCATCGGAATTTTGTTATTCCCGCCAACATTTATTCCTCGAAGCAATGCGACATAAGTAGTCATGATGCTAGAAGTGTAATTCATAGAGGGAGAAATGCAGCTATTTTATTTTTCAAGCGTACCCGCAAAGACAATCATCGCATCGTGCAAAAACCTCGGTAGTTGCGGGTGATGTTTAGTAAACGTCGCCGTAAAACGTGGATCATCGATATACATCTGCGCCAATCCTTCGAAAATTTCCTTGCTTGGCGCATAGAATTTCGAGAGGTGCTGATAATAGCTAGCTATGTACGCTTGGACTTCGTCGCTTGCTACATTCAATTCTACTAACGCAACTCCTTTCTGAAGCAATGCGTCCCATTCCTGTTTAACCGCTTCCATTTCCGCCTTAGTCATCTTGCCAACTTTTGCAATAGATTCTTTGTACGCATCTGTGCTTCCCCATCGCTCTTTCGCTTCGGCAGCAAGCTCCTTCATTTCCTCGTCGGAAAATGCATCATACAATTCTTCATCTTTCATAGATTTTTTATTCGTTATTTTATTAAGTGTCATGTCGATTGTTTCAATCAATGCGTTCAACCGCTTCCGTTTGAGAACAATCATCTGTCTATGGTCGGCAAGAGCGCGGGGCATATCAAAATTCGGGCTCTCAAGAATAGCTTGGATGTCTTCAAGCTTGAAATCAAGCTCACGAAAAAAGAGGATCTGCTGCAACTTCAAAAGATCAGCCTCTTCGTAGATGCGGTAGTGATTTCTGGCGTTCCGGCCGGAATGGAGCAGTCCGATCGCATCATAATGATGCAATGTTCGGACGCTAATATTTGCCAACTTCGCCAGTTGATTGATGGTATACGACATAGCTATATATTTATCTAGAATAAATAAAGGGAAAATCCCGACTCGATATCCCCATAGTAGCATAAACTATGACGTTACGTCAGAGTCAAGTAATTAGGGAATTATTAAAATGCGTGCTAAGGTCAAGGGTATTACTCACTTAATTGAACTAAAATACTATGGACCCAGTTACAACAACAGAAGGAACAGAGGAAACAACAATCCCTACTCCTGTAGAAGAAACAACAGGCGAGCCTGCTACTGAATCAACAGAAGCAGCTGCATAACCTACAACAAAACTCTCTTCCCCGCCTTCGCTTACATTTAAGCTATGGCGGGCGAAGGGAGTTTTTTGCTTTCTATGCACAGGCTCTTTTGATTTTTTTTGCTATTATTGCCATATGAACAAAATCGACAAGGCAAATGAACAAGAAGAAACTACATGGCTTGCCTGCGCTGGAATAATACTTATGTACATGATTCCCTACGGCATTGTTAATCATCTACCACTCAATCGTTCAATAATCCCCTTCCTCCCTGGTGAAGCATTAATTCCATTTTTACCATGGACATTCATTATTTATATTTCAGTTTTTATTCAAGGACTGATCATCATCAGAGCCATGCCGCGACGCATGATGAAAAAAGCAATGATGTTCGCTGGAGGAATGGTCTTTGCAGCGCTTATGCTCTTTCTCTTTTTCCCAATCGAGTATCCGAGAATGTTATACGCGACTGACAATTGGCTCATAAATCTATTTAGAGCAACTGACGGTCCAGGAAATTGTTTTCCTTCGTTACATGTTGCCATCACTATACTTCTCGCTTTTTGCTATACGCTCGTTGAAAAATCAACTTGGAAAAAAGTTTTTATGTGGGTTTGGACAATTGCTATTTGTATTTCAGTCTTAACTACAAAACAACATTACATCATCGATGTCTTAGGAGGCATTGCAATTTCTATCCCCTGCATGTATTTCGTTAACAGATACTGCAAATAATTATCGTGCAGGCACCGGCTGTGGTCGCTGATTTTGCGGCAATGGACGGCCAGGTTTTTTATGAATACCGAATGGACGAATCTCTCCATTAAGAAGATCCCCGGCGATAAATAACACTGAGCCTGTCTCAAAATCATGTGGAAATTCTGGTGGTAATTGGATAGTAACAGGCATATTCAATTCATTATGAATATCTTGTACTGTGATGGTATTTTCTGAAACAGCAAGGACCCGACATTCGCAGATACCTTTTTCTCTCGGTGGACGACGAGCTTGCGTATACAATTCACCTACCGGACGAGGTAGGTGGCCCATTTCTGATTGTCGCTGGAGCTCCTTGTTCAATGGCGTACTCATACTGACTATCAACCCTGAAGCAAGTACGACGACAACCAAGCCTGCAGCAAGGTAAATCCCCGGACGTTTATAGCTGAATTCAAATGTTTTTAACAAATAATTGAGTCCAATGATCAAAGCAATGTCTGCAAACAAAAGCGTCCATGGGAAAAATTTCAAGAAGACGAGATATCCGCGCGGTCCAAAACCCAAGAGAGCTCCCCTGCCGCTTTCGATGATGTGGAATAGGATAAAATTGCAGATAAAGACAGAAATACAGAAGATTACTATTGCAATAAAAGTAATAAGTGCGACTTTCCAAACGAAGCTGCTTTTCGGGCGCATTGAAAGCTCCTGTGTTTTGATCTTGTGCAGGATTTGATCTTTGATCGTATTCTGTTGTTGGTTATTATTTTCCATGATGTTCTGATGACTCGTATATTTCTCTAAGTGCTTCCTTTGCTCGTTTCAATCTCACTCCGACAGTTCCGATGGGCACTTGGAGAATGTCGGCAACTTCTTTATAACTCAATTCTTCGAGAAACGACAAGATTAAGACTTCTCGATACTTTTGCGGAATGCGATCAAGCGAAGCATCTATCATTTTTCTCATTTCCCGCTGCTCACGTTCGTTAATGGCAGGATCTTCATACACCGCATGCGGCAGAAACGTATCAAAATCAAAAAATGAAATTGGATTTCTGGAATTTTTTTTGAGGGCATTCACAAACGCATTGTGAGCGATACGGTAGATCCACGAAGAAAATTTTTGAGTGGTATCGAAGTTTTGGATATTTTGATAAGTACTGATGAACACTTCTTGGACAATATCCTTGATATCTTCACGATCTGAGAGGAATTTGCGTCCATATCGCAGAAGTTTTGCCTCATACCGTTCGATCAAAACCCCAAAGAGGTTTCCGTCTCCTTGCTTGACCTTGTCAGCGATCTCCTCATCCTTCAGCTGTTCCATGTCAGCGTTCATGCCGTATACAGTATAGTACAATCTCAAATTGTTTTTTATTTCACACCATCAATAAATACAACAAAAGCCCTAGAATTATAAGGGCTTTTGTTTCGGAAGTTATACGATTGTGCGGTTGTAAGATTATTTTAGTGTATGTATTTTTATTGTACTGTATTTGTTACTGCTGTTGTCCTGGGCCACGACCTGCACCCATTGCTGGTATACCGTCCATGATGTGCTTGGCGACGATGGAAGTTCCAGTTACTGTTCCTTGAACACCGACAGTATCACCTACTGCAATTGCAGCGACTGTTGTATCAGTTGGCTTTGCGCCAGCAACAGGCTTAGTGACCTTAGCACTTGATGCATCGACGGTATATGAAGTTCCGTCTTTGCTGAGGACTGTCAGTGTCGAACCATTGATTGCTGAAACTGTTCCAATAACGCCAGGACCTCGTCCGTGGCCTTTACCTAGTCCGCCAGCACCTCCGCCGAATCCACCTTCAGGAAGTTTTCCGCTCATGATGTGTTCAGCTGAAACAGAAGTTCCATCTACCGCACCATGAACATTGAGAGTATCTCCCGCTTTCAAATCTGAAGCAGTAATTGTCTGAATTTTTTCAAGCGATGCTTTTGACGCATCGATGGTATATGTTTTACCATCACTGCCAGTAAGTGTGATAGTTGTTCCTGAAACAGAGACTACTGTTCCTGAGACACCCATTCCTCTAAACGCTTTCTGCTCCTGGCTAGCGACTGTTGCTGATGTTGATACGCTTTGTGCTTGCGCAAATCCAATTGCTCCTACTGCCGCTCCTCCTAAAAGGGCCATGCCGAGCATTGGAATAATAAGCTGTTTTTTATTCATATGATCTTTATATTTTACTTAGTAATAGTGCTACTTGCTGAACTTAACCATGGTGGAGCAAAGATATATCTGTGCTCTCAATGATTAGTACATCTCAACATGACAATTTGTTTCATTTTTAAAATTCGGACACACATTATTACATTCGCAATGTTAATTCTTTAAAGAGCGTTTTATACTAGCAGAATTTTGACTTCCGTATTGTATTCACGATACAATATTCGTATGAATATATTTCAAGCAACAATCCAGACTATCTGGGCATCGCTCTTGGTTCTCGGATGGGTCAAGGTAGTTATCGCAGTGGTTATTATCGCAATCCTCTCACGAGTTCAGCCACTTCTCGGCTTGGTTGCAACAATTCTCTTCCTTGCGTATTTACTCCACTGGATCTAAAAATAGATACGAAAGGACCCGAAATTGAATTTTCAATTTCGGGTCCTTTTCTTATTATATTGAATTATTTTGTTTCGCTTCCCTTTCCATTCCAAGAGATAAAGGCGAGAGCAAGCATTGAAGTAGCAAGTCCCACATCACGAATACCAGCAGCATTGAAATTCAAGGTAACCGCGATAGAAAAGAGGTGTACTGCGAGCAACGTCGCAACAACAGAAGTATACACATTGAACGTAAGAGCAAGAGCGAGGATTATTTCTACGCAGCCGTTAATGAACACAAATGTATGGGCACTCATACCTGAAATAGTTGTAACCCATTCAGGTATCAATCGAATCCACATCTCTGGATTAGTAAGCTGATTAATCCCAAACCAAAAAAACACAAAAACAAGACCGTATCGCAACAATAGTTTTCCAATTACTTGAGTATCAATATTCTTCATACAGTATTACTTAGTTGCTAAGTGTGCCAATCTTAAATGATGCGAGTTGTTTTTCCTGCTGAGCCTGTCCACCATGCTGACCATTAAAAGCTGCGGAGCCGTCCTTGCCACACAACGACAAAATCTCCTCCTGTCCTCCAGGATGTTTTGTGATCCACGACGTTACGTTATATACACTACCGTTAACTGCAGTCCAGCAGTCAGTTTTTGTAGCATGCTTCGCAACTTCAATAAGTGTATACGAACCAGGAACAGAAACATCCGACTTGTCGCCTTCAGTAGATACTGAGGCTGCTGTGTCTGTCTGTGTTGTTGGAATTTCTGCTTGAGGTTGTTCGATACTATTTGTTTCTTTTCTTGAAAGCTGGAAAATAAGAGCACCCGCAACGACAACAATAACGAGTATTCCGATAATGATGTTTGTTTGTTTTGACATAGATATTTATGAATTACTACTATACCTGATAGTATACAACGCGCAGTCAGATTATCTAAACTCTACATAAAAAACTGCTTGTTATCCCTTCACGCGTGGTATACTTAGTACATTATAAATTATCCGAGCCTCGGCTCGTTACAAATATATGGCAGAAGAAAAAATCCACGGAAACGGCTGTACATGCAACAGCGGCGACATGATGGGACACATCGGTCACAAGAATCGTCACAAGCTATTGAAGTTTGTTGTTATTGTCATCTTTATGTTCATGTCATTCTCAATTGGCGTGCATTTCGGTGAAATCAAAGGCGCTTTGGGAATCACACCATTCTCACAGCAGTACAATCATGGTTACAAGACACAAAACATGATGTACGGAAACCAGATCGCTCCGAACATGATGCAGCAGTATTAATTGTACTGAATCAAAAAGGGTGACGCGCATGCGCGTCACCCTTTTTTTATTTTTAAAGCTTATCTTAAACGCAAAATCCGCTCAATATGATGGCTAATTTCTTTCCATGTTTTCTTTGCGACATAAAAAATATAGAAAATATCGAGAACAGCAAATGTATTAAGGATCAGGAGTGCCACAAACCACTTCTTGTCCCCTCTTTTTGCCGACACCCAAACAGCATAAATCTTCCATGGAAGCACCCAGAGCATAATGAGGACGAGTACGATGAGATTGTCTCCGAAAAATAATTTCATATACTCAGTATACCAGAAACTAACCTTAGCAGCTTTGGGTCAATTTTCTGTCTTCTTTTGCAGAAAAATCATGATACAATATATACATGCAAAAAGAGCTCAGCTGGGAAGCAATGGAATATACTCAAAAAATCCACACCGTCGATTGGTACTGGACTGTTGGCTTGGTAACTCTTGCCATTGTCGTAGCCTGCATTTTCTTCGGCAATTTTCTTCTTGCCTTCCTAATACTTATGGGGGTAGGCACTCTCACTTACCTTACTATCCGCAAACCTGAATCCGTCACTGTTACAATTAACGACAAAGGCGTACAAATCCGACACGATTTGTATCCATATAGAAACCTCAAGGCATTCTGGCTTGAAGAAGAGCCACAAGAAAACGGTGATCGCCACTTGCTCCTCATGACTTCACGCACCTACGCTCCTTTATTGGCTGTGCCACTCGGAGATGTTGCTCCTGAAAATATTCGAGAAATGATGATCTCTCACCTAAAAGAAGAAGAAATGCGTGAGAGCGTTTCGCATAAGTTTATTGAAATGTTAGGGTTTTAATCTCTATGGAAGAACAAGAAGAAATCATTTGCCCTAAATGCAAAATCCCAATGGAAGGTGGCGTATGCCCTGTCTGCGATATGCGCGCAATCGACATTGAAGATGAGGATGAATACAATGACCGCAGAGAACGAAGATAGCCCTTGTACTTGCAGGGGCTTTTTGCTACTATACAACCTATGTTCAGGTTATGTAATTATCAATCAATTAACATCGACCCAAAGTGTGCTAGATGAGACCCGCCCAAGGCGGTTTTTTTAATGCAAAATTATGGAAACATACAAACAACAATTGCTTAAGAAAGTACAACAGCATATTGCATATGTGAAAGAAAAACTGGCAACCGAGCTCGCATCTGTCAGGGTTTTTGCCGAACGAAGCTTGAAAGAAATTTACTCAATGAGGCCGGACGATCAAGCACTCTATATGGATTTAAAGCGTAATGCCGTAAATCGAGTCGCAGAACTTACGCACCTCTCTTCTTCCCCTTATTTTATGAGATGTGAAATTACGGAAAGCGACACGGGAGAAAACAAGGAATACTTTTTCGGCAAACATCAGTTCAGCGAAGAATCAATATACTCTTGGGTTGCTCCAGTTGCATCAGTTAGATTTGAAAATCCTGGCGCTGTTTCATACACTCTTCCAAGCGGAGAAGTAAAGAATATAGTCCTTCATTCAAAACAACAGTACATGATCGTTGATGGGAAAGTACTCTTTTTTGCCGAAGAAAAAGAAAACGCCCCGCGGGAGCTTATCTATCAGGAACACTTCACGGTTCAAAAGTCAGAATTCATTCTGCCTGAAATCGTTGCTCAAATGGAAAAAGCTCAAGACAAAGTGATACGCGCGCATCACAAAGGACCGCTGGTTATTTCAGGACCTGCTGGATCAGGAAAAACAACTTTGGCGCTCCACCGCGTGGCATACCTGACCCAAGCGCCGGAAACTTCATCACTCTATACAACAGAATCCATCATCGTGTTTGTGCAGGACAATGGAACAAAAGAATATTTCTCTCATCTACTCCCCGGCCTTGGCATTCATAATGTCACCATTACCACATTTTCAGAGTGGGCATTTTCAATTTTAGGACTAAAAGGATATACCTACGAAAACCGTCTGGGAGATTCTGAAGAATTGAAGGACATGTACGAATACCAAAAGCTTAGCTCCCTTCGAGAAGGACCAGCTCCTGTTCACGAACTACAACCGTTTCAAGTGCTTTGTGGCGCATATTCAAAAAAGACAACAGTTCAAACTGCAAGAATTTTCGAGTTCCAAAAGAAAAATAAAATCCTTGATCGCTTTGACCTTACTATTCTGCTCCGTTCCTATCTTGCCAAGCATGAAAAATTCGAGATCCGTCGCGAGTACATGACCTATGTTGGTGAGACCCTGAAAAAGAAAACAAAAAAGACTCCGGTTTTATATTCATTGATGGTGATCGACGAATTCCAAAACTACCTACCCGAGCAGCTGATGGTATTCAAAGAAAATCTTCACGCACAAACGCAATCCATTATTTATGTTGGCGACATGGCGCAGCAAGTACAGCTCGGTACACTTAAAAAATGGGAGGACATTAGGGAAAGTATTACCGCGGAAAGAAACGTGCGGCTTGATAAAGTCTACCGAAATACGAAAAATATCCTGGCGTTCATACAAAGTCTGGGATACACCATATCCATTCCTGACGGCATAAAAGAAGGACCTGTAGTAACAGAAGAAATTCTCGAAAACGCTTCTCAGGAAATCGAACACATTAAAAAACACTTGCCTGTCTATAAAGCAGGCAGTATCGGCATACTTTCAAAAAAGAGCGACTACTTGGAACCATTCAGGAAAGCATTTAAAGGAGAAAAAAATATTCATGTTCTTACCATGAATGAATCTCAGGGTGTTGAATTCGATCTTGTCTGTATTGTTGGTATCAATGCTGACACTTTCAAGCTCACTCAATACGCCGATGTTTCCCTCGCTCATTTAGAAGAGAGAAAGCGTATGCAGAAAGATTTACTGTATGTAGCACTTACCCGAGCAATCACTGAATTGCATATATTAGGAAAAGAAACATTAAGCACAGTTCTAAAATAACTTTTGTGCAAAATTAAAAAACCGCAGAATTCTGCGGTTTTTTAATTTAGAAATTATTTCTTTTTCGCTGCTGGCTTCTTCTTTGCCGCTGGCTTAGCTGTTGGCTTTGGGGCTGCTTTCTTTTCAGCCTTTTTCTCAACTTTCTTTGCTTCTACCTTTGGAGCTTCAGCTTTAGAAGATTCTTTTGAAGATCCTTCTGCTGGAATACGTCCATTAGCTCGAACCAAATCCATTAAACGGTCAAGCTTTGAATTGATCTTAGCGATTTCACTAACCAATCCATCAATGCGAGTGTCCTTTGCTTCACGCATTGGAGCTGCTTCTGACTTTCGGTAAGAATCTTGGCGGTCGCCGCGATCTCCACCCCGGTCACCATATTCCTTTTTAGGATACGCTGCGCCTGGAGTTGCGCCTTTCATTACGCCGAAACAATCACTGCAGTATACCGGCTTCTCGCCATTTGGGCGAAATGGCACTTCACATGACTTTCCGCAATTTGCACAAGTTGCTTTGTGCATTTCAGCACGGCGGTCATCACCACCTTTGCTAAATTTACCTCCAAAATTTCCTCCTCGGTTGAAACTTGGTCGGCTATTGAAATCGCGCTTTGGGAATCGGTCTCCTCCGCCTCCTCGGTTATCTCTATCTCCAAACCCTCCTGACTTTTTAAAATCCTTCATAGATACTCATAGCTAGTTCTGATATGCTTGACATCCTAGCATTTTATTGCTGAAAAAGCTAGGACCGTAGTTATATAGTGAAAAATAACTATCTAATGAAAATTACATACCACACAAGCAATCCAAGAGCGCTCCACCAGCCGGTAAATGAAAACAGAAAACTTACTACGATTTTTCGTTGAATGTTTGGCGGCAAAAGCTCTTTACTTGCTCCTTCTTTTTCCTTTGCGAGCAAATAAGGACTAATGCTGAAGCTCAAAAAACAGCCATTTATAATCAAGACAATACCCAATATAAGATGTGCCAACGGAATACCCGCAAGCGGAGCATTTCGATATACAATAAGGCCGCCAATACATACTAGGAACATCCCTGACCAAATAAGTGGTTTGGTTATTTTATGAGTTCGAATGGTTGCCTCAGTCCAGTACGGTGATGTACGAGCTAGTAATCCATGAAAATCAATTACTGTCACCGCCCCTTGGCCAATTACGAAACCAGCAAAAAAAATAAAGAAGCCCAAGAAATCTACCAATAGTGTGTCCATGCATACATAATCCCATGTTACACATACTCTGTCGAGCCACTAGCTATTGTTTATCGCACGTAGGCAAGTGTATACTGAACATATGAAAGAAATGGCGCCTTCCAAGAAAATCCTTATACCGCTTCTCATTATTCTTGCTTTAGTAATAGCGGGTTTCAGTATGCGCAAACATCCCGAAACGAAACCAGAGCCACTGGATATTTCCATATTACAGACAAGCGATTTTGAAAATTTTACTCCTGAGAACAACCCTCCCACTCTTCCGGCACCCAAACAATTCGAGTACATTGAAGTTACGAAAGGTTGTGATTCTAGTTATGCGGGAGATGCCTGTGTGAATATCAGATCCGGCCCGGGCACGTCCTATCCAGCAGTTATGAAAACCCGAAACGGAATGGTGCTTCACGTAAACGGAACAGTATATGCAGACGGCCACACCTGGTACAAAATTGTATTTGATGACTGGCTTCGGTATCCAGAACGTGTCTCAGGAGACTGGTACATTGCCGGAGACTATGTCCGTCATTTCACTGATACCGGCCCAGCTGAAATCGCTCAGAATACAAAAACAAATACTATAAAAAGAATACTTGTTGATCGTAGCGATCAGATGCTCTACGCATATGAAGGTGACTCACTCTACATGCAACATTCTGTATCGACAGGACTAGAACTCACCCCTACACCGCGTGGAACATTTTATATCTACCGAAAAACTCCAAGCCGTTACATGCAGGGCCCTCTTCCAAACATCAGTGACCAGTACTATGACCTTCCCGGTGTTCCATGGAACCTCTACTTTACCGAAGGCGGCGCTGTTGTGCATGGAGCATACTGGCATACTAATTTCGGACAACCATGGTCACATGGATGCGTAAACCTTCCACCTGAAATTGCTGAAAAAGTCTACCGTTGGGCTGAGCTTGGCACAGCAATAACTGTTCGAGACTAGTCCTATTCTTTAAAATCCCCTTATTTAAGGGGATTTTTTCTACTTCTCTATAATTATATACATAGTACCTTGCATAACATAGTACTATATGCAATACTAGGAATATGAAAGATATACAAACCGAATCTGCCCTGGTTTCGATGAGAAAAGGCATGATTGAATTCTGCACCATGCTCATCATCAATAAAGGCAAAGTCTACACTTCAGACATACTCAAGCAATTGAAATCGGCAGACCTTCTCGTTGTTGAAGGAACGCTCTATCCCCTGCTCTCCCGATTAAAGTCCGAAGCTCTGGTGGATTATGCATGGGAAGAATCAAAATCAGGACCTCCAAGAAAATATTACACGCTTACCAAAGCAGGCGAGGAAAGCCTCTCACAGTCAAAAGAAGCATGGAAAGAACTTACTAACTCGATTAACATCTTATTGAAATAATATGAAAAAAACATTTAACATCAGTATCAACAACACTCCTTTTACCATCGAGGAAGATGCATATCAAAAACTCGATGCGTATCTCAACGCAATCAAAACACATTTTGCTAGCAATGTAGATAAAGAAGAAATCATTAAAGACATTGAAGCGCGTATTGCCGAAAAACTTTCTGACCTTTCGCATGCAATCGCAACCGAGAAAGACGTAGACTCAATTATTGCAGACATGGGAACTATTAATCAATTTGATGGTACAAAAGAAGAGCCAGTAAGCACCTCAAAAACAAAGAAGCGCCTCTATCGTGATACAGATAACGCTATCATCGCCGGCGTGTCTTCAGGTTTCGGACATTATTTTGGCATCGACCCAGTCATTATTCGATTGATCTTCGTACTAAGCGTGCTTCTCGGTGGATCAGGAATATTAGTTTACCTCATCTTATGGTTTGTAATTCCTGAAGCAGAGACGACAGCACAAAAACTTGAAATGCGCGGTGATCCTGTAACACTTTCAACTATGAGCGAAAGCATCAAGGAAAAATTTGAATCAATTGATCCAAATAAAATCAAAGCGGGTGCAGAAAAGATGGCTTCAGCTCCTGGTTCAGCTCTCCGTGGATTCGCCAATTTTATCCAGGATTATATTTTCCCAGCTGTCCGTGTAATTGTCGGTAGTATATTCATGCTCGGTGCATTCTTGGTTGGAGTGGGAACAACGATTGCTTTTGGCATCGCAGTATTCGCGGTACCAGCATCATTCCTTTCCTCCCCTGTTGCAAGCTTGATCCATGATCCGTTGCTGTATGTCTTTGGAACTGGACTCTACTTTGCCTTCCTTATACCTTCGATTCTTGTGTTCTTCTGGGGAATCGGAATTATTCGACATAAAGCAATACTCAGCAAAACAGCTGGCTGGTCCCTCTTTATTATATGGGTTATCGCCATTGTTATTGGCGGAATCGGCGCATCACGAACTGCAGTACGGGCAAACGAAATCATTTCAAACAGCCCTACGTTCAAGACTGAGAGCCGAGAATTGAGTCTTGAAGAATTCTCTAAACTTTCAGTTTCAAACAGTATGACAATCACCTATGTACAGGGTGAAACATACGGCATTGTCACAAGTGGTCCTGCATATAACCTCGACCGAATGGAGATTTCTGTTGATGAAAACGTACTCTCAATCAAAAACACAGACAGTCAGACTTTCTGTTTCTTCGTCTGTCACCGAGGAAACGTTACGGCAGTAATAACTGCTCCCTCTTTGCAGGATATCAGTATTCGGCGTGCATCGAAATTCACTGGCACAATGACGACCACAATACCGGTCACCCTAAGCGCCCGAGACGCGAGCTCAATCCTAATGGACTTTGACGGAAAAGCGCTCATTGCATCAGCACGAGATGCTTCATCGATAACGCTTACCGGTACTGCGACATCACTTAATCTCACGCTTTCAGATGCTTCCCGCTTTACTGGAGAAGATCTCGAATCAATAACAGCAGTTGTCGATGTGCGGGATGCGTCTCGCGCGACAATCAATGTTTCTGAAAAACTAAAAGCTACTGCCCGCGATGCGAGCTCAATTAAATATATTGGAAGTCCCAGTGTAGAAAAAGAAACGAGTGACGCAAGCTCAGTGAAAAAGATTCAGAGCGAAGAATAAATTTATTGAAACATAAAACCCGCATGGTCCTCATGCGGGTTTTAGTTATCTATTTGCTGTCTTTGCGAAAAAGATTCCGAGGAACAGTAGCTGAAAACAAGCAGCCACGATTGGACCATAAATCAAAACAGCATTTTCAGAAAAATAAAAGAACATGAATATTCCTGCAGCTAGTGCAATCAATCTGCCCACGTTAAGGAAAATTTCATTGTCGATGATAAATGAATATCGCACTGACGCGTCTCCTGCTGTTTCTGCGTCAGTAAGTAAAAACGAAATCGGATTGAAAGCCAGTAAAAAAAATACGCTACCAATACCTGAAGTTACCACAATAAAAACAAGTGCGGCTTGTCCAGGGAAAAGTGCGAGTACAAACGATCCAATAAACAAGAGAACCGAACTCGCTACGAGGATTTTATACTGATTTTTCTGATCAACTTTTCTTCCATATAGATACGTTGCAACAACAATAAGTAATGCGACGATTGCGGTAATAGTGCCGAGCACTCCTTCATCCCCGAGCAATGAAAGTACCAAAAGAGTTGGGATAAATGAAAGCCCATCAATTGTTCCAGCGGACATAGACAGTAGCCGGCGATTATTCCAAACAGGTCGTTGGTTGAATCGAGTCAGTACTGTAGGTGCTGGGCTTTCAAAGGACCCAAGGTACACAATATATCCTGCTATAGCCAGCAAGATGAATGAGATCGCAAAAAGCACCCAATATGCCTCTGTAGTGCCATACCAACCATTGTATGAACCAAGAACGATAAACCATCCTGCGAGAAATGGCATGCTGATGCTTGAGAGGTTTGAAGCTATCTGCATGATGCTAAAATAATATTTACGCCCTTCAGCCAGTGTCTCCTTGAGTTCGAGATAATTTCTGTTTGCCCAATAGAATCCGTATCCAATACCATAAATACTTCCGTATCCAAGATACGCCCAAGCATTTGTTGTTTGGAACATAACGATAATCAGCGTGCTTAATCCCGCAAGGACTGCACCGAGAGCAAACATAGTACGGACAGTAAATCTGCGGAGAAGCATTCCATTAAAATAAAACGTAATTGGGTGGAATGCATATCGTCCCACGTTGTACGCAGCAATATTAACGAAAGAATGCGTTGCTCTCCAGATAAAGGCACTGATAAATAGCGCAATGAGCGGGCTCGCAATTGTCTGAAAAATATTCGAAGCAAAAAGCCGGCGTAGGTTGCCTGGGGTTTCTTGAAGAAAATATGCTGCCTCTTTTCGGAGTACTGAAATGATAAACATGAACTATGAACTAATTTCTATTGAATTAATTACAATTGCCTCTACTGGTCGGTCACTCGGACCTGTCTTCACTCGGCTCATTTCTTCCACTAATTCATATCCCGAAACCACCTGTCCGAAGACCGTGTGCTTGGAATCTAAAAATACATTGTCAGCGACATTTATAAAGAACTGGGATCCGTTCGTATTGGGACCAGCGTTGGCCATTGAAATCGTTCCTTTGAGATTTTTATTTGTCGGCTTGATTTCATCTGCAAATTTATAGCCCGGACCTCCTGTCCCCCACATCGCCTGCATAGCATCGTCTTTGGTAAGCGGATCGCCGCCCTGAATCATGAAATCTTCAATGACTCGGTGAAATTTCGTTCCGTTATAAAAACCTGAGGTTGCCAGCTTGGTAAAATTTTCAACAGTATTTGGAGTATTGATCGTATCGAGCTCAATTACGATATCTCCCATTGATGTTTTAAATGTTGCTTGTGTCATAGTGTTACCTTATTTTTATATAATTACCTATACTAGCATTAATACAGAGCAATAAAAAACAAGGCATCCACATACGATGTGGTGCCTTGTGTTGTGTTTAACTACGAAATTGTACAGAGTCTATCTGCAAGATAGGCTGAAATTGTAAAGTATCTAATGGTAAGCTGGATGAATTTTGTAAATTGCGCCAATAGCGTATGCTGCCTTTGCGATATTTTGTTCCACCTGCCTTAGTCCAACCACGGTGGTTGCTTGCCCATACCATTACACTTCCAGCAATAATAAATGCTGCGCTAACTGAGTAGCCAGTAATAATGGTTGCGTTTGCGTACGGATTGTATGGAGTGCATCCGCAAGGATTGTTCCACACATAGTAGTTCAAATGATACGATACAGTACCTAAGCCACCCAAAATTCCAATTGGAATAAATACTGCTCCCCAAGCCTTAAGTGGATCAACATAATAGTTGCTTCTGTAAACGGGTACAACAACATATCCTGGTGAACTTCTGCGAAACATAATGCTCTTCTGTGGAACATACGTTCTTGGCTGAGAATGGAAGCGAGGCTGGATGAATGTGCGGGAGTGGCGAGGGTTCATTATCTGACCGTATGCTCCTGTTAATACAAGCATGGCGAAAAATGCTGTCAAAATATAGTTTTTCATAGTTCCTGTTTATGGTGATGTAATCGAATTTCAATTGTTCTCACTTTACAAGAAAATGTGGATATGTCAAACCGAGGAACACTTAGTAACTTTTGCTATACTGTATATATGAAACCACTATCATTACAGGAAACAATCAATCTCTCTCAAAAAGTCGCAATCGTAACTGGTGGAGCAATGGGGATCGGGTACGGTATCGCCTATCGGCTTGCCGAAGCAGGTGCTTCAGTCATTATCGCAGATACAAATAAAAAAGCGGCCGATGAATCAGCTCAAAAACTTATTTCTGAGGGATGGAAGGCTGCGAGTATTGAAATCGATGTTTCAAATAGTGAACATGTTTCGCGCATGATTCAATTCACCGTCGAAACTTTTGGCGGAGTCGATATTCTCGTAAACAACGCTGGCATCTATCCTAATACCCCGATGATGCAGATGGATGAAAACTCTTTTGATCGTGTTTTAGCAGTAAACTTGAAAAGCACTTTTATGGCAACAAAAGCTGCCGCCGCACAAATGATCAAACAAGGGCGCGGCGGCAAGATTATCAACATAACCTCAGTCGATGCACTGCATCCTTCTATGGTCGGCTTAGCTGCCTATGATTCTTCAAAACATGGAATGTGGGGATTTACGAAAAACACGGCGCTCGAGCTGGCACCTCATCACATTTGGGTAAATGCTATTGCCCCAGGTGGTGTAGCGACTCCAGGAACGGGTATGGGTGCTGGTATGACACCAGAAATGTCTGAAACAATGAAGCCATTCCTTAATAAAATCCCGATGCGTCGCATGGGAGAAGCTGATGAAATTGGCAAAGTAGCTCTCTTTCTTGCTTCAGATCTTTCAAGCTACATGACAGGGGCGCAGGTTGTAGTAGATGGCGGAGTGTTGTTAGCATAATTTTCGAACACGAAATACAAACCCGGGCGGCGCCTTTGGCGCCGCCCGGGTTTCTCACCTCCCTACCCAATCATCTCCATCACATCATCATTCGTCACCCCAATCTTTCCTTCTTCAAAAAGTTTTTTAAACCATGCATGTTTTTTAAATTCCGTGCGTCGTTCCGGTTTTACACCTGATAGATACACATGCTGGTTCTTCTGTTCGAGAAATTCCATAATTTCTTCTAGGATTTCATATCCATCCACATCAATGTGATGCACGTATCTAAAATTGAATATAATGGGTTTCTTTGCAGAAATCCTAGTAATGCGTTCAAGGTGGCTGTTAGCATTGAGATACGTAAGAGTTCCAGGAAAACGATAAATTATCGCCTTATCCCCGACTTCTTCGAGCGAATAATTATCAGGATCTATCTCGCTTCCAAATTCAGCTTTTGATAGTTTATCAGCAAGTATAATAAGTGCCGCCAATGCACCCACGACAATACCTGCAGTGGCGTCATAGATAAATGTAAGTCCAGCGACAATGATGGCGAGTCCGAACGCGCTTCGATCAAGCTCGTACATTTTTACAAAATGCTCGCGCGCAACCATACGGATCGATACATATACAAGGATTGATGCGGTAATCGAAAGCGGCAAAAATCTAAAGCCCGCGATAAGCGCGATAGAAATAATTGCTACTGCAATTGCGTTAAGGACCTGGGAAAAACTAGATTGGGCACCGCTTTTTACATTAAGTGCTGTACGCGCGAAAACTCCGGAAGCAGGAAGACCTCCAAAAATACCCGATGCAATGTTTGCTAAACCAACACCAAACACTTCTCTTCGCTGATTAAATTTTGTCTTCGTCATACCATCAGCGGTCTTTGCTGAAATAAGTGTTTCAAGGATAACGACGAATGCAATAACAGCGGAAGCTTTAATGAGCAGCGTAAAAATATGGAAATACGTCATTCCAGCAATAGCTGTATTTGAAAGCAGCGCTGAGAAATTCGGAAAGAGGAATAGATTGCCGCTCAATCCTGGATATTTTGTTCCAATCGTCTGAATATCAAATGGAATAATTCCCTGTGCAGCACCATATCCAATAGCAATACCGAGAATTGTAACTAAAATTGCATTTGGCCATCGTGGCTTCCATTTCAGTAAGACAAAAAGAATAATCAGACTTGTTGCAAAAAGTCCGAATGCTGACCAATTAATCATGCCGAGGTGTTTTACAGATTCCCCGATATTTGCGACAGTAGACTCATGAGACTGCAACCCTTGTAATCCAAGTGCTGCATTAAGCTGACCAAATGCAATCGTAAGCGCGACGCCAAGAGTAAATCCGTGCACGACGCTTGAAGGGACAAATACAAGATACCGATCCCATTTCAGGAGCCAGACAGCGAGAATGATAATACCGCTGACAATTGCAAGTAGTGGGAGAATTGCCGGACCATAGAGTATGGCGTATCCGATCAGTATGCCGGTTAGTGCGCCAGCCGGTCCGATAATATTAAATCTACTACCTCCAACAAGCCCTCCGACAAGTCCTGCCCAGACTGCAGTAATAATACCTGCCATTGGACTTGCGCCTGAAGCAATGGCCAATGAAAATGAAAGCGGAACGGAAACCAAGGCAACCGAAATACCTGATTTCCAATTCTGCTTAAACGATTCTTTTAATGCTGTGAAATTCATTCGGTGATTATAGCATCCACTACCTACTCTGTAACGTTGTGGCAAATAGTGTAATTACCTGTTAAATTATAGGTATATGCAAAAAACAAACATTATACACGGAGTCTCGGGACTCATTATTGGGGCACTTATTACTCTTGGCATCTGCGCACTCGTCACTATGAACCGAAGCCATAGCATGCAAGCAATGATGGATGCAATGACAGAAAGACTGGATGGAAAAGTTGGGGATGAATTTGATAAAATCTTTTTGGAAGAAATGATTATGCACCACCAAGGCGCTGTCTCTATGGCTGGAAAGGCTCTCGTGCAATCAAATCGTCTTGAAATCAAAACAATGGCAGACAAGATCATTACTGCACAAACTGATGAGATTGCACAAATGGAAGGATGGCTGAGCGATTGGTTTCAGGTAAATCACGCCCACTAAAAAATAAAACACCCACATGGGTGTTTTATTTTTCTTTAGCTACTTTCTGCGCCTCAAATGCAAGCATCTTCTTTTTCCGTTCAATTCCCCATCGATAGCCACCAATATCTCCATTTGATTTCAGGACACGATGACATGGAATTAAGTAACCGATCGGATTACCTCCAATAGCTCGGCCAACGATTCTCGAAGATTTTTCTTTTCCGATTTTCTTGGCAATTTCTCCGTATGTTGAAGTTTTACCGCGTGGAATAGTAAGAAGGACCTCCCAGACTTTAAGTTCAAAGTCTGTTCCCTGAAGACGTAATTTAATTTTCGAGTTCGAAGTACCTCCCTTAAAGCACGCTTCGACTTGTTTATGCGAAGTCTCGTTCTTCTCTACAAATGTCGCTTCTGGCCATCGGGATTTCAAATCAGCGAGAAGTTCTTTTTTTGAATCTGCGAAAAGGATATTACAAATACCTTGCTTGGTTGAAGCAACGAGGCAAAGTCCAAATTGAGTTTTAAAAATTGAATAATCAATATTCATAGTCGAATTATACCAGAATATACTTCCTAGCGAGATTAAGTTAATTCGTCCCAATACTCTGATATACTAAGCCATATGTGGCTATTTTTCGCCTTTCTGGCACCAGCATTTTACGGCATTGCGAATGTTTTTGATAATCTTCTCACGAACAAGCACTTCAAAAACCCAGCGGTTCTGGTTTTTTATACGTCCCTCTTCAACATCATCTTTATTCCCCAGCTTTTCTTTTTTTATGAGCTTTCATGGCCTTCGATGGCTACCTGGCCGATTTTTGCAGTTTTAGGATTTGTTAACGTAGCCTATTTATGGCCATACTACAAAGGATTACAAAGTGACGACACTTCTACTGCTGTATCCTTTTTCAGTCTTGGCAGAATCTTCATTCCATTCTGGGCATTTTTCATTGTCGGCGAAACTTTATCATTTGGAGAATACACCGGTGTTCTGCTCATTATTATAAGTAGCATTCTCCTTTCAATGCAGGGCAGCCTAAAAGATATCAAGCTCAGTAAAGCGCTTTTCTATATTCTTTTTGCAGCCTTTATTATCTCATTTGAAGGTGTGCTCCTAAAACTTCTCTTCAACCAAGGAGTTTCCGCTGGAAATGCCATCGCCTGGGAAATGATTATTTCCTTCGTATTTGCCATGCTACTTATCTTTCACAAAAATTCATGGGTAGATATCAAAAGCAGTTTCCCACTTTTCAAGAAAAAATTACCAGTCTTTTTTGTCGAAGAAGGGGCAACATTCGTCGCCTTCTCAGCGGGAGCGATCGCTCTCACCATGGCTCCGGTAAGCTTAGTAAAAAGCATCACCATCTTTTCTCCGTTCTTCGTGCTTTTATATGCGAAATTATTCGGCAAAAAATTTCCCGAACTCTTCAATGAACAAAAAGGTGTTGGTATCACCTTGAAAAAAGTACTGCTCTTTACCGTGATGACAATTGGCGTGCTGCTGGTTACGAACTAAGCAACTTCTTTCTAATAACATCTTCGCCGTACGAGATATTTTATATTGTGTTGACAATACCCCCTAGGGGGTATATACTATACTTATGCACACAGACAAGCAAAAACTCATCCGCCGCCTCAAAATCCTCGAGGGTCAGGTTCGCGGCATTCAAGAAATGGTCGAAGGAGGAAAGTATTGTATTGATATCATCACTCAAACATCGGCCATCAAACAGGGTCTTTCAAATGTAGAGGACATCCTCATGGAAGGGCACCTCAGCCATTGTGTCGTCGACCAGATCAAAAAGGGACAAACAGCCAAGGCAACCAAGGAAATATTAAAAGTGTATCAACTTAAGAGAAAATAAAAATATGTATACTTGCCCAATGCACCCAGAAGTAACAAGCGACCAGCCAGACAGCTGCCCTAAATGCGGCATGGCTCTCGTCTCAGTAGAATCAAAACCGAAAGTTCGAGTACATTCAGAAAATACTGGCCTCGGAGAGACAACTTGGAAAAGTTTTCTTCCTCTCTTTGCCATCATCGGAACCATTACGCTTACGACCATCACGCTTGCGCTGCGAGATTCTGGCCTAGGAATATTCGATCTTTCAAAAACAATTTCATACTTCATGATCGGATTCTTTTTGACGTTCGGAACATTCAAACTGATGGACCTCAAAGGATTCAAAGAAGGATATTCAACCTACGATCTTCTAGCACAAAAAATTCCTGCCTACGGGTATGCATACCCGTTCATTGAACTTTTCTTTGGATTTGCGATGATCTTACTTCCCTTTTCAAAGGGACTGCTCATTGCGGAATTCGCAGTCATGGCGTTCAGCGGACTTGGCGTTGCCATCAAGCTTGCAAAGAAAGAACCGTTTATGTGCGCCTGCCTCGGTACTTTCCTAAAAGTTCCGCTAACAAAAATAACTTTGATTGAAAATTTTGGCATGGCAGCATTAGCACTCGTTATGATTATTTTAGGATAGCGTATTAGCAACTTAATTGAGTAAAAATATGGAAAACAAAAACAATGTGCTCATGTTCAGTATCGCCTTTCTTATCCTTGGTTTTATCGCTGGTTGGCTTATCAAGCCCGGCACTCAGCAGCAGGTAGCAACCGGAACACACCAAATGCCCAATGGCCAAATGATGCATGGTGAAGGAATGAATATGGAAGATATGATGAGAAGCATGATGGCCGGACTCGATGGTAAAACTGGCGATGCATTCGACAAGGCATTCATCGATGAAATGATCATGCACCACGAAGGCGCTGTTGATATGGCAGAAGCTGCGCTCAAAGATGCAAAGCATCAGGAAATCAAAGATATGGCGAAGGCAATTATCTCTGCTCAGACCAAGGAAATTGCACAGATGAAAGAATGGCGAACAGCATGGTACGCAAACTAACATGAAAAAATACCTATCTATATTCCTCTATATAGTACTTACCATTGCCCTAGTTGGAGGAATGATTTATCTTAGCAATGGTTCTAAACGAAAAGCTTCCGCTGAACTTGAAGCAATGTCGAGCCGTGAACTTGCTCTGCATCGTACAACAGATATGGCGACCGAGTACCATATTCACCCTGAACTCTCAATCATGGTGAACGGCACAGAAGTATTTGTCCCCCAAAATCTGGGAGTAGACGCGACTGGGATGACGTCAATTCACACTCACGATGAAAAAGGCATCATTCACGTTGAAGCTCCGGTCAAAAAAGATTTCACTCTTGGTGATTTCTTTGCAGTCTGGAACAAGGATTTCTCGAGCTCAAAGATACTGGATAAAGCCGTCGATGAAAAGTCAGAGATTGTTGTAACAGTAAATGGCGAGCGAGTAGAAACATATGAGAATACAATTCTCAGAGACAAAGACAAGATTGTGATCTCATACCAGGCGAAATAGTAACCACTTCACACCACTATCATGAACGGAACCAAACTATTTATAGAGAAAGCATATGCATCGCATGTCTTGAGATATGTCGGCGTGGGCCTTATTTCAGGCTCGATTGTGCACATGGGAACACTGGGAGGAGGATACTTGAGATATATACTCTTAATCATTATGGGGGTCATTGCGTTTAGCGTGGGAACATTGCTGGAGAAAAGGGACGCCCAGAGTTCAGTGAGTGCTTTCGTCGCAGTTTCAATTGTCTTGTCTATTGGTGTAGGCATGGTAAGCGGAGGAACGCAGCACTATATCGACGGACCGCTCTACGCCGCGTTTCTTATTCCTATTGGAATCGCAATTGGGTATTATGCTTTCTTATTCAGAGATCATAAATCAGCCATAACGGGCAAGCGAATAGGAATTATGCTGCTCGGTGCTGTAGTCTTAATGGGAATTTTGTATTTTGTCGCGCATACAATCCCCACGCTTGAAGACCATCATTCTGGAGAAGTGGATGTGCATTAAAAAATGCCAACTACATATACTAAAAAACACCCAGATGGGTGTTTTTTAGTATAACTGCGTTTTACTCTCGCAAATAGCTTAGACTAAACAGCAGTAGGCCTATAATAAGCCCAGTGATATCCAGTGCCATATTCATTCGCATCAGTCCCCCAAAAAGTTCGAAGTCTCCGCCGGCGACAAAACCGATGATGGCAAATACGACAAGGAAGATGCCGATTCCTCGTAAAAGATTTTTTGCATACTTGGGTAAAGAAAGCAGTAGGAGGCCGATTACAATGTGAGCGGCATTATCTAGTATTCCTGTACGCAAAAACCCAACTGATCCAATGATGGGATTGGCGAAGAATCCAAGGATTCCTACGAGGATAAATATGATTCCAGAAATGATGGCTAGTTTTTTATGCATACAATTACTCGTACTACAGTGCTTTCGCATTTAATTTGAATGTTCTGCTGTACTCCATAATACCTCATTGAAGTTGCTTTACAATATGCTACAGTGAACTTACAAATTATGAAACCTATTAAAGCAATCTGTTTCGATCTCGACGGCGTATATTTCACTCCCAAGGGCAAGAACTCTTTTCATGAAGCACTTATTTCTGAATACCGAATTCCAAAGGATACTGTGGACACTTTCATGTACCGTGGCTCTGAAATGGCAGCACTTGTTCGAGGAAAACTAAGTAATGAAGAATTTTGGAATAGTCTCCGTCAAACAACTTGCATTACTGCAACAGACTCAGAACTCATAGAGCGCTGGGTTCGAGACTACGAAGTAAATCAAGATGTCCGCAGTGCTGTTTTGAAAGCAAAAGAATTGGGTTACAAAACATGTGTTTGTACCAACAACAATGGTATTCGATTGCCTATTCTCGAAGAACGCTTCCATTTGCGTGACGATTTTGATGTAATTATTTCCTCTCATGAAGTTGGGCACACCAAACCTGCAAGAGAAATATTCGAAGCACTTTTGAAAGCACTCAATATAGAGGCTTCAGAGCTTGTGTACTCAGATGACAACCCAGGGCGTCTCCAGGGCGCACATGATCTAGGAATTCAAACATTTGTATTCGAGGATTTCGAACAGTTTATGGGTGAGCTCAAGAAACTGGGAGTGAATCTTGAATAATACACTTAAAAGCTAGACCTAGTAGGTCCTATAATTTATTTTTTCCTATTTAGATACCAAACACTATTTCCCCTACTATTAAATAGTAGTATTTGACCAAATCTAAAAGTATGTTAATCTGAAAAAAACTTTAAAAATACTGATTTTTGATGACCTTAGCAGGGGGGGCACTCTTTTGAGGTCATTAAAAATCAGAAAACCATGGAAACACTAACGCCGCCCAAACAGGCAGTCATTTTAGCTGGAGGATTTGGTACTCGAATGTCGGAAGCAAACAACCCATTTCATTGCAAATCCCTTATCGAAATAGGAGGACAAAGCTTACTGGGTCATTTATTGGATTCCCTCAAGGAAGCCGGCATAGAAAACTTTGTTTTAAAAGCCAACGATCATTGCTTTGACAGGGTTAAAGCAATTATTGAAAGCAAGAATTTAAAAAGCTGGAAGCTGGTTGAAGGAGTAAGCGGGTTCAAAGACACCCCATACTTCGTACGAGACCTTCTACATGAAAGATTCTTTCTGGTATGCGGGCATCATTTCATAACACCCACTCACCTAAAGAAAATGCTTGAAGTTTCAAAAACTGCGACAAACGTTATTTCCCTATTCAGCAATTCTCAATATCCTTTAGATAAAGACAGAAGGATTATGTATGAAAACGGCGATTTCAAGCGCATCACTATTCATGATGAAGGCTTGCCGGCTAACTACCTCTATGCTCGCAATCCCTACATCGTTGAAAAGAACATTGCGTATATGACGCATGCGGACGATTTTAAACATACGTTCAGCTACTATATGTACAAATCGTGGGAAAATGGAATTTCGATGAAAGGTGTAGAAGCAGATATGCCGCCAGAATTCGACTACGACCATGAGCTTGAGACAGTGAAAAAATTCTTCAATTTTTAAACAAACACATGAACAACCAACCAGAAATTCCGTTCATTTTACTAGAAGGTATGGACCTTGCAGGCAAATCTACCCAGCTTAGGGAATTGAAACAAAAATTCCCTAGCTGGAAAACTAACCATATTGGTTTAAGCGACAATAAAACAATGTACACCGTTGCGCACAACATCCATAAGCGTCGCATCTGGAGTACGGAAGAAGTCGGCTATTTATATGTAGCCGGTCTTACAGTAGAAATTGATTTGTTTGTCTGGCCACTACAACCAACATTCCAAGATTCTTGCATGTTATTGCGCTCGTTGGCACATCATACAGCGTATGAAAACAAGAATATTATCTGTAAACTCGAAGAGCTTGCGGAAAAGTACCCGAAGTTTTCAAAAGCATTTGTATTTACGGCGAGCTTACAAGAGCGCTCTAAGCGTCTAATACAGAGAACAACTGACAGCCCTGAAAGTGTTAACGCGACCGACCGCATGATACTGACCGATCCAAATTCGTTTATGAAAATGGATAAGGCGATTGTTATGTACGCGAAGAAATACTTCAATGCTGAGGTATTGGACACAGGAACAATAACAGTAGAGGAGACAACAAAATTACTACAAGAAACAATACAAAAGTGCGTATTGTAAAAAATATAGAGAAGCCCCAAAAGGCTTCTCTTTTTGTTCGAAAGCAAAACTAAACCCCGCTGGGTTCCATAAGTTAAATTTTATTCATTTTTATAATTTTTTAGTAATCCACTAAACGCTTCCTCCAAAATCGCCAGCGAAGTTTTATAATTATACAACCGAGCCTGGAACACATCACTCTCTACTGGAGAAAGCTCTTCTTTATTTTCAGTACTAATTTTATTTTTGAAATGCTGGATTGCTTCAGAAAACTCCACCCACGTAGTCTCAACACCAAGTTCATCCTCGATCGTTGTAGTCGGTTTGCCCATCTCCCCTTTTTGACGACATACATATCCACGAACGATATATTTCTTTTTTAGAAAATCACGATAGGCGACAACCTCGCCAATTGGTTGAACTATTTCAATCTCCGTTCCTGCTTCCTCCATTGCTTCTCGAACAAGTGCTTCTTCGTCACTTTCACCGTCATCTACCCCGCCGCCAACCAGGTGCGTGCCAAAGAGAAGTATTTTTGTGCCAGTTTCGTCTAAAATAACCGCTCGAACTGTTTGACGTTCAGCGTAGTTCTGGGGTTCAGAATCATTTTATTTATGGTGGCGAGTAGTTTCATTATGATTGAAATAAATGGAGAATATATAACATGTGTATTAGTTATGAGAATTGAAATTACTCGCCATGACTGCTTCAATAGAACCACCGTCAACAACATGCGTAAATCCTGCTTGTTCCATAAAATTTTTAGCCATCATCGATCTGTTCCCGGACTCACAATAGAGTGTAATTTCTTCATCCTTATCTAGGTTCGGAAAAACTCCCTGCATCATATCCATAATGTCGTGATTTACTGCACTTGGAAAATGACCAGTCTCATACTCCCCTTTTGTTCGGACATCAACATATATCATATAAATAGTATAACACCAGATATTCCACTTATTATCATGCTACACTTCGAATACATGAAAACTACTATCGCTATAATTGCCGCGTTACTCGCCGTTGTTGGTAATATCCCCTATCTCATGGATGTAATTAAAAAACGTGTCGAGCCGCACCCATACACTTGGTTTGTATGGAGCATCATCTCATGTATTGTATTTTTCGGACAAATCGCCAAAGGAGCCGGCATAGGAGCTCTCCCAACTGGAGTATCCGAACTATTTACTATTACTATTTTTTTCTTTGTACTTCCAAACGGATTCAAACATATCCGAAAAATCGATACAGTCTTTTTAGTAATTGCGTTGCTTGGACTTATACCGTGGGCGCTCACCAAGGATCCAACTTTGTCAGTAATCATTGCAGTTTCAATCGACCTTATCGCCTTCATCCCAACGCTTCGAAAAACTTGGAAGAGACCAGAAACAGAAACACCGCTTCTCTATGGTATGAATGCGGCTCGCCATGGGTTAGCACTTTTTTCTCTGCAAGCGTATAACATTGCGACAGTACTTCACTCAATTGTTATGGTTGTCATTAATTCCCTCATGACGATTTTCATACTCAAACCTCGGAAAGAAAAACTACTGTCTCAAATAAGAAAGTAGGCTGTGGCATAACGAGCCTGGGTATGGTTATAGACTTTTATAAAGGTGAGGTCGAGGTATTTCATAGACAAAGTACAGCAAACCTGCGATGTTATTATGACTAATTTGGGAAACGACGGGAATCGAACCCGCATCCTTGCTTGGTAAGGACAAGGATCTAAGCCATTAGCGTCCCCACGATATGGATTTACCGAGCCATACCGTTTACAGCATATACTGAGGAGATAAAAAATTGCTTGAGAAAAAATAAAATCCGCCCATTTCTGAACGGATTTTGATCCCTGCCCTTACCGAGCACATCATAATCCTTACTAAAATTTTCTGCAATATTGTGAGCCTAATCGAGATGCGACTCAAGTATTCATTGCCCTGTAATGCTTATTTTGACTCTTTCTGGCTTTCTGATCGACCCTTCTCGAGAGTAGCTTTCTTTGTATATAAATGAGGGTTTTGCTTTTTATCCTGATCTAGTAACCATTGAAAGACAGCAACAACTCTATCTGTTTCTTCTTTAGTCCAGTTTTTAGGATTTTTCTTATCTTCTTGGTTCATAAAAAGTGACAAAAGTGACAGTACTTTAGTGTTTACCCCTAAGCCCTGTTTTGCTTAGTATTCTTCCTACTAAAAAATAACAAATAATATATAAAACTAAAAAACCAATGTCCGCATAAGTATTTGCAAATACAGCAGGTCCAAAGATTGATCCAATTAATAACAACCCTCCCGCGTAGAAATAGTTATACAAAACACTTCCAAGTACCCACCAATGACCCATTAAAGCTCGTACTATGGCGTATACCAATACAATAAATAAAATAATAATCACTGCCACCCAATGTTCAAT
>JACCDG012039591.1_pt1 | contig 30507 bp, 18 predicted proteins | sample 7442471 | NCBI WGS metagenome assembly JACCDG01 (sample SAMN15323444, study PRJNA562643) | freshwater metagenome | isolation source: river surface water | place: USA:Blue River Watershed | collected 2017-08-17 | reverse complement strand
GACATCGACAATGATCCGATGCTCGCCGGGCTGAAGGAAGCGGAAGTGGATGAAGCCGCCAAGGGCGGGGCAGAAGGGGCAGAAAATCAGGAAACTGCTGCAGCAACTTCGGCCCAGACCAAGGATGAAGGCGATAAAGCCACGATCATGGTTCCTAAAGCACGGCTCGATGAGGTGCTTTCACAGCGTAAGTTACTGGAAGATCAGGTAAATTTCCTAAAAGGTGTCAGTACGACCCAACAGGAGATGCTCAAAGGCCAGCCCGGAACCACCGGAAACGGCGAAGAGAGCGGTAAACAAACGTCTGAACAGAATCCTGACCACAATTCCCTGATTGAAAAGGCCGAGAACGAAAAGCTCGAACTGGCCAGAAAATATGAGGATGGAGAAATCAGCCTCGTAGAATTCAAGAAGGGCGAGATTGATCTGGACAGGAGTATTCGTGGATTTAATGAGCAGCGCACTATCGAACTCGTTAAAGCCTCGGAGAATAAAGCGACCGAGATCGTCAATGCCAATAACAGGCAGATGAGTATCGAGGATGCAGCTTTAGATATTCAGGCGAAGCACCCGTATGTTGCTGAAATGGAGAACTTGCCGAAGCCCATCTACGATGGTGTCTGGGAGCAAATAACCACCGAAGCAAAAACGAACTTGGCTGCGAAAGGCATCAATGCCGATGACGGAACTATTGGTTCCCATGTCGCTCTGATGCAGGAGAAGGCAAGGCTTACCGATACCTACGGCCCCAGATACACAGGAAAAACGCTAGAGGTTCAAAACAACGGTCAGGGAAAAGAGATTTCTGAAACAGCGCGGAATCGCGCCAGAAAGATCGACATTTCCAATCAACAACCGCCGGAGACTTCGAGTGCTGCCGTTGGAAGTAATGCGCGAACAGAACTGACTGAAAAAGACATTGAAAATATGTCCCAAGATCAGTTGGCCGATCATATAGCGCAGAATCCACGAGAAGTGCAAAAAGCCGCCGGTTTTAGAAACCTCTAGGGAATACACTGGAACCATGGTGGCTTTCGGTTTTTCCCTGGATAAACAGGAGAACTGCTATGGTCGCAACAGACTTTGGTGCTCTTACCCAAGCACAGAAAAAAGTATGGGCTAGTAAACTTTGGCTGCAATTCCGGGATGAATCATTCTGGCAGTCAAATGGTTTTATTGGCACCAACATGAACACCCCAATCCATCGTGTCGATGAGTTGACTAAAACCTCACGCGGACTTGAGTGCGTGATGCAGCTTGTCAACGACCTTGAGAATGATGGTGTTGTTAATGACAACGATTTGACCGGCAATGAAGAAGCCATGGTCAATGACGCGCAGATCATCACCATTGATAAGCTGGCGAACGCTGTTAAATCAAAAGGACAGATGTCTGAGCAAGCTACGGTTATTCGCTTCCGTGAGCAAGCAAAGGACAAACTGGGCTTCTGGTTGCCGGACAAGATTGATGAGCTGATGTTCCTGACCGCTGCTGGTCGGGCCTATACTCTCAAAACAGACCTGTCCACCCGTAGCTCAAGCCAACTTCCGCAGATTGCTTTCGCTGCTGATGTCACGGCTGCAAGCACCAATAGGATCAAGTATGCTGGTTCCGCAACCTCGGAGGCCACGCTTACTTCTGCCGACAAGATGTCTTGGTCATTCTGCGTTACGATCAAGACTTTTGCCCGTCGCCAAGGACTTCGCCCCATCCGTCAGGGTGGTAAAGAGTATTATGCGATGGTGATGTCTCCAGAGCAAAGGCGCGATCTGATCCTTGATCCTACCTATCAGGCGATTGTCAGTCGGGCTGCTGAACGTGGTCAGACAAATCCCCTGTTCAAGAACTCCTTGGCTGTCGTTGATGGGCTGATCCTGTATGAGCACAGGAAGGTTATCAACACGACCGGACTGGCATCTTCCTCGAAATGGGGTTCGGCTGGCACTGTCGAAGGTGCTCAGGCTACCCTTATGGGTGCTGGTGCTCTCGGCTTCACCACGCTTGGCGGCGGTGAATGGTGCGAAGCGGACCAGAATGACTATGGTCGCAAGCCTGGGGTTGGTTATCAGCAAATGCTTGGTATCCTCAAGCCTCAGTTCAAGCCGACGAAATCCGCATCCTCCCGCGAGGATTACGGCGTAGTCGCTGGCAAGACGGCTTCGGCCCTGTAACCTGAACGGGGGTAGCCTGAGAGGGCTACCCCCGACCTATTCACCAAACACCCCTTTCACAGGAGAATCAAATGAGGCACTACCGAATCCAACTGCACGATGCAGTGAACCGCGAGGCAATCATTACCTCTGGCGGCAAGGCATACGTCGCTGGCGCGGGTGAAGAAGCAAAAGTCACCCTTTACAACGAAGACGGATCATCTCTAACAAACCCGATCTCGCTCACCTACGGCGCGATTGAGTTCTGGACGGCTGATGCTATTCCGAAGGTTGATCTTTACATTCAGGCACCTTCGGGACACTTCCTGGTGGCGAAGACAATCTATCCGTCTGGGCCAAATACGCTTTATGTCGATAAGAGTCGGTCAAATACTACTTATGTTATTCCATTCTCATCCGCTGACACTTCGGATGCGACTGAAACTGACACTGGGTTTGATCTTCCGACAAATGGCGCAGTTCTTCCTATGGGGATTGGCGTTGATGTTACAAACGCTGCCTCCACGGAAACGATTGATGTCGGTATTCTGGCCAGTGAATCTGGCGGGGATGCCAATGGCTTCATCGCCCTTGGCGCGTTGACAACTGCAGCATCAATCATTGCCGGGAATGTCGTGACTGTCGGTTCCAACGAAAGTTACTTGGCCAGCACCACCCTTGGCGCATTGGTACATGACTTTGCTGTTGGTACTGATGTGAATGCGGACACAGGTCAGTCCAGCCCGAAAGCCTATGTCTGCAACGGAACGGCCAAATCAATCTCCTACACCCTGACCACTGGTACAGCGGCCTTGGTTGGTGAAGGATTTATTAAATTACCTGTTCAGTTGCCTATCGCAAGTCTGTAAACTGCTCTGATTAGGCCGGGGCGGAATCAACCGCTCCGGCTCAATTAGAAAAGGAAAATCAAATGACCGAAGATAACAAGCAACTCCGCGTTATTGACCAAAGCGCAAATGCAGAATGCCCGGTTAGAGTTCATGATGTTATTGTGAATGGGCAGATCGAAAAGATTACTTTCGAGCATGGCAGAGAAACTCTTCTCCCATATCATATCGGCGTAAAGTTCATGCAGGATGGGTTCATTGTCATGGACATTGAATCGAACATCCAGATGCAATGCCCGGCCAAGACGGATGAGACTGTCAGGATTCGTATCAATGAAGATGAGGTGGTTGCAAGATATGATGAGCTGACTGATTCGGCCCTGAAATTACGGGCTGCGGCCCGTGATGGGGGAGAGAAGTTCCTCCTTGATAAGGATGTAGATCGCAACAAAATTATCACATTTCTGAAACAGCCTCAGACCACAGAGATTGAGGAAGAGGTAAATCCAGACCCTGTTGAGATTATTCTTCCAGAGGATGTAAAGGAAAAAGTTCCTCCCCCAGAATTCACGGATGAACTCAAGGTTGATCCAGAATCCGAAGAAGAAGAACTCGATCTTGGTGAACCTGAAGTTATTCCAGAACCAAAAGGTAAGAAGAAATAATGGTTTCGCTGAAAACAGCAAGACAAGCAGCGGAGGATGCCCTGACAACCATCGGGGCATTCCCCGCCTCTATGCCCCAGGCTGACATAGGCGAACTCAGGAAGGCTCTTAATTGGCTGGAGATGCTCCTGAATAGCCGTGTTGGAGCAAGGCCCGTAGCAGGGTTCTGGCGCATTATTGAGATACCGCTTGAGGCCGATGTTGGAGATTACCTCCTCTCTGATTATGACGACAATGCAGGGACTCAACAGATATTCGGGGTTGGGATCGTAAGCGGAACAGGCAGCGTCGATCATCTACCGCTTATCTGGGAGAACGAATCTCTCTACGAAAACCTTGAGGATACCGGAACTCCGTGCAGGGTTGTTGCCACCCGCGATGCTTCACCTGTTTTGAAAGTTTACCCGACACCGACACAGAGCAATGAAGATGCTGGAATGGTGCTCAGGGTCAGGATTCAGACATTTCATACAGAGATTGATAAGAGCGGTAACGCTGATAATGATCTCCTTCTTCGCCCTTCATGGTATCTCTGGCTCAACGACAGACTCTCCTATGAGATCGGCAAGGGGCCTGTTCGCCGTCTTCCTGAAGGGGAGCTGAAGCGTCTTCAAGACGATGCAAGAACACTGGAAATTGAGCTTCTTGCGCGTGACGGCCAGTACAATTCTGGTAAGCCTCCTGTGACAGAACCCATGGCCGGGTGGGATGCTGACAACGAGTATCACGGCGGCAGCAGAAGTGGATACACCCCAAATGGCTCGCGTTAAGATAGCTGAATTCGGAATAATCCAGAAAATATTGGCCGGGGCCACTGTCGCCGTCTATGTTTCCGACGATTCCGGGGAGAGCACTGGCGTTCTGGCAACACTGTATCAGGCTTCAACAGGCTCTGCATCAAGATCAAACCCTCAGACCTTGGACGATGATGGTAAGCTGGAGTCAGTTTGCTACGTTGACTCGGCTGTTGTTGCAGCTATCAGCAATATTACGGAGCGCACGGAGCGATCTGTCCGCAAGATCAGGGTCAATCCCCTCGATTATGCCCTGCCAATTACAAGCTCTGCCTACAATGCTCAATCTGTCACGGCAGAGGATGTTGCTACTGCTCTCTCGATTGGATGGGAGGGAGCATGGGTAACATCCACTGCCTATGAATTCGGGAACATTGTTGGCAATGACGGATCAAGCTGGATTTGTATCTTAGCCCATACATCAGCAGCAGCAACAGAGCCTGGGACTGGCGCGAGCTGGCAGACATACTGGGAATTGTTCGCAAGCATAGGGGCTTCAGGTTCTGGTTCTGGCGATATGGTCGCAGCACAAAACCTCAATGATCTTGCAAGTAAGCCTACTGCTTTTAGCAATATCAAACAGGCGGCTACTGACACTGCGACTGGTGTTGTTGAGCTGGCGACAAGTGCAGAGGCTCAAGCAGGAGCTGATACTTTAAGAGTTATCACCCCTGCGACACTTCAAACTGTGACTGCGACAACATCAAGAAAAGGCGTTGTTGAACTCGCCACTGTAGCGGAGGCCGTGGCCGGGACTGATACGGAAAGAGCGGTTACGCCAGAGGGATTGGCGGCTGCTATTCCTGCTGTAAATGCAAGTGGATGGGTTCCAATCAAGACTGTGAGTCCCTCTTCTGTATCTAGTGTTGAATTCATCCATGGATCGGGAGGAGTGGTTATTGATGGCACTTACAAAGCATATAAGATTGTTATCACAAACTTGTCAGGATCGGTAGATGGAGCAGAATTACTAATAACTACAAGCTCAAATGCGGGGGTATCCTACGCATCTTCAAATTATTCATACACACATAGTAAACAAAATGATTCAGCTAACGTCACTTCAGGTGTAGGTAATAGTTCCGCCTCAGCTATCAGGATTGGAGATTCTCTCGATACCGCAGCAAACTCTACATACAATGCAGAGATTATTTTCTATAACCCAATCGGGACAAATTACTTCATACTTGGATACCACGCATCGTTTTTCGATCAATCTACCCAATTAACCAATCAGGTTGGCAGTGGATCACAGAAAACGGCTGCTGATGTCGATGCTATCAAGATTGCAGCTTCATCAGGAACCATATCAGCCACAGCGATAACACTTTACGGTTATGAGAGCGCAGAATGAAAAAGATGATAAACGGATATGTGGTTGATCTGACGGAAGATGAAATTCGCGTACGTCAAGCTGATGATCTCGCATTCTTAGAGCAAAGAGAAAACTATCTCAAAAAGGAAAAATACAAGGATGATCGCAAGATAGAATATCCGCCAATTGGAGATCAACTCGACGCAATCTGGAAGCAGATCAATCAATGGAGGCTTTCAAACGAGGACATGATCCAAGAGGTTGATGACATGATGAACAAAATCCTTGCCGTGAAGCAGAAATACCCGAAACCGGAGGAAAAATGACATACGCAAGAACAGCGATTCAGGATTTCTCGACCGCAAACAAGATTTACGTTAATGCGACTGTGACATTTTACACAGTCCTTGATGGCGAGAAAACGAATGATCTCGCCGACCTGTATTCTGCAATCACTGGGACGACTCAGCTTTCAAATCCTCAGACTCTCGACAGCTACGGCAAATTGAGGCAACCAGTTTATTTCCAAGAGCCTGTCATCATGTCGATCACAGGGCTGGGGAACACTCCAGATCATGATACCGGGGTTGTTGAATCTGCCCGCGTTATCAGCGGAACCGGAACCCCGGAAGGTAACGTAACCGCAGCGGTTGGAACTCTTTTCCTCCGAACCGATGGGGGAGCGAGCACAACTTTGTATGTAAAGGAAAGTGGTACTGGAACTTCTGGATGGGTGGCAAAGTAAATGACAAAGCGCATATCTGAATTCGACATCTGGAGGCCAGGTTACGGCGGTGCGGTAGTGTCAGTCTATCTGCCCGGCACGACTACTCTGGCCAGTATTTTCACAGATGAGAGCCTGTCTACAGCAGCGGATAATCCAGTAACGCTTTCATCAATGCTGGCTCCTGATGGGACACGGTACGGCAAGTTTGCTGCACCTCTTTATACCGGACAATCATATTATATAAACATCGACGGGATTGAAGATACAGGGATCATCAGACCATCCTTCTCAAGTCTCGATGGAGAAGACGCTTCTGAGTCATTGGTAACACCAGCAAACTCCACTTATCAGATTTCTCTCGAAAACTACATGGCTTTGCGAGTCGATGTCTCGACTTTCGGTGTTTTCACTGAAGGTAGTGGAGGGGTGGCGGCAACAAACACGCAGACACTTGATCTTGCAATCGCTGCTTTAAGCAGTGGCGGAGAGGTCATGATTCCAGCAGGGACGTACAAGATCAATAGTGTAGAGGTTCCAGAAGGGGTTGTGCTGCGCGGGAATGGCCGTGAAGCAACAATTCTCCAAAGCGTGATTGGGGATGTCAGTTTCACTCTCGTTGGTGATCGTGCGGGATTTAGTGATATTACTCTTGATGGTTCCAGCCTATCAACTGGAAGCATCGGGGTTAAGTCTGTTGGAAATGACGAGATCGTTTTCACGAATGTCATGATCCGACGCTTTGAGACTGGGGCGCACTTCCTCGGAGGAAAAGGGCACATCTACAAAGATTTCTCCATTGAGAATACTGAAACAGGAATAAAACTTCATGGCGATACTGATTCCGGCGATAGTGGAAATGGAGATGCTTTTGAAGATGTTCTCTGGATTGGTGGACTCGTCAGTGTGGCGACAACTATCGGTGTTTCCCTGTCTTATGAAGATGATGTTTGCCACAATATAAATTTTCATGGGGTTGGTTTCGAGTCCTGCACGGGAACAGCACTTGACATCAATGGCGCACAATCCATTGAGGGGATTGGTGTATGGTTCACTGGGAACACAAAGAATATCAATGTTCAGGATGACAGTGCGGTTCTGACAGGTGCGGCAACCAGTGATAACAAGGTCGTCAACTTTCATATTCAAGGGGGTCGTCTTAATGGCGGTGAGTGCGAATACACAGGCACTTGTCAGGATGTCATCTTCAGCAATACGAAATTGGAGAACGTAGATTTAACTCTCACTACGCCAATCAGCAACTTTATCGTTCTTCAAGATTGTTACGAAGATGCTGATGTGGCTATTGCTGGAGAATCGACAAAGCTCCTTCGGGAAACGACATCACTGAACGGGGCAACGACCGGACTGACGACAACGAACAGCGCAACGAAGGCATGGAGCATCGAGTTACAGCCAGGACAAATGGTCATCCTGGAAGGAAAGGTGATTGGTAGGGGCCGTAACGTGGCACAGCGCGGCATCTATCATATATCGTGCGGCGCGTATCGTGTTGGCTCTGCCCTTGCATACGATACCCAAACCGCCAATTTCACGGCTGGAGCCACTCTCACTGGAGCATCGTCTGGAGCCACAGCGAGGATTCAGGCAGATGCCGATGGTGGAGCAACAGGGACTCTAACCCTGATCGACATTCAGGGAGATTTTATTGATAACGAGATTATCACTGATAACAACGGTACACCAGGAAGTGCTACGGTTAATGGAACTCTAACCCCTACTGGCGCGGTGGTCGATGGTAGCGGTGTGACATCTCTACGAACGGCCTATGAAACGAATGCGAACTGGGCTGCTTCTTTTGTCGCCAATGGGAATGAAATAGAATTGAGAGTCACAGGGGACACCAGCCAGACAGTCGAGTGGACTGTTCATGTTGTCGTGGTGAGCAACTAGATGGGCGAATGGGTTGACATATCCCTCAATGCAAAACTCTTCAAGAACGTCGATGAACAGGCCCTGACAAGCACATACGGCGCACTGGAGAACTGTTTCGTCACAGAATCAAATGGGCTATCCCGCTTCCCAGGACTTATCGAATTCGCTGACTTCGGCGGCGATTACGACATGCACATGGGGAGATACAATAATGATATGGTTGCTGTTGGAACCGATGGCAGAACCTTCAGGGTAGACATTGATGGTGACTTTGAAAACATAGATGGATCGCCTGTTTTAGGCGGAGATCGAGTGTCTTTTGCTGGATCGCGCAATGGACTCTTCATGGCTGCTGGGAACAAAATTATTAAATATAATGGCGAGAGAAATTCTATCCTTAGCCCAGATGCTCCAGATTCTTCATTCGTTGGTCATTTGGATGGCTATCTTCTCGGTGTCGAGAAGGGCAGCGGGCGTTTTCAGCATTCAAATCTGAATAATTTCCCTGAATGGGATGCCTTAGATACGTTTGCCGTTGATGGGAATCCAGACGACATTAACGCTATGCTGATTACGCCTTTCAATGAAATCCTCTTTTCAGGAGAGGAAAGCCTCGAACAATACGAGAGACTTGTCGGCGGAACCGCTCCCTTCTTCCGCAGATGGTCAATCGGGGATGGAATCAGTGAGCCATGGACGCTATGTCATGCTGACAATGCCGCGTGGGGGCTAAATGCAAGGCATGAATTCGTCAGATTGTCCGGGCAGACGACACAGAGCGTTTCAGACGACATCCAGAAAGAAATAGAATACCGATACAGCTTTGACAATATCGGAAGTTTTGATAAGGCATGGGCTGCACCATGCAATATCAAAGGTCAGAAGTTCATCATATTCCAATCCCCTCTTGCAATGAACGGATACGGCAACAAGGGATTTACTGGGGTATTCGATATTCGTCGCGGGCAGTGGTTTGAAATTTATGGATGGAACTCCAATGACGGGGTTCCATCCCTATGGCCAGGCGTTTCTGTTTTCAATCTCTGGGGAAAGACATTTATTGGTGGGAAGGGTAAAATCTATCAGCTTTCCACTGATGTCTATAGAAACGACGATCAGGTGCAGAGAGTCTACCTAAGAACAGCTCATTTTGATTCACTCGGAACGACAAGAATTGATGGTGTGAAGTTGACCCTCAAGCGAGGTGTCGGATCATATACTGAAAATCCGAAGATAATGATGAGAGCAAATCCTGATAATCGCGGTTTCAACCTTCTACAGACCAGGGTTCTCGGCTATCGCGGAGAGCCTGAGATGACCATTGAATTTGGAGCACAGGGGACAGCGGATACATGGCAGTTCGAGTTGGCCATGACGGATAATTTCCCGTTTGAGCTTCGCCGACTTCAGGTTCTTGCAACGAGGATACCACGATAATGGCAACTGATTCCCCCATTCCAAGTCAGCTTGAATCCCCGCCGCGCACCACTGGGAACGTGCAGCAAGACCTTCCAATCCTCATTGATTGGTTCTGGAAAGCCTATCAGGTCATCGTTCAAGCGGTACAGTTTATTAACAGTCAAATTGTGACTTCAGACCTTGACATTACAGCCCTGCCAGACCCGGCGACCGCCACCCTTTACAGCGCACAGCAAACGGCGAACCTGGCCTATGCTCTTGCCGACCAGACTGCGGGCAGGATTGAGGATTATATTTCAGGTGAAATTCTCGTGGATGAAGCTAATACCGGGGCCAGCGTAGTTTTCACAGAAGAGCAGGAAGACGACGATTACCGTATTATCATCCAAGCAAAATCAACCACAGGGGTTCCTGATCCTGATTCATACCTGATCTCATCAAAGACATATTCCACAACCGGATTTTCGTTTACACTGGTTGCAGCACCCGGCGTGGGTACTGGCATCACTTTCGAGTGGCAGCTTATTCGCAATACTTGGGGAGCATAAGAGTGTCCGAACAGGATTTCTACACACTCCGAGGAAACCAGTACCGAGGGTCGCGCTACGCCAATTTCGCTGGCGCGGGTGTTGATCCGCAGGGAAATGTCTCATCCGCAGTCAATGAGAACGCTTCCAATCTCTCAGGGATTAAAAGCCAAAATGCGAACCAGCCTGTTGATAATAACGGGACATCGGCTGAAATTACTCCGAATATTGCCAATAAAGCTGTTTCTCAGGGCCTCATGGGATCGCCATCGGTTCCAACAGTGCAAGGAGCGGTAAAGGATTTAGCTATTGGCGGGGCTATTCCATTCGCAGCGACGACCATCGGGAGCAATATCGGTGCCAATGTTGCCAGTGGCGCGGGCTTTGGAGAGGCCGTGCAGCGCGGCATAAGTGCGCTTGGGAACAAAGTCAGTGGTGGATTACTTGGAACCGCTGGCGGGCCTACGAATGCAGCTCTGTCCTCAATGGGGGGGAAATTCGGCCCTGCCACGCAGTCCGCAGTCGGCAAGGCCACTGGCGGTTCCGCTTTTGGTGGTGCCGCTGGAACGGGCCTTGGCACGGCAGCAGCAACCCTGCTTACTGGAGGCAGCGTCAAGGAAGCGGCAGCTTCAGGGATTGGTTCTGCCATTGGATATGCTCTTGGCAACGCCATTTTACCCGGAGTTGGTGGTTTTATCGGAAGCACTCTGGGGAGCATGGCAGGAGGACTTATCAAGAGTGATCCTGGTCGGAACACGATTGGAGTCAAGGTCGGGCTTGATAAAACCACTGGAAAATACTCTACCAGCAAGGTCAGCACGAAGAATGCTCCGATTGGAAGCGCAAAGAAATACGGTAATTCAATCGCTGAAATTCTTAACAATTTCGGCCAGGCAACCGGGATCAAGTACACAAGCAACTATGTCAACTCTGAAACCAATGTCGGGTCTAAGGATCAAGGGACTTTCTCCGGGAAGACGCGGGTTTCCAGCAAGCCTGGAGATGCCGGGGCAATTGCTTTCAACGTCTTGAAAGACCGGAACCAGTACACGGTCGGAAATGATACAGAATTCAACACATTCTGGGATGATGCCCTGGCTTCGAGCAAGTCTATTACCGATCTTGGTAAGCGTGTGGATAGCTTTACGGCATCGAGGGGCCTGATGTCTTCACCATCACAGGCACAAGCCAATCAGAATGTTGCTTTTATCCCTTCGCAGCGTGAGAAACAAATGTCATTCTATGGTTAAAGGAGAGAAATTATGAACCCAATGATGCAGCAACAGCAAGGTCAGGATCAATTTAGCAATCCTGAAGAAGATATGATGGAAGAAGACGGCATGGAAATGGAGGGCGAAGGCTCTGATATGCCCATGATCGACGGCGAACAGCTTCAGATGCTTCTTTTCGACCGGGTTAGGCAGCTTTCTCCCCAGGAAATGCAAGTTCTGGACAGCATTATTACGCCACAGACTGTGCCAGTCCTATTTAAACTTTTCCCTGAATTGGGTATTCTGTTTGATATGGGTAGCCAACTCCAGGGCATGAATGGTGGAAGTGGTCAAGGTCAAGAACAAGAACAGGGACAACCTCAAATGGGACAGGCACAGCAGCCGAACCCTCTTTCTAATCCGAATGTTTCACGTGGACTGTCGGGGTTTTAAAATGCCGTTGAAAAATGGATCATCCAAAGACGTTATAGCTGCCAACATAAAGACTGAGGAATCCGCAGGGAAACCTCAGAAACAAGCGGTTGCAGTCTCTGTGTCAAAAGCCGGAAAATCTAAACCTTCTCGCGGACTGATGGGGTATTTCTAATGAGCTTCTGGGATTTCATTCCGAAACTTCTTCCAACCGTGATTGCTGCCGGGGCAACTGTCTATGGCGCGAAGATGGCTAGTGATGCTCAGAAGGACGCTCGGAAAACCGCGAATGTGGCACAGACAAAGGCTACAGATGCACAGCTTGAAGGTATTCGTGCAGCAGAGAAGAATACGCAGCAGTTGCAGAGTGCAGCTTCTCCGGGGCTTATGAGGATACAAAGCGTTATCGGTCGTGGAGAGGCTCTGACACCAGAACAGATTCTCGCGCTCAATGATGCGAGAAGGACAACTCTTGATACCCTTCAAGGCGGTTCCTTGCGTGGATCAGCCCGCGCCACAGTGGCTTCCGTGAATGATGTCGAGAACAGGATGCGGACAAATATGGTCGCGCAGAACCGCAGTCAGGCAGATTCGGCAGCTTCAAGCCTGTCCGGTCAGTATTTCAATGCTGGCAACAATATCGCCAACCTCAATAAGGATGCTGGCAACACAGTTTCTCAAGGTCTTATCAACACTGGACAGACGGATGTGAATACAGGGATGAACCAAAGTCTTATCAAGGGCCAGGCCATAGGGGATATTGGCGCGGTGATCTCTGATGCCATGAAGAAGAAGGATCAGGAGAGGCGTGACTCTTCCTATGCCACTATCAACAGTGGCGGGTATGATGATCGGACTGGCATTAAATGGAATTCTGGTCGGATAGGAGTAGCATAATGGCGGGCGGTATTTCAATCGGTCTTATGCAAGGTGCCGGAAGCGCAAATCCGACAATGGATGCTTTTGGCGCAAGGACAAACCAGATCAATACGCAACGCAATCAGGAAGCGCAGCAGCAACAGGCAGACCAGCGTTTTCAGATGGAGCAGCAGCGTTTCGATCTTGATAAGCAGAAACAATCAGACTCTGACATGCTGAAGGTCTTTGAATTCGCAGGGGCGGGCTATGGTGATGAAGCAAGGTTCCTCGCCAAGCAGAAGGGCCTGAATGTCCCAGAAGAGATATTCAGCAATGCAGATTTCGCTCAAGGGCTTTCTCTGGCCGGGAAGATTTATGGTGATGATAAAGTTGCCGCACAAAAATTCACTCAAGCGTGGATGTCGTCTCCCGGCGGGGACATGAATACCCGCATAGCCGTCGCACAACAGGCCGCTGGCGGTGCCACGAATCCTGAAGATCGGACACTTACGCGCCAGATCGCGCTTGAGAAGTGGAAACTGAACAACAAAGTTGGTGGTTCTGACAATGGCTTTACTCTTACCCCAGGGCAAAGGCGTTATGATGCTTCTGGAAAAGTGGTTGCAGAAGCTCCGGCTGAGATGGACTCCAACAAAGTCAAATATGTTCAGGATGTCGTTTCAAGTGCGATGGGCGGGTTTAATCCTGTTGATCCCAATCTAGCGAAACAGGCCGCTGAACAGTACGATCAGTTATTCAGCGGAGGCGTTCAGCAGCCCGGCGGGGTCAGCATTCCCCCTGTGCAGAATTCAGGTGGAAGTCCAGAAAAAGGCATTTATGCTGTTCAACAACTCAGAATGAAGGGTTATAATCCTCAACAGATCGTTGATGGATTGATTCAGAGAGGGGCAACGCCAGAGCAAGCTAAGTCTATTCTTGATGCCGCTGGCATAAATAAATAATGGCAGAAAATGATGATAATGCGCTGTTTGATGCAGCATTTCAAAGTCTAGCCCCACAAGCGCAACCGTCAGATAATGATGCTGCGCTTTTTGACATGGCGACACAATCTGCTCCCTCTATTCAGCCATCCAGAGGGCTGATGGGCAGAGCTACGGATTTCGTAAAGGAAAAGGCCGAGAAGGCAGGGACAGTTCTGGCGACGGGTGCAACCTTTGCGCCAATGGAGGGCGTTTGGGGGCTGGTTGAGAATGCGGCAGGGATTGGCTCTGAGTATGTTGGTCAGCCCGCAGACAAGCTACTTCATTCGATTGGAGGTCAAGGAAGCATTGACCCATTCACGCCGATCAGGGACATCGCCACGACCGCCCGGCAAGCCAACAGGGATGTTGTTCAGAACGTTACTGAGAGTGTTGGTCAGGATGCTGGCCGTCTGGAGCGCGGCATTTATTCAGGCATCATGTCTGTCGGGATGAATGCGCCGGGCTTGGCCACAGCAATCATTACTGGACAACCTGAAATTGCTCTCGCCCAGATGGGTTTGATGAGTGGCGGTATCGCGTCTGGTGAGGCCATGGATGCCGGGAAAGACCCGATCACAGCCCTGAAATACGGAGCAACACAGGGCGGCATTGAAGTGATGACCGAATTGCTTCCGGTTGCCAGAATCATTGGCGATCTGAAAGCTGGAACGGGCCTTCTTAAAACTCTCGCGCATCAGGCGATAACGGAGATTCCCGGCGAACAGGCCGCGACGATCTCACAGAATTTCACTGAATGGGCCTACCTGAACCCGGAGAAACCATTCAAGGAATATCTGGCGCAACTGCCATCGGATATGGCGGACACGCTTATTTCTACCATCGCCTCTGTCGGGATACAGACAGGTGCTCTGCATACGGCCAATCGCCTGATGGGTGGAGGGAAGGATGATGAAGAAGATGATGTTCTTCCTCCACCATCAGGAATTCCTCAAGCTCCAGTAGTCCAGCCAACTGTCAACACGAGGCCAAGCCGTGATGACCTCGCAACCGCCCTGTCTGGAAACCCTGTTGACGTTGTAACCCCGGAACAGGCCGCGCCTGAAATGGGGAATGCCGTTGACGTAACCGTTCCCCTGACGATGGATGGAACAATTCCAGCGGATCAAAACGCTGCGTTACCGCCTGATGCCGCACAGAGCGATATTATCGTGTCAGCAGCCCGACCCGGCGACACCATTGAGCATGTGAACAGATTCGGGGAGATGGTTGAAGGAAAGGTGGATAGTGTCCAAGGGGATGCCATCCATATTGTTGATAACAACGGCCAGCTTCAGACAATTTTCCAGAGCGAAGGTCAGACAACCGTATCTCCTGCTCCCCAAGGCCCTAGCAGGGATGACCTTGCCGCAGCCCTGGAGGGTCGCCAATCCGGGCAGAATCAGCCCTCTGAAATAGAACAAGAACTCTCCGCACCGATTGTAGAAACGGCAACTCTGCCCCTCGATGGAATCAAACAGGAGGAGCCCTCTGTTCCTGAAATTCAGGATATAAGCCTTGAGGAATTGCAAAAGCGTCTTACCAATATCAGGAATCAGGCAAAAGTCAGGGGCTGGGATAAAAGGCTGATAAAGATTCGTGATGATCTTCAAGCAGCAATCAACGCTAAAAGCCCGGAAGTAGCCAAGACTGAAGAGATTAACACGGCTGTTGCCGATGTGAATGTCAGCCCGACAGAGCCTCAAAAAGAGGCTGGGAACTACAAGAAAGGCCATGTCACCATCAATGGCCTGAATATCAGCATCGAGAACCCGAAGAACGAAATCCGTACCGGGAAATCCCGTAGCGGGGAGGAATGGCAAGTCCAGATGCCAGCCCATTATGGGTATATTAAGGGAACCAAGGGTGCCGATGGCGACCACGTTGATGTCTTCATTGGGGACAACCCTGATTCCGATAATGTCTTTGTCGTCGATCAGATTAACTCTGAAACGAAGGATTTTGACGAACACAAGGTAATGATCGGCTTCAACGACATTCAACAGGCCATGAATGCCTACGATCAGTCATTCTCAGATGGCCGTGGCCCTGACAGGATCGGCGGTGTCACGATCATGTCCATGGATGAATTCAAGTCCTGGATGGAGAAGCGCGGCGCATCCAAGAATCCTATTGTCTATGAAAAAGAGAAAGCTCCAGAACCAGAGGTCAAGACATCTCAACCAGAACCAGAGCCTGAGCAGAAACAAGGGCCACAGAAGGGGATCGTCGGTGATAGGTTGGGGGCTGGTGAAACCAGATTGACGGTCACTGGAAGGCAGACAACACCATTCCCGAAACTTGGGATAGGCACTCCAAGATCAGTCGTCTTGGCAGAAAAGAGGGTCGAGAAATGGCTGATGCAGAATGCCTTGGACGAGGCGCGTTCCAGAGGCGATGATTTTAACGCCCGTCAGTTTGAGGCCAGCCTTGCAAAACCATCACAGGCGGACAAGGATTCGGCTGAGTATTACCTGTTTGACCCTGATTTTGTGTTCGAGAATCCTCCAAGTATCTTTAAAGATTTGGTTCCGCCCTCAAACGTAGAACCCCTTGATACTGGCAGTGTTCCGCTGACAGAGGACAGGGTTATTGCCCCCTCCAAATTAGAGCCGCCTGTTCCAGAGGGAATGATTAGGGTTTATCATAGTGGCTCGTCTGGCGACGGGGAATTCGGGCGGTGGGTCAGCACAGCTAGACAATATGCCTCTGATTATAGGCCGGATTTGCCACTTCATTATCTTGATATTTCAGAGAATGATCCAAGGGTAATTAATGAAGAAAACCCAGGAGTTAGAGGATTTACCTTTAATTTTCAACTTACCCCGGAAGAATCCGTTGGATTAAAAGAGATAAATCGCGCTCAATCTAAAAACCAGCCTGACAATAAGGACATTAGCCCCACCAAGGAACTGTCGGATGGGGAGATACCAGAAACCTGGTATCGTGGTTATGGCCGCAAAGATAAAGACGCAGCCTATAATACTGATGGACTTTCCGAACCTATCCTCGGAGATGGAAAATATTATGCTATTAATGAAGAGTCTGCCAAAGAGTTCGGGCCAAACATCGAGAAAATTGAAAACAATCTGAAAAACCCACTTGTTATAAAAAGCGGGCAGGATTGGCGAAAAATCACGAATCAAGTCGGCTGGGAATTTCCAAATCCATTCAACTCCGACAAAGCAAAAATGAAAACAGCAGTGGATGCCATGAATAAATGGCTGGCTGATAAAGGTTATGATGGCGTTATTGTTCATTGGGATGAAACCTTGCCAGGCGATGAAACACCGGACGGGCGCGACATTAAATTGTTGCGGAATGTTTTCGGCATACCTCAGCTTTTTGTGTTGGGAAAAGCCACCATTCCTGTTTCAGAAAATGTCAACCAATCTGCGGAAAGTAAACCAGAACCGGAACAAGCCGAGCCAAAAGGCAAAAAACTGAAGGACGTTGGCGAGAAACTGGAAGGAAAGCGGGCATTCCAAGAACGTGTCAAGGATACGTCGAAAGCCGCAAAAACGATTATTGATTCTACGAAAAAGAAAACTGTTTTCAATCTGGAAAAACGCGAGGGCCAGACTGACGGTGTGGCGAGATTCGCCCAAGCTCTTAGCGATGAGTTTCTCGATTTCAGCGAGTACCTGAAACAGAACTATCATGTCAGGAAGTCTGGGCGAGGAAGGTGGTCGGCAAAGGTTCCGGGCTGGGAAGATCAGGTCAAAACTCTCTTCTCAGATGAGGGTCGCGGAGGCGATAAGGTGTCCTTGGGTGACTGGAGGCTGAGTGCAGATCAAGCTGAGAGCGCGAGAGTCGGCATTATCAATGGCGCAGAGGATTACATTGAATTTGGAACCAGGATTAACGACATTCTTGAAAACTCAAAGAATGTCGATGAACTCAAGATTGAGTTAAAAAACGCGCTTGAAGATGATGAGTTTGACACTCTATTCAGGAAATTCCAGCGTAGTTATAGCCTTAGCCGGGACATATTCTCTCAGGCAACTTGGTCGAAGTTCGGCATGATAACCGACGATACGGAAGTAAAATCCAGCAGTAGAGTGTCCAAGACACTGACGCGCCCGAAGCTAGATTTCATCGAGCGTTCCGGCATGAAGGATTACAGGGATGGCAAAGACGTAACCTCTGATGAATTCCGCGATCAGTTTGGATTCCGGGGTGTTGAATTTGGGGAATGGGTTAACGCCAAGGAAAGGCAGTCCCATGTCAATAATGCCTATGACTCATTTATGGACTTATCGGACAGGCTGGGAATAAAGCCGTCCCATATCTCTCTTGGAGGAAAGCTGGGCTTTGCGTTCGGATCACGAGGAAGCGGTGAACACGCAGCACATTTTGAGCCTGATACGAATGTCATCAACCTTACTAAGACAAAGGGTGATGGCTCTGTCGCGCATGAATGGCTCCATGCTCTCGACTTTAATCTGAGAAAGAACGATCAGAGGTCGAAGGCGATCATGGACAGGGCTTACGATTCCCTTCGTTACGATCTCCCAACACCTGAGAAACTGGAAGCAAAAATCAAGGATTTCCTCCGTGGGAAATTACTCTACAACGGGTTCAAATCTAGTGGCCCTGTCGGCAATGCTAAACTCTTCATTGAATATGTAGGGCGCGATACACTGCGCCAGTTGGGTATAACAACCAACTTCAAGCGGGAGTCCGATACGCTCGGCAAGGATTATTGGGGCAAGGGAGAAGAGCTTCTGGCGCGGGCTTGGGAGGCTTTTATTCTCGACACGCTGCCCGGACAATCCCCTTATCTCGTAAGCCCATGGGCCGGGGATGGTGTTGTTACGAAGGAAACAGGGTATAGAGGAAGACCATTTCCTTCGGGAGATGAGCGTTCCAGTTTTAATGATTTCTTCAATGATTTCCTCAAGTTGGTGGAATTCTCCGATGCTGGGGTCAAGCTCAAGGACGGCGCAAAATTGCCGATTGAGACAGAACTTGATAAAATAGTAGAAACAGCAAAGGGTTATCTGCCCAAACTGGCAGATATGATGAGGGAGATTGGCGATGAGCGTATTCAGCAAGACCAGGTTCGAGCAAGCCTATCAACTGGCGATGGCGGAACAAGCCCCGCAGATGTACCGGGAACTCCTGAAGGCCAAGACCCTGAAGGAGCAAGTATCTCAGACAGCGGAAGAAGCGCAGATGATGTACGAAGCAACTCTGAGCCTTCTCCAGAAGGAACAGGGGATGAGCGAGGGTCAGGCACAATCGACCGCAGCGGAGATCGTGTTCGCCGAGATGATACAGTTCCAGACCCAGTAGATGAGGCCGATTCTATACCTGAATATGAGGCCAAGGGGAAAAACCATAAGATTGCCATTGGCTCACTCGATGAGAAACGTGGCCAGAAGCAGAAGGCAAAAGACAATCTCAGGATTATAAAGCTGGTCAAGGAGATCGAGGTCGCTGGTCGCCCCGCTACCCCGGAAGAGCAGAACCTTCTCGCCAAGTACACAGGCTGGGGAAGCGTAAAGAACGCCTTTCCGAATGCCGAGGGAAAGGCCAATGATGGATGGTCTGATGTTGTTTCAGAGGTCAAATCAGAACTGACGGATAAGGAATACAGGGAGGCCAGACGGTCGATCCAATACGCGCACTATACGTCCGAGATCGTCGTGCGCGGCATGTGGAAAGCCCTGCAACGTATGGGGTTCAACAAGGGTAATGTTTTTGAACCAGGTATGGGTATCGGCAATTTCATCGGCATGATCCCCGATGCTATCTCAGCTCAGTATTCTGGTCTTGAAATTGACACTATGACGGCAAGGATCGCCCGAATCCTCTATCCAGAATCCAGCGTCAGACACGCTGATTTCACATCAGCCAGATTCGCAGATGGCATGTTCGACGCGGCAATCGGAAACCCACCTTTCAGCGATGCTGTTGTTAAGGGCGATCCAAAATACAACAAGGATAAGCTATCGCTTCATAATTATTTCTTTGCAAAAAGCATTGATCTGGTTGCGCCGGGCGGGATTATTGCCTTCGTGACAAGCCGATATAGCATGGATTCCCAGAACCATGAGGCCCGCAAGAAGTTCGCAGAGAAGGTTGATCTGGTCGGAGCGATCAGGCTTCCAAACACAGCATTCAAGACCAATGCTCATACGGAGGTCGTGACTGACATCATATTTCTCCGAAAGCGTCTTCCCGGAGAAGCCTCTAATGGGATTAACTGGTTAGGAACCAAAGAAATAGAAGTCTTTGATTCTGACGGAATGCCACACAGGGTAAATGAATATTTTATCGACCATCCTGAGATGGTTCTTGGGGAATTCGCCACTGGCACAATGTATCGAAAAGGGTCATTGACTGTTGATCCTGTTGAGAACTCCGACCTCCAGCAACAGATCGAAGAAGCTGTTGAAAAACTGCCAGAAGGGATTTTAACAGAAATCCAGAAGGCGAATACGGATGCTATGGATACTGCCCCTTCTGAGAAGAAAGAGGGTTCCTATTACATAAAAGATGAAAAATTGTGGCAAGTTGAGCAGGGAATAGGGTATCCGGTTTCCTTACGCGGCAAAGGCTCTGGCGGAATAACCAAGGTGCAAGAGGCTAAGATCAGGGCATTGATCCCTGTCCGCGATGCTTTGCGTGAGTCGATGCAAGCAATGGTGTCCAGAGACGACAAGGCCATGAAATCTGGCCAGAAGGCATTGCGGAAGGCTTATGATTCATTCGTTAAGAAATATGGCCCTATCACTAAATCTGAAACTGATTCCCGCGCACCTACACCCGGACAGATCGAAGATGCTCGTGACGAACTCAGGAATGATTATCTCTCCGCCGATGAGGAATTTGATGAGGGTGATATAGACCTTTCCAAGCTGGTAGGGTCGATAAACCCTGAGACTGGAAAGAGATACACATCGGCCCAGATTGGCAGGATCAGGGAGCAGAGGCGCGAGGAGATTGAGGCCAAGGGATTGACCGTGAATGAAGGCGATTTTGATCCCTCCACGGTTGCACAGAATACGACGATCACTTATCCGAATCTTGATCCGCTCAAGGAAGACCCTGAATATTATAACTTAATGATCCTTGAGGATTTTAACCCGGACACAGGTGAAGCCAAGACAACGGATGTTTTCGAGAAAAACATCGTGGCTGAAGTAAAAAAGCCTGAGATTAAAACAGCAGTTGATGCACTGAACTTCTCCCTGGTTCATAAGAATAAAGTCGATATTGGATTTATGGCTCAGGAATTGGGAACCAATCCAGAATCCATTATAGATGAACTGGAGCAACTTGATCTTTTATACGGAATTCCTGATATAGATTCAGGAAAGAGGGTCTATATATATTCGGAAGAATATCTATCAGGTCATGTTAAAGATAAGCTGGCCTATGCAAAAAAGCTGGCGCAGGGCGATGGCTACTATAAAAGGAATGTCGCCGCGCTTGAATCTGTCCAGCCTGTTGATATTCCGGCAAGCGACATCAATACACAACTTGGTTCCCCGTATTTCGATACGAAGGTCATCACGGACTTCATGCGAGAGAGCATGAATATTCCTGTCAGTGTCCGTTACACTGGGCTTATCAATGCTTGGGAAGTCATATCCCACGACCCAAACTCTCCTGAGAACACGACGCAGCACGGCACGAGTAAGAAGCCCGCCACTGAGATCATGGAACATCTCCTGATGCGCCGGGAAATCAAGGTTACTAACACAGTGGTCGATGGACAGGGTAATAAGAAACAGATCGTTAATGTTGAAGAAACCCAAGCCGCCCAAGACAAGGCAAAGGCGATGCAGGAGGCTTTCAATAAGTGGATTTGGAACTCCAGTCACTCAGAGCCTGTCTATCGGAAATATAACGATGAATACAATAATATTGTTCCTCGCACGTTCGACGGGAAGCACATCACAACGGCTATTTCCCCATCCATTGAACTCAGGCCGCACCAGAAGAACGCTGTATGGAGGGTAATGCAGTCTGGGAATACATATTTGAATCACGCAGTCGGAGCTGGGAAGACTCTTGAAATGGCAGTCGCCGCCATGGAAATGCGCCGCCTCGGACAGTGGCGCAAGCCCATGCTGGCTGTCCCAAATCACATGCTGGCGCAGTTCACCGGGGAATTCAGGTCAGCCTATCCACAGGCAAAGATACTGGTCGCTGATGAGATGAATTTTCACACTGACCGCCGCAAACGATTCGTTGCGAACGTGGCCAAAGGGGATTGGGATGCTGTGATTATGACCCATTCCAGCTTTAAAAAGGTTCCTATCAGCAGGGACTTCGAGGCCCAGATGATCGAGTCAGAACTCGACAGATACAGGGCTGCTCTTACTGAGGCTGGAGGCGGGAGCAAGAAGAAACCAAGAATGGGAACGACCGCAGCGCGTCTTGAGAAGCAGATCGAGAAGCTGGAGGGTCGTCTTAAAGGGCTGAAAGTCAGGGAAACGGATCAGTCATTCACCTTCGAGGAACTCGGCATTGATGCCGTTCTCATTGATGAAGCTCACGGTTTCAGGAAACTATCCTTCCCCACCATGCAGGGAACAATGAAAGGAGTAAACCCTATCGGATCGAAAGCCGCATGGGATATGTATGTTAAATCTAAATTCCTCGATACCATCCATCCGGGCAGAAACCTTGTAATGGCATCAGGTACAGCTCTGACGAATACGCTGGCTGAGGTATTTACAATCCAGCGTTACATGAATGAACGCGCACTTGAAGAGCGGTCGATCAATAACTTCGATGCGTGGTCAGCAGTATATGCAGCTCCCGTCACAAATCCTGAGCGTCAGCCAAGCGGGAACTACAAGAACGTGACACGACTTGCTGAATTCAGGAACCTCAGTTCCTTGTCCAGAATGGTTCGTGAATTCATGGATACAGTCACGAGCGACGAACTTGGAGCCTTGGTTGACCGTCCGGCTATGAAATCCGGCAAGATGATTATCAAGACCACTCCGCCCAGCCGTGAATATCTGGCATTCCAGAAATATCTGGCTCACAGAACGGATATGGTTGCGAAGAGCAGCAAGAAGAATGAAAAAGGATCGGATAATATCCTCAGCATTATCAATGAGGGCCGTCATGCTGCTATAGATATGAGGCTTATTGACCCGACTCTTCCAGAGAAGCCGTCAAAACTCGAAGATATGATTCAGAACGTCCACCGTATCTGGAAAGAAACAGCCAACGAAGAATTCAAAAACAAATATAGGGGAGATGACAGGAAATCCGCCGTCAAGGGCGCGACCCAGCTTATTTTCTCAGACTTAGGCATAAAGACGCGGACAAAGGGTGGGAAGACATTCTCTGCCTATGACCATATTAAACGGAAATTGATTAGGCTTGGTGTCCCGTCTGGAGAGATTGCATTTATCTCTAGTTATGAAACCAGTGAGGAAAAGCGAAGACTCTTCCGCATGGTTAATAATGGAGAGATCAGGATTCTGATCGGCAGCACCGGGAAGATGGGGACGGGAACCAACGTACAGAACCGCCTGAAAGCCGTTCATAACCTTGATGCTCCATGGCTTCCTGCCGATCTTGAGCAGCGTCTTGGTCGAGTTCTGCGCCAGGGTAATCAGAACAAAGAGATTGAAGCCTATGGATACGGAACAGAGGGTTCATACGATTCGACGATGTGGGGGATGCTGGAGACGAAAGCCAAGGCCATCATCCAGTTCCTGAAGGGCGATAACAGCCTGAATACGATGCGGGATATTGAAGAAACAGATCATTTCCGCATGGCAAAAGCCATGACATCCGGCGATCCCCGTGTTCTTAAACAAGCCGAGCTGCAATCCGAGGTCGAGAAACTTAATCGCCAGAGGCTTAATTTCAGGAATGAGCAAGTCAAGATCAGGAACGGTATCGCCGGAAGGAAGAGCCGCATAGAGTTAAATACCCAGCGGATCGAAGATATAGAAAATGCGGTAAAAGCCCGCAAAATGCCTCCAGATGGTGAGTTCATGATGACTGTCATGGGTACACCTTATACGGAGCGAGCCGAGGCTGGAAAAGCCCTTGAGTCCGCCTTCAACTTGGCAATGCAGACTGGTCAGGCGAACGGGGCATCTGAGGGTATTCTGATTGGGGATTATCAGGGTTTTGAGGTCAGACTCTACATTGCCAGCAGTTCAAACCTCGGATGGTCATACGATGTTTTCCTGAACGACCCTGCTTTGGTTGACAGCGGCAAGCGCGGAGAATCTATAAGCGGCCCGTTCTCAGGATCGGGAACCATAACGGTTCTCACGAATTCTATGAATCGTCTTCCCGGCAAGAAGAACGATGCGATTGATGATATTGCAAGCGACAAGCGTGAGATCACGGTTCTCGAAAGTCAAAAGGCTGATGAGTGGCCGAATGAAAAGGAATTTGAGAGCAAGAAACAGGAGCTTATCTCAGTTGACACTGACCTACAGGCTAATGCTCCTGTCGAGATTGTTTATGACGATTATCCGATTGACTACTGGCAGGAGAACAAAGATGGGATCAATAATAACCCAAAATTCAGCCTCCTTGGGGATGATGAGTATAATTGGACATCTGTATCCTCTGATGATCGTCCTGTAAAAGGATCAGGCCTTCATGCGAAGTTGACTAAAGACCTGACTGATCGCGCCAGGCAGCTTGGTTTCCGCAATGCGAGCATCACAATAAAGACCAGCGAACAGTTAAAGAATCAAAAAGGTGAGCGTATCAGGGGTGCGTATTTCAAAGATGTAATCTATCTCTCGATGTCGGATGATCCAGTTTCGACATTTGACCATGAGGCTATTCATGCTCTCAGGGATGCCGAGGCGATCAACGAATCTGAATGGAAAACTCTCAGCATGAGAGCAAAGGAATGGAGAAAGAAATACGGAATTGACAAACTCTATGAAGGGCAGGGCCTGACAGATAGCCAGCTTGATGAAGAGGCTATCGCTGAAGCATTCAGGCACTTCGCTCTAAATGGGACTGATGCTGTTGACCCAGCAAGGAGGATTTTTCTCAGGGTCATGAGGTTCTTGCAAGCCATTGGCGATAGGCTTAGGGGTGAGAAATGGAATTTTCAGACAGCCGAAGAGATATTCGCGGCCATCGAGCGCGGAGAGGTAGCCCCCCGTATAGACAGGCCGAAACGGGAGCCTGTTCGTGATTTCAATGGGGACATGATTTTATTCTCCTTACCCAATGACAAGGATAAGGCACTCAAAGAGGCAGAAGAAGCACTGAAAAACGTCAAGGGAATTGATGGCAAATTCCGACCTTCCATCGGCAAGGTTGCTTCGTATATCCTGCACCCTCATCAGGTTGCATCGATATACGAGTCGTTCACTCCTGTTTATATTTCGGTTATCAACATGATGAGGGCGCGTGATGTGATTGTTCACAAGTTGAGCAACCACATGGATATTTACAATAAGATCGACCGCGACTCCAAGAAGAAGATTGACGCTGTTCTTGAGATCGGACGTTTGACAAATACAAATTTCTCTCCTGAGAATGGGGAGATAACTGTATCGAATCCAGGCATAAATACTGCACATCACAGCAAACCCGGAGAGATCATCACCCTGAACGAATTGGAAGCCAAGGCTTATGCTGGTGTGAGACAAGCTATGAACATGGCCTTGGACACATACAAGAAAACAATTCTGGAAGAGTATGGATATTCCGATAAGGGAATTGAGAATGAGAAAGACCTTCAGGATGCCATGCGCCGGGAGACGGAGGAAAAAGAGATACTGAGAATGCAAAATGTCCTGAAAATCCTCCAGGACATCGAAGCAGCAAAGCGCATGGGATATATTCCGCTCAAACGCTGGGGAGAGATCGGGATTACGATCAGAAGCAAGGATGGAAAAGAACTCATCCATTTTGAGAGGATCGAACTTTCTAAAGTTCCGGGCCAGAGAAAGAAGATTATCGGCGATAACAAGGAGGTCAGGGACGCTCTTTTAAAACTCGTCGAGAAATATCCTTCGGATCAGTTCGATATAGATACTTTCGAGGTCAAGGACTTTAGCAGCTTGAAATCAAAACTAAATCTGAATGAACTTGATCTTTTGGCTGCGAATAGCGATATGTCACAAGGAGATTATGACGAACTCAGGTCAATGCTTGAGGATGCAATAGCAAGGCGAGGGTTCAGGGCGCACTTTTTCAAATCTAATGATGTTCCCGGATACGACCCAGATTTTGAGAGGGCTTTAAACGATTATGTGGTCAGTATTGCCGGGCATCTTGCACGGCGATCCAACATGAAAAAAATAGACAAGGCAATAAAGCGCATAGAGGAATCCGGTGAGGTTTCCCTCTTCGACTACGCCAGACGCTATGTTGATTATGCTACAGACCCGGTTGAGGAGTTCTCCGCTCTGCGCCAGATGGGATTCATGTGGTATCTGGCCGGAAATCTCGCTTCAGGGATCACGAACGCTTCCCAGCCGTTCATGGTTACTGCTCCATGGTTGAAGTCCATGTTCTCTCACTCACATATCGCCTCACAGATGGGAAAGGCGTATTCCGATACCGTGAAGATGATCGACATGAAATCTGGTACGGATGTCTTCAACTTCGATAAGGCCCCTGATGATGTAAAATCAGCTCTCAAGAAAGCGGAGGCAGAGGGTGAATTTCTGCCACTGAACACGTTCGATGCTATGGCTATTGCCAATACTAGTGTTGCAAACCTTCGCGGATTGGATCGGAAGGCGCGGGAGGCTATGGATGTTCTTTCCATGACATTCTCCGTCCCAGAGCGCACGAACAGGGTTGTCACTTACATAACGGCGTACAGATTCGCTATTGATCCGAAGAACCGCCAGAAGATCATGGCCTTTGTCGGGCGCGATCAGATTGGCAGAGCGGCTCTGTCTGATAAGACTGGCGCGGAATTTGCGGAGGCATTCGCTGATTACGCTGTTTACAGCACTCAGTATCGGATGGGGCGCACGAACAGACCCAGAATTGGCCGTGGGATCGGAACCCTGCCGACACAGTTCATGTCCTACACTCTTCAGTCACTGGAGCTGATGCACAGGCTCAAGAGCATCCACGGCGCGAAGAGCGGAACTTCTCTTGGCATTATGATTCTGATGGTTGTCGCTATGTCGGGCATTAAAGGAATCCCGTTTGAAGATGATTTGGTTAATTTCTTTGAAGCTATGTGGAAACTGGCGAAGCGCACTGACCTTGATGTAAACAGCGAAATGAGAAAAGCCCTCTTTAAAGCTGTCGGGCCGAAAATGACCGAGGCGATCATGCGCGGTCTTCCTGCTGCTCTCCTTGATGTTGATATGTCGGGTCGGCTTGGAATGGGAAACATCGTTCCTGACGATCAGGGCGACCTGTTGGGTATCTGGTACGATATGATCGTCAAACGCCCTCTACAGGCTGTCACAGACCTCCAGCGCGGTGATACCGTTCAAGCCTTGGCTGACATATCCCCGGCGATATTCAAGAATATCTTACAGGCTTACGAATGGGCCAATACAGGCGTAAAATCCAGCAAGACAGGCGACACGATCATCATCCCTGAAGATTTGGACAAGAACGACATCGGGTTGAAAATCCTTGGTTTTACAGCGGCTGATATTTCCAGAGAGCGGGAGCGTGTTTATGCGGAACAGAGAGCCAGCCGGGCAGTTGATGACATAAGGGCTGATTATTATGATATTCTGGCCAGGGCGATAGTTGCCAGAAACAAACTATGGGAAAAGGATCGACCCGCTGCTGAGAAATATCAGGCCCAGATCGAGCAGATTTTCTCCGAGATTGCACGATACAACCTAGGGGTAGAGCCTTATCGGATGGTTGTCATTACTCCGAGAAGCCTAAAGCAGCGCGTGAACGAAGAGATGCTGGGGGCCTCAGCCAATAAGGTTAGAAAACAGGCGCGTGGCGAAGCGGCAACCCTGAAAGAGGCATATAGCAAATAAAGGGGTTTGGAATGGGGCTGATTCTATATTAGAATACAGGTGAGATTTGGTACTGAAAAAATCAGGCCGCTTTGCGATCACGCAGGGCGGATTTTTGTTCAAAAAACAGGAGCTATCATGACTTTCATACCACTCCAGGAATATAAGATCGCTGTCACAGGAACAGCTTCCACATCTCAGGCTATTTCTGAGATTCCAGCAATTTTAAGAATGGGTAGAGAGCCTCAAGCACAGCTTTATGCCAAAGGTTGTGACATCGTTTACAAATTTTCAGATACTGAGGCAACAGCCGATGCGACGGCTACATCGAATAAACGCGGCGCGGGAAATTTTATGGTGCCTGTAGGAGCGATATTGTTGAACACAGCCTACCCAAATATCAGCGCAATTTCAGAAGATGAGACATCGACCGGGACGTTATTTGTAACCATCGGCTACAACGAGAATATTTAAATGCTGAGAGCAACAGCAGCGATAATAGGCGCACCAAAAGGCAGAAGGAAAAGGTCATCATCCTTCACAGCCACGCCAGTCACCCCCTCGATGCTGAAAGGTATGCTGGACGGCGACAGTCTTTCGTCCTCTCAAATCTGGTCAGTGAGTGCGACAAACACTGAGCGCAGGGCATCCGGTCAGTACACCAATTTCGCGGCCATGGCCGGACAGCCCCTTGACGTTCGATACGCTCAAGGTTACGGAACTTCCGGACACTCGGCGGCGCAAATTCAATCCGGGCTTGCGGCGGGCGTTTCCTATGCCGAAAGTGCTGGGGTTGATTATGTCCGCTTGGGGCTTGGGACGAATGACGTTGAAGGCGTGAGCACAATAGCCGCTTTAAAAACGATTTACGAAGACATCATTGACCAGTATTTAAACTGTTCTGCATTGCCTAAAGTCGGCCTGAATTTCCCCGGCCCACGGGGCGATTGGGAAGGTGACACCGCAGAGGTACGTGCTGGGTTCATCACACGTCTTTATGACATCAGGACAGCCCTTAGTGAGCTGGTGACACAGTTCGGCGCAAACGTGTTTACCATCGACGCATGGGATGTTTTGACCGATCCGGCAGTAATCAACAGTGACACCGGGTTAGCATACTTCCCGAAAACCGGATATTACAACGCAGATGGTGTTCACCTCCTGCACAAAGGGGCGCACCACGCGGCGAAGGTCGAAAAGACCGCATTCTACGCCGCTTTCAATCTGACCAACCCGACAAGCCTTCCGACGACCACGGGGGCATATAACGCCAACCCGACACTGGCAGGCACAGGTGGGAATGTTGGAACCGGGGCATCGGGAGTTGTTGCCGATAACTGTCAGGTTGTCCGGGCATCAGGGTCTAATATTTCTGCGGTCTGCTCCATGGTTACGACGACCATTCTAGGCATCAGTCAACGCGCCCAGAAGATCGTAATTTCCGGAGCTACAGCTGCGGAAGAAATGTACTTCCACGCACAGTATCCGATTAATAACTTTGCCTTCGATGGCACAGTAGGAATTGAGTTTATGGTTCCGATCAAGATCATAAATCCGGTGGGGATGACGGCTTGCTATCTGTACTCCCGCGCGACGGTGGGCAGCACTTACACAAACAAGGACATGGCCCTTGTGACTGGCAATAGGGTGCCGGATGATGATCCTGATCCGATTGAATTTTTAGCGCGGACAGAACCGCTTTTGATCCCAGCCGGGACGACAACGGTTCATAACCTTCTGGTGCGTATGCCGTTCGATGGAACGGTGGCAAGTAACGGCGCAGAAGTCTACATCGGCCAGCCGACGGCTATTAAGAAAGTGCCGTAATGGCAAAGGGGCGGGGTAAATAAAAAGGGGCAATAGCATGGAACCTATCGGGGCATGGGATGAATTGGTAAAGCAGGGGCCGCTCGTGGCCTTCATGGCACTTGTCATTTACTTTGGCGGGAAATATATCAAATCCGTCTTGGATAAATCGGCAGAAAGGGAAACAGCTCGTGAAACAAGGTATAACCAGCTCGTGGATGCAACGATTTCTCAAGCCCAGAGCAATGTCGAAACAGTCGTCAGGGCATTGGTCGGAAATACTGCCGTCCTTGAGCGCGTCGAACGAAAACTCGATGAACCAAGCAATCATTGATCGTTTTGAAGAGTTTAAAAATTCTGTTAAAATCGCAGCAGATCAATCCTGTGACGCATCTGATAAATTATGCGAAGCAATCAGACGCAGCAATGGCCAACTGGCGAAGGCATTAATTAAAAAAAAGGATTAATATGACTTTACCGGATCAATATAAATTCCTTGAAAAAGAGCCGGGGCCAAAGATTTTGAAAGAAGCCCTTTCCTGCTATGGAATTAAAGAAATACCGGGGCCAATACATGAAAAGATTATAATCGCATGGGCCAATGAAATTGGTGGATGGATTGGCGATTTTTATAATTCTGATGAAATCGCTTGGTGCGGGTTATTTATGGCTATATGCGCCAAGCGGGCAGGGTTCCCATTCAATCAGAAGGCCCTCGCGGCGCGGGAATGGGTAGGCTGGGGCAAGAGAGCGTTATATCCTGCCCTTGGTGACGTTCTGATCTTTCAACGCACTGGCGGGGGCCATGTTGGCCTCTATGTGGGGGAGGATGATTCCTGCTTCCATGTCCTGGGTGGTAATCAGGGAAATACCGTATCTATTGTCAGAATTGCAAAGAACCGTCTTTTAGCGTCCCGCCGTTGTGATTGGAAGGTTGTACAACCGGATAATGTCCGTAAGATCGTT
>JACCDG011785093.1_pt1 | contig 30527 bp, 49 predicted proteins | sample 7442471 | NCBI WGS metagenome assembly JACCDG01 (sample SAMN15323444, study PRJNA562643) | freshwater metagenome | isolation source: river surface water | place: USA:Blue River Watershed | collected 2017-08-17 | reverse complement strand
TAGTGTTCCCAACATTCCCTTGTAACATGTATTCAGCTACAAACTCAAACTATAAAGAGTGTAGCGACAAACAACGTTACATTGATTTACTTGATTGTGGTTATATTTACTATCCTCTTGGGATTAAGGAGATCTACGACCATTAATTTAATTGTTCACCTTCTAAATATCTCACCATGAACCCACGATTTGACAAGCTTCGACGTAGAAACCCTGGATTCATTTCCTTGGCTGAATTCATCGAGGCGTACGTGCGTTGATTCCAAAATTCGGGGAGGCGTTAACTCGTCTCCCCACAATCACTTTCTTATGAAGCTGAGAGATTTACCATACAGAGCTTACTTCAAATTGGGTGATGAATACTATCGTATCCGTCATCATAACGGCAACAAGGCTTTATGTCAGCATTTTGATTTAAACTCCAAGGCCATCCTGCATCCATTTCATCCACAGCTGGTAGAGATATCATTAGATGAGGAAGTGGAGCTGAAGGAGCCGCCAAGACTATAAATTTCATAAGGTAGGGATCTCTCTCAACAAAAGAGTTGGGGGAGACTTTTTTCTATTTCATCTTCAAAACAATGAGCATAATCAAATTACAGGTAATAGTAGTGTACGCCATGTGTACTATACTGGGCACTATTATCCCCTTCTTTATGGTATGTACTTTTGCAATTGGTATGCCTATTGAACAAGCAACTAGAGGTTTCATCCTCAGTGCATTATGTTTATTAGCCTCATACCTTATGCGGAAATACATATCGTACATTCGAGATCTTAAATTTTAAAACATTCATCATTTCACATGGAAGAGTTACAATTACAATTAGAGGAGCTCAATTCGTACAAAGATGAATTGCAAGCTTCAATTAAATCCATTGATGTCGCTCTGGCTGAGTGTCGCAAAGGATTGAGAAGCTTGTACGGTCAATTATACGCTTCAGGGTATTGGGCTCGTCCCAAACGCTCAAAGTGTATCGTAAGACACTAAAGAAATTAAAATCCTATCCGGGATTAGAAACTACACACGTTGTAGAGCGCTGAAAGGATAGGTGTGGGCTAACTCTATTGGTACGAGTTAGTGTATTAATAAGTGCATCTGTAGCGAATACGCGGTCGGGTCCAGATGATTAATACAAACCATTACAACGAAATCCAATCCCTATACCAGGGGTTAATTGGATGTAGGACAGCACAAGTCAGTTGCCAGTTTTACTGGCTTTCTCAGTATTAGCTAGGAGGCACAGGACCTCACGCAATTGCACTAGCATAGAAGAGACAGGCTTGCGGGATGACAAGAGTTATGGGCAGTCCTTAAATGGGCGCTAACAGGCTCCTTCATTGGTAATTCCGTGGCCCCCAGTGATGGTGGGCGCTTAAATCAACAATCAGTAACCATGAGAAAAGTAATTATTGTAATTGTCATGATGTCTTTAGGTGTATTTTTAAGTAAGGAATTACTTATTAAAAACCTTACTGTGGATGATAGTATCATCCTAAACATCCATATTCAACAATGCCCAGGCAACACGTATACCATTGAAAGACTGATTCCGAAGGGGGCTTGTTTGAAAATTCAAAACAGCAGAGTGGCTGTACCTGAATTAAATGTGTACCATACACAAGGCTACTATTTATATGGGCCTATTGCCTTAAATGTGTGTGCCTTCTCCATTGACACTCTTAAGTAAAAAATCATGATTAACTTCTTTTACAAGCTATCCCCTTACACAGTCTTCATATTCGTTACTCTTATTGCTAACATAGTAATATGTGGGTGCAAAGAGAACATGTGGGGAATGTTGGGATGGTTAGTGGCACTTATTCATAAAGTGCAAATTGAAATGCTAACACAATCAAAAACAAAATTATGAAGAAAAAAATCACATGGAATGAAGCTCCTGAAACGTTTCAGGCATTAATCATCTCAAGACTGGGGGAGGGGAAGGCTAATAAAATTGCTTCAGTAAAAGCAGGCACTTATCCTCTAAAAGATGCCATCGGATATGAGCTTTTTAAAAGTGGCATTTCCGAAGATGTCTCTGGTGAATTAGTTGTAAGATTATTTCCTGAAATATGGGGATATCCGGATACTGAAGAGCTCGTACAACCTATCTCTGAGCCTGTACAAGAAGTTTATGAACAGGGGGAATACAAGATGGAGTATATTCCTGTTGAAGAGTCAACTGCTGAAGAGGTGCTTAAAATGTATCAAGATGTGGAAGCAGAAAGAAAAGTATCTCTAAAGAAAATTGTGTATCTGTTAGAAAAAGCAAAGCTAGAAGACGCTCTTTCTAGTATGATTGCGCATACTGAAAAGTACGAAGATTTGAATCGCGTACAGATTTCATTGTGGGTGTACAAATATCACAGAGATAGGGAATTGTCTGATACAGACATTTTCTTTATTCTGGAAGCGCTGCTTAAAGCAATGTAAACTTACATTAATTAACCACATCATTCTATGCTGTTTGTAAACATCTTAAGGGATGAGACCAGGAAAGTCGAAACCTTAAAGTACGAAGGAGAAGAAGAATCAGACCAGATCTTAGATTTCGTAGGCGAAAACTGCGGTGAAAAAGATGTCGTTGAAGGCATATATACTGAAGCCGGAGATGATGTTACCGATGCTATCTACAGCAACCTGGATCTAGATCCTGAATTCGAAGATTAAAGCTGAAGCATGGGAAACCCTGGATGCAAAAGAGTGTCCGGGGCTCCTTCAACTAAAAGGAAATCATGAAAGCAATATTTAGTTTCATTTTCTGGTTAATGTTATTAGGATCTGGATTATTACTGCTATTGTTAACAATAGTATTTGCTAATAAATTTTATTTAGCACAATTACCAGAAGAATTGTTAGGTAACATTCTAAAATATACGAATTTATCAAAGAAAGAGTTATTAGATTCGTTATTCGGGATTGAGATCATAGGATTCCTATGGATAATGTATTATTCAGATGTGCTAAAGTCTAAATCAGAAACACTAGATTCACATCTCATTCAATCATCAAAATGTCATCATGAAAGAGAAACTTTACACAGCGCTGATGCAGTCCACTGACTTCTACAGCGCACTTGGTTACCTAATGTGTTTAGCTGCTTTAGGGCGGTATAACGTATTGTGGTTAAATTACTATACATTCAGAGCTGGTAAGGATATGCCATTCTCTGATGGTGTACTCTTGCAAGAATTACACCATCGTCTCTCAGTAGAGCACGGTGATGACCAACGTACGTCTTTCTGGGAGTTAATTACTCTAGAAGATAGATATCCTGTATTAAGAGAGACATATTACTACAATGTGATATGGAGTGAAGAGTGCAAGACATTCTTTGCTGACGACTATGACACCGCGATTCAAATCGCTGAACGAGTTTTAAACATCAAATTGTACACCAACTTGTCTTTGCAATGTTAGAATGGATAAAAGATATGCTGTTCCGTATTATCGTAGTGGGTATCAGCATTATCTCTATAATTGCTTTGGTTTTCATATTGCTGATGACAGCAGTAGTGACTAGTCATTGTCAAACACCAGATCGTGTTAACATGTGCGATACTAGTACGGAGTATTCCGTATATGTATCATACAATAACATATCGATCTACGAAAAGAACAGCTCTAATGGGTTGCTACTTGATCTCACAGCGACTACTGTAGATCGAATTGACTCAACGTACTATCTTTACGGTCATGATTTCATGGCTATATTGACATACGATAAGCGATATCTACAAAAAGTCGTATTTCATCACCGTTTAACCAATACTATTTACCTTGAAAAAATTCCTCGCCGTTACCACGTTTTTCCTGTGCTTTGCTCTTCTTAGTGCAGCACAGAGTCCGATATCTCCCTTCGTTAATTTTGATTATGACTCAGGCAATTCCTGCGTTATAATGACTATCGACTCCCCTTTGGGGCAATCTAGCGTGGATATTGGGGAGTTCACAGAGGCCTGGAGAGAACAGGTCTCAACACCGATGGGAGTAGTCACCCAATCTATCCTGGTATCTGATGACATGGACGACTATGATGTGCCTTTGTGGTATACCTACGCTGTCGGGTACAACAATCATTGGACTTATGAAACCCATTTTTATGGGATGATTTCGTACTGCGGGTACTCTTTACACGATATTCAAAGCCTGCCGAGACCGGCAGTTATGGATGAGATGTATAAGTACTACAGATTTTAATTGCTTTTTCGTCTTACTCATAGCGTTTTTGTCCCCTTAGATGTAATATTTGAGGGGATACCTTATAAACATTCATCAATCTTTTTTCAATATGAAACATTTCATTTTCCTGCTATGCCTGGCTCTATTGAGTTCTTGTGCTAGCACAACACAGGAGGCCGAGGTCAAGTACTTCGGAAGCAAATCCTTGAAGGCTTCTGAGGCCGAACTCCTCAACCACGCTCCTTTTGAGATCGTGGTGGTTCAGCTCGACCCTGGAGCACCTACAACTACAGTAACCGATAAAATCCTAACCGATCCATGTGAAACGGTGACTGTGAAGAATATTACAGTCAAGGATTATGACCGAGAGGTCAACAGTCCCACCATTGAATGCTCGGAGCTGCTGGGACCCTGGAACGCAACTTTCTCTACACTGCATGGTACATCAGTTCCCACGCTACTAAGGCCTGGAACCATAGTGAGTGGTGATTTGGCATTGATCTTACTTAATGTATACTTGCGACCAGGAGATGCTCCAATCAAAATGTTGGTCGACCTCTAAAGGCCTGACAGCAATACTCATCATCACATTGATGGGTAACATCATATCTCCATACTGGCCTTCTTCCTTGCCGGTTAAGAAAGAGATTAGGGCTAAACGCCCTCCTGTGGGGAAATATCCTCCGCACCCTCTACTACAAAAAAAGAAAAAATAGGGGAAACTACGAAGAGTACCGTGGGGTAGCAGACGTAATGTTAGCGCTCACATCACGCCGGGTTAGTTGAGTTGGTACAATATTCTAGGGACGATCCCGCGTGTAGATCTCTTCAGGAGAATACACAAGAAAGACCGTGGGTTCGAATCCCATACCCGGCACGCTATTATTTTGATTCGGTTCCAGACCTGGACAATAGGACACACAGGCACTTTAGAGACATATGTGGTATTTTGAAGTGTGGCTGGTCGACTACGCCCTACCGAAATTGGGATTAGGTCTGGACATTTAAAAAACTAAGAACATGAGTACTACGGAAGGCCTTCTTCTCTTCATCGTGTTGATATTCATCATTATTGTGTCATCCTTTTTGAAGTTTAAGAAGGGACAACACCATGATTATCAAGCTACAATACTCTCTGATAAGAGAGTAGAGCTACAATACCGGTTAAGGAGAGAAAACAGAAATTCAAGTAATCTAAATACAGTCCTTGTAGGAGTAGTAGTAGCTATATTGATACTCATCCTGTTCGGCAAGTATTCAGATCCTGAACACATCCATAAACCTTTAAATATCGAACATGATACAATCGAAAACGAAGACGCAGATGCCATCATCGAATAGATACAAAACAGCACCCACTTTTTCTATGTTATGGTTAGTATTTTGGATATCTGTAGGGCTGGTGAGTTTTTACGCACAAGGTTATCCTTATTTGCACATATATTGTGTTCTAGCCACACTTATGTGGTTAGACTGCGTAATCCCTAGGCCCAGTATAGAAATGCGCTTACAACGCAAAATACGAGCTCTGAGAGGCATTCTAGCTATGTATCACTGGATTGCAAGATTTCTTAACCTGGACAACCACTCTTCCCTGCCGTTTTTCACCTATTTTTGGGTGCGGTACAGGAATGCTGTTGCCCAAAACAACAAAAATAATGTCAAGAAAAAAATTGCATCAAGATCAAATCGAAGCAATTAAGGTAATTGCTGTTCTTGACCCTAAACAACACCCCTGGAAATACAAGGCAATCCGCAATCTGCGGGTGTGCAAGATGAACACTGAATGGACATACATTAAAAACGTTATAAACAATCCAATTGTTTTAGCCATCAATGTGTTCCTGTGGATTCACACGTTTGAAGGCTACGCTTTTTGGAATGATGTCCAGTACTCTTTGATTACAGAAGAAGAAATTGTTAAAACATGAAAAAGACCTTACCACAAAGCGCTAAAGCAGCAATACTGCTGATCGCTCCGATCTGTCCTAAGGAACATCCTTGGAAGTACAATGCCATCATCGCATTAAACAAATGCGATGATGGTGTTAAACATAATACAGATGTCGTCCCAAATCTTCTGTCGGAAGCCATTAATGTTTTTGTGTGGCTTAACACTCCCCAAAAACATAGATATTGGTACGATATCTCTCAAAAGCTAAAAAAACAAGGCTTATGAGAAAACTCGATCCTCAAGAAATAATGCTGTTGAGTAGATACTCCATTCCCCTAGACAATTTCAAGTCTATTTAGGACTGTGAGTCCTTACCGTTTCGTATACATCTTGCTTAACAGCAGTGCGAGTACCCAGCCAGTTCGGGATAAGTATTTTATCGTTAATACTCTAAACGCCACGTTTTAAACGTACTAGGAGTGTTTGACGGTAATACAACCGCCCTCCGCTGGCTACACTGTTAACATAATGTGTATACTATCTGACACTATCGGAGAAAACCACTTCGATGAAGCGAAATCCGACGTCTAGGCCACCTCCCGTTAGTTTATGAGACTGGTGCTTGGCCGATACAGGAGTCACTCTTCCTGTAATGTCAATTACAAGATACGAAATTCAATCACATTCATGTTTAAAAATCCATTTTTAAATGGACTCACTTGTAAAGATTAGGGTATTAGGTTATGCGCCTACCACTACCTCCACTAAATGTGTATGGGTGGGTACCGTAGATCCTAAGTCCCTTGAAAATCCAAATTCAATAATTAAAGTCCACAATACTGCACGCTTTGAGATAGGTGTGTATGTAAAGGACGTAAAATTGGAAATCTATGAATGCACACGACCGAAGGAAAAAGAGCCGTAGCAAACGGGGCAGAGCCCTACGAGAACAACAAGAAAAAGCCGTGACCTTTCCGACTATAGGAAGGTACAAGGCTAAATCATTCACTCGCGAATTGGTCTCATTAATAGAAGATGTAGAGCCAGTTCGCACATCATTCTTCAAGAAATGACCGAATTCATTTTGCAAAACCTTCCATCAATTGTAATCGTACTCGCCGTTGCTGCATTGTTCTTTCTTATAGGCAGAGCCTCTAGAAAGAAATATGAAGAAACATGTGTAAGTACCGAGCTGCAAATCAGGGACACCGCGATGAAGCAAATCGAGGCTTTATTTTACCGTACAGACTTGTCCGATGAGAAGTTTGGCGAGGCTTGTGACAAAATAAGGTCGACGTTAAGGCCAGTAGCTGAAATGCTCAAAGCACAAAAGAAATAATTTTCCCAAACCTACGACTATTGTTTTCAAATGAGAAGGCGATAGTTTTTTATTTTTAGCCAGTTGTATTCTACCCCAAACTATGTATTATAGGTTTTGCATAGGGGATATAGCTGGTTAACTACTAGTTAAAACACAAAAGTTATGAAACTCACTCCAACAGTTAACAGATGCATTGCTGCAGTTCTCATGCTAGCGGTAATTGCCACGACATTCATCCTTAATCGCACTCCAGCCTCTCCAGAAGAGATATTCAGGGATACATATTATCCCATCGCACAAGAGATTGAAGATTCGACAGGCATCCCTGCTCCAATAAGCCTTGCTCTTTTAGGAGCTGCCACTAAAGAAGGGTCGATTGTCGATTCGTCTTTTAACCCATTCCGCACTACTTATATGTATACCTCCAACGCAGCAGCATTGGTAGACTACACATTAGAGTTGAAATGCAAGACTCCCCTTTCTAAAAATTCGGGTATAGCTTCATGGTGCAGTTACCTGCAAACTATGAAAATTGCTGATTCCGCCACTTTTCACACTTATGTCCTGCAGTTGTCAGGATCAAAACTTCTAAATTATGACACAACGACATCCTGTAAGGGTCGAGATTATCAATCGACCCCTTAATCGTCCTCCACTTTGGAAGGTAATTCTGTTCCTTTCATGGCAGAATCCATTGCCACTTGCTGGAAGTGCCATCGTCCTATTCTGCTTAGGAGTGTGCGCAGCAAAATCCACGCCGCACAACATTGCCGTCACACCTCAGGTATCGCCTCACTTGTATGAGGAGCTGAAGCCTGATCCAAAGGACATGGTTTTTGTTGAGCGGAAGACTCGAGGAGTAACAGTAAATGAAAATGCTCCAAAAATACCAGAGAAGTATGATGCGCAAGCCTATATTCGCAGATTTGCAAATACCGCCGTTAATGAAATGCGACGTACAGGTATACCTGCCAGTATCAGTTTGGCTCAAGGCTTGATAGAAAGTCGAGCGGGAACCAGTAAACTGGCAGTTAATGCTAACAATCACTTCGGAATGAAGTGTTTTTCCAAACATTGTCGAAAGGGTCATTGTATTAATATGACTGATGACACCCACAAAGACTTCTTCAAAGCATTTCCTACAGCTCATGAAAGTTGGAAGGCGCACAGCGATCTGTTAACTACAGGTAGATATAAAAAGCTACACCGATATGGCAGAAGTTACAGAAAATGGGCTTATGGATTGAAATCGACAGGTTATGCTACAGATCGTACCTACGCAGAAAAACTAATCGGCATCATCGAAAGGTACAATTTGCATAGATATGACCATTGATGTTGTTCATTACGATGGAATATCGTAATGGCTGGAGGGGATATAGCTCAGTTGGTTAGAGCATCACGTTAACATCGTGAAGGTCACAGGTTCGATTCCTGTTATCCCCACATTTTTCACCAAACTAAAGAATATGACGATTAATAACCGTCCGTCCATCAAGGACTGGACCAAAAACGAGTTCATGGAGGAGATGAATCAACATCTCTTCGATTATGAAGAGGCATCAGAGGGCATCTGGAATGCCTTAAACAACCGAAAGAACATCCTTCTGTATGGAAAGGGTGGTTACGCCAAATCATTGGGCGCAGAGGTTGGCATCCAGATGATTACCACAAATTTCTATGGGGAAACTTTTCTGACCTCAGCAGGACCAGGTATGGACATGACCCAGTTTACGGGTTATACCAATGTCAAGATCCTCAGGGAAGAAGGTAAAATCTTCATGGAAATGGAGGATACCTTGTATGTTCAAAAGCGCTTCGCTATCATTGAAGAAGTGTTGTCAGCTCCACCCAAGGTACTGATGGCTATGCGTGATCCACTACAACGCGGATTCATATGCGTGGCGGGGAAGTGCATCCCAAATACCCTGGAGTCTCTCTTTGGCTGTACCAATGTTGACCCGGTGGAATGGGTGAAAGACATGGACGAAAAAGAAAAAGAGTCGGCGAAAGCCACTCTGAAACGATTTCATTACCGCGTAAAAGTCGCCTGGAAAACCGTTGATTCGGCGCAATTTGCCAAATACTTTGTACATCAACGCGGTGCAGATTTGCCTCTACTGTCTGAAATGATTGGATGGGCCAATACCGTTGGGAAGTATGAAATAGATCCGCGTACTGCTATCGGTATGTACGACATTTATAGCACCGACGGCTTGCCTGGCATTCGTAATTATGAGGGGCTGCCAGAAGGCATTTTCTCTGAATTTCAAAAGATTGAGGCTCGTAAGCCTTATATTTCGAAAGTCATAGGATATGAAACCCTGGTAACCAATCTGTCTGCGGAACTGTCTTCACCTGTTACTGAAGGAAGACTTAACAGCATACAACGTACGCTAGCGATGGCGGGCCATGAAATCAAGGCTTTGAAAATTCCGGATGATGCGGCGTACACCCAACGTTTGTCAAACGCCTATCAAGGCTTGGCTAAGTTGAATCAAACGGTCATGAACAAGATCAGTGCTCGTGACTTCATTTCGCGCAGCCTATGACCCAACACATAGAAAACTGGGAATTGCCGGCTGACCCCCTAGCGATTCTCAAACAAAATTACCCTCATGTTGATTGGGGGAATTTACAAAACCAACTGATACTGGAGACTGCTGCTGGAGTTTCACAGCAAATGTTTCCTGAAGATGGGGTTGATTTCAACCCGCTACAAGCTGCCTATCCTCAAGGAACTCCTGAAGTATTAGAGGAGTTGCTAAAACTTGAATTGACTGGCGACATACTGGAACGAGCGGGCAAGATCGTTAAATTAGTGGAGGATATCGGCCTTGAGCGCATGGAACAGCTTCAAAAACAAGCTGCGAATGCACTAGAACGACATCTGAAAAAGGAAGCACAGAAGTTAGAGGAAGCTACTGCTAATGGCCGAGGCGGAGAATCTCATGGTGGTAATTGGATGCAAGGACTAGAAGCTTCTAACCCTAGAGCTCCGGACAAGAAGGTGTTAGAGAAGATATTCAAAATGAAGTTTCTCCCTCAATTCCAAACATCCAGAAGTAAGAAGCTGTTGGTAGATCCAGATGGAGAGATCCATTTAGATCAACCAGTAGAGGAAGTGGAAGATCTGTTGAAGATGAGCTGGGTAGACCTGGCGTCTATTCCAGATGAAATGTTTTACACTGAATTTGTAAGCGGTCACCTGTCATACGAATGCAAATACTCCTTCAAATTACAAGGAGCAAATATCGTTCTGTTGATTGATGACTCAGGTTCCATGAATACTGAGGAGAAAATCTCCTGGGTATTAGGAGTCTTGCATCTTCTAGCCGAAAAGCTAAGATCAAGTTCAGGTTCAATTATTTATGTGGGATTCTTCGAAGAAAGTCTATCGGAATTCACCGAATTGAAAACTCCAAATGATGTGTATCGATTTATCAAACACTTTCATGGAGGAATGGGTGGAGAAACTGACATTGCGCATGCATTAAGAGAAACTTCTTCGCGTATTAAGCGTGGAGCACTGTCTAAAGCTAATGAAAGCACAGAAATATTCGTTGTTAATGATGGACATGATTACATAAATTCGAGCTTCACTATTAATAGTGCGGTGCATATATTAACATTATATCAAGACAACGAAGATTTGGCTTTAGTAGCTCTGAATAATCGTGGAACAGCATTCAAAGTTAACCATTCCCCTTCACCTGAGGGTTATGTAGAAACCTTAGAGCAATATTAATGAATATCCCCTTATTTTCCTTTGACGGGGCTTTCACGCTTAAAAAAGGATTGCGACCAGGTTTGTTTATTGGTGATACTATGGCAGTTTTAACCCATACAAAACCATACAATAAATCTTGGGTAGCGATACCTGCAAAGTGTATACGAAGCCCACATTTCAATGCGAGATCAGATACAGTGTATTTAACGAAACCTGACTCCAATCACTGCAAAAGATTCAATAACGCTATCGGCGGTACTCTGTCGGTAACTCCTCAACTTATGTTTAAGTTAAGTGAGTTCTTTCAAGTACCCCTGGAAGACATCCAATTACATTCAATAAAAGTTATCATGAAAATCACATTCGCACAACTTCAAAACTTCTTACCCGCCTCTCAGGAAGAAATGGGAATCGCCGACAATGATCGGGTAAAGGACATTAGCACGGGAGCTGAACTCTCCATTGAGCAGTTGCACACCAAACTCATGGCGCTCGACTCTGCCACCCGAGCAAAAGAGTGGCCTGAATTTGACACCCTCTTCAAAGTGGCGGAATGGAAGTATAGGCTCCAAGAAATTGGCGCCTTCGATGCCGCAGCTATTGCAAACATCAACCAGGAGAATCTCCAAGAAGTAGCGGTGGCTACCATGGCCTTGGAGGGAAAAAATCCTTTGGAGGATAAAGACGCTGAAAAAGCGTTCTCTGCCTTGGAGGAAACCTTAGGTGCCACGGGAAGCATCGACCAATATGCCACCATGACTGAAGAAGATCTCAAAACCACAGACGAAACTGCCGGTGAGACCGAGGTTAAAGCTGATGAAGAAACCCTTACCGAGACTGAGGGTGGGGATGCAGCAACCACAGATGGCACACCAGCCGTAGAGCCTGAACCTGAAATTGACACCAACATGCCTGCAGTTGCACCACCACCCGCAGAAACCGCAGTAATTTTGGCGTCCAAGCCGGGTATGACTCCATCTCAAGCCAAGTTCGTTCGTACCGGCACCGCTACCTTGGCCAACATGGCTCGCAACATGGCAGAATTCGCCGACTCCTTGGCTGAAGTCGCCAATGAAGTACCGGAAGAGGAAACTGGAGCTTAAGAGTCCTTTTTCTTTTTACCTATCAGTTTAACTTATGGGGGGAGAGTAACATCTTCCCCCTACTTACAAGAAAATCATGAGTTCTACTAAATTATGGCCAGGTGAGTCACACCGTGGTATTCAATTGCGCGGGGGCGCTAGCATTGATAGTGCTGGCATATTCCTACCTATTAGACTTGAGCATGCTACCAAAGCTACACGTGTGAAGGTGCAAGCTTCACGTGCCACACACATGAAACTCCTACAAGCTGCTCGTAAATCAGCCTCAGTTGGGACCATTTATGATCTCTGTGTGATGGCTCCATTCCGTATCGAACATGGATCAGTTTTCCTCGATGATACTGACTTTGAAGAAATCTCCATTACCCCTAAGTTCCTTATCGAGAGGAAAATGTACGAAATCTCGTATACAGCAAGCACCGTGATTCAGTTCACTAAAGTGGATTGTTTGGTAATCTCAACTTTTGGTATTACCACTGCATATATTGCATTGGACAATTTTGAGATTGGTTTTGAATTCATGCACGAAGAAACAATCCAATGGCTAGTAGAAGGTGAAGAAAGGCACTCCAAAGCTGTAAGCTTTATTGAGCACATCAAACAAGAAGCCTATCGTGGCGGATGCAAAATTGGGCGTACCATTGCGCCTAAGGCTGAATCCCCAATGACCGGCGGTATGTGCGATGAAGCCCTCGCCGTTCTGTTAGCTATCACTCCAAAACCAGTGGGTAGATTCCTATGAAAAAGCCCGCTGCAATGCGTAAACCTGAATGGATTTTAGTGGGTTATCCGCACCTGAAGCTTTCCACTTTGGGGAGTAATTATGTAGTGACTATGACTATAAGAACTGGTACTATTGATTTGAATGAATATGAAAATGAAGTAGCTGCGGCTATTAAGGCTGCTCTACAACATTACCATCCGAATGTACCAGAGCTTGTATTGACTCGTTGTAACCTACAATCTCGCAAAGGTGGATACTTTGGTCGGATCATAATCTCAGTTCATGGGGATTATCCCTCCATTGCTACTCTCCGCATCCTAAATAAGGTGCGCAAAAAAGTTACAGATGAAATTCTTCCTAAATATCGCCGCCTTTGCCTTGGCGGTACTGACAGTAGCAAGTTGGAAAAGCCTACTAAGTAGCCTGGATTTTAGCCATGGACAAGAGAAATCCTGTGTAGATATTTATCGACAGGTTTGTAATAAGCTTGATCCACCTATTCAGTTTTCCGATGTAGTACTTTCGCAGTACACCTGGGAAACAAATTGGGGAAAATCGAAAATATTCGAAGAAAACCACAATGGATACGGAATGAAATTCAGACGTGCTAGAGAAGGTGAAGTACAATACGCTTTGGGAGTGAAGAATGGGCATGCTTTTTATCAAAGTCACGCTGCTTCACTCGCTGATTACGCTCAATGGCAACGGCGGCTGTTAAAGGCTCGTCCGGATGTAGATACCGAAGAGGAGTACTTGGATATGTTAGACGATTATAACGTACCCTGGTGTCCTGATTGTAGGTACGCAGAGGACTTAACGTACACGACTAAGATACGTCAGAGAATGGCGTATATAAGAGCTTTGCGGTGAGGCCCGATCCCGCAATTTGCAACAGGGTTAACGGGGCGGTCAGTCAAAAATGTTGATAGAAATTCTATTGAGAGTAGCCAATCCAGGGCTTGCCCCACCTCTGCTGCGAAGCTACACAGTCCCCTAGAACGGGATCTACGCTTTGCTCCCCGGAGGTTCGGGCCAGTCGGTAGTAGTCGCTCTTGAGACCGGTCTTGATGTATTTTGATTGATTGCCCCTTTTTTAAAAACTTTTAAACTTAGGAACATGGAACCATTTTGGTTTATCATCATTGGTATTCTCCTGCTAACTGCAGTTGTAGGCTACCTAGTATCAAAAAGTGAAGCAAAAGCAGACGCCCGAGTCGAATCGGTAGCGACTGATATCAAGGCACTGGCAAAAAATACCAAGGAACAACGTGATATCGAAGGGGTGAAATTCCCTTGGGCTACATTTGTAGCTGACCACTTGGGAAAGGTAGGTTTTGTGTTATCCCTAACCAAAACACATAGACCAATGTCGATTCGAAAGGTCATACAGGACTTATCGTTGAAACAGGTTGATGTTTTGAAAATTGGCAGGGACCCTCAGTCCTACCCTAACTTTGTGGTTATCGCAATTAAGACGGCGGGGATGGACCTTGTTATCAAAGGAGAAGAAAGATTTCTTCAAAAGTCACAGGTAAAAGAGGAGGAATTCTTTGACATTTGGGCTGAAGAAGATGGGCCCAACAAAGGGGAGCTTTGGACACTGGAAGACGTATCAGTATATCACAGTGAAGATTGCGATGACAGTTGCAGCTTTGAGATTTATGCTGAGATGAAATCAGCCTTTGAAGAAGCTGCAGTGAATATGGCCCTTCGGAAAACGGTTGAAGGAGAATTGAACATTTTCAATCTTCGCACCAACCAGGGTTACACGACTACGCAGTTAATTGCCGCTAAGCGTCACGAAACGCCAGTAGAAATCCTCAACACGTCATACGCTAAGATCACTTTGGGTTCGAAAGAATTTAAAGTGACAGAGGCAATTAACAAAGTAGCAGAGCTGGCTCCAAAAGCCCGTGCTGTGCTTACTATTGAGGGCCCAACTGGCACTGGTAAAACCAGATTGATGAAAACAGCAGCTGCAATTTTCACGGACAAGAATGAAGGGTTGCAAATTTTACAATGGCAGGCAGGGACGGGAGTCGTCAATGCTACTGACACGATCCAGAATATGGCAGGACGCCGTCCCATCCTCCTGTTGATGGAGGATGCGCATCTGCTATCTGTAACCGAAATGGCCTCGTTGTTGAATCTGCTGGACGGTATGACCACACCTGAAAACCTGCATGCCATCATTTCCTACAATAAAGAGGAAGCCCCTCCAGAAGTCCTGAAGCAACTTGAAGCCCTTCACCGGGAAGGTCGCACAACTATCAATATCCATTTGAGTGCTCTCGACCAAGAGAGTTCCAAAGGATTGATGGAAGCAATTCGGACGTTTGCAGGAGAGCACAAGGAAATTGAAGGAGCAGTGGCCAAGTTACCAGAAAAGGCAACTGTCGCCCAAATCTGGGGATGCTTTGCGAAAAAGAGCATCCTGGATCTTATTTAAAATGGAGGCTGGTCTTCGGACTGGCCTCCCTCTGTTTTCTTATGATAGTACGTCTAGGGCAACGTGTTCAAACAAAACCGTTAATCCTGGTGTCTTTCGCCATCTCTTTAGAGTATGCAGTTTTCAAATTAGAAGGTTCTTCTATTGAATATCTGCTCCCCTTAAACATGGCTGAATTAGACATAGGAAAATACGGCTCAGCAAGTTACATCCATCCAACTCAATTGCCCTTTTCCAACACTAATTTATGTATGTGGAAGGATAAGAAAAAACGATTGGTAATACATAACAGAACCAATACAGTCTGCAAGTTACTAATGAAGGAAGATTTCTGGGTAACTGGAAATTTTACTTTAGTGCCTTTAGACTCTCCTGGTGAAACTAAGGTATGCCAATCCTTGCGATGGAACAAGAATTTGCTGCGACCACATCTGGAAGGTCTGAAAGGTAAATCTTTCGAACTTAAACTAAAGGTAGTTTCCATGATCTACAAAGATATGGTTATGAACCAGGTGCTGTTAACAAGGATAACCTCTTCGAAATGTACTTTCGTTCTAAGTAGTATTGACTGGGATACTTTTTTTCCCATTCCAATGGAAATATTAGAATTCAATGTTAATGTTAGTAACAGTAAATAAAGTATCTGACGATGGGATGATTAGGAACTACGAATTAGATGTAGTTGACGCTTGGTGGGACCCCCTTTATAATCAAGGAGGTGTCAAAATAGTAGGAGCTGCAAGACTAATTATGCAGGATAATAAAGAGTTTCACCTGACTGGACTACATGATCCTAAGTTAGTAGTGAAAATAATAAAAACGAGTATTGAAGCTTTCTGCTTAACTGCTGATTTCTTTGATAACTCTGCAATGGCCGACGATAAAGCATTCAATCTACTGAACACGAGTTTAGTGGAGCATTATGACTTTTTTAGTCAAGCCAAAAAAGTTCGGTTCTTCAGAGAGTTCCTTCAGGAGTTCGGTCATGAAGAATGGCGAACTTTAACCAAAACAAAAAAGACTTCTACAACAGATGCTTTACAGCATTTGAGAGGAACTATGCCGACTCCGCACAAACCTCGTGGCGTCTCCAAACTTCAATACTTTAAATTCTTGTTTCAATGAAAAACATTATGTTTATTTTCCTGTTACTCCTCGCTGCGTGTGGTGGAGATGCAGACCAAGGTGCAGTAGATAAAGTTGCCCTATATGATGCCCTATCAAGAAATGTACCGGGAGATTCTTCAAGTACTATTATGCTCACCACTCCAGATGAACCTCAGGTAACACTACACCGAGGTAAGATTTGTCTGGAAATTCCCTCAGTAGAAAGGGCTCCACAAGTCAAGTTTTTCACTATTGAACTGCAGATTGAGGGGGATAGCGTATCTTTCTTCTCATGTAATGCTTCTACGGCTAAGCCTACTTCTTCAAAACATACATCTACAGCGGATATTATCCAGCCTGGAGATTCAAAAACAAAAATTGCACAACGACTTGGTATTCACCCGTCAAGAATAAAAAATCAAGAACCCTTAAAAATAGGGCAAAAAATAAGAATTGAATGACAGAAAAAATCCAGCTAAGCGACATTGTTTGGGAATATGATTTCACTCCTGAACCTGAAGAGCCCCCGAAAGTTGACATCACTCTGTATGAAAAAATCAAGCGAACCATCCGAATTGCTTCTAAATGGAGAATCAGACGGAACAAACGAGTACTTGCAGCTAAATCAAGTTCGCCCAACGTATCTCGTGGTGAAGGACTTGAGCACCTTCGAGCCCTCAAAGCTCGAAAATAAAAAAGTAAAACATTTTGGAAGTCTCTTTGAATTTGAAGAGAAATTGCTTATCTTTGGTGAATTCATCGTGGAGAGCATTATCTTTTCTTATACAGGAGTGGAATACAAGTTTGAAATCAAATTCCTTAATTTGGCGGTTAAAAGCCGCCTAAGACAAACTGCATATGAGCGCATTATCAGGAAAGCCGTCAGAAGACTTTTGGAACTCCGCCAAGGACGATTCATATAGGGTAGCGGACTCAGTACAAGAAGAGTTGGTTCGAGCAGATTATTTTCTCCCAATGTCGACTCCTGACACATATGCGAAGATCTTTCGTATTATAGGAGTTGAACACGGTGAATTATTACCTGAAAACCAAGGTCGCTGGCGTATTAGGATCTCTATTCGCAAGAAGGATGTATCCTATTGCATTACGACGGTCCGCCCTACAATCAAAGGCTGCTTCAGGCATGCCACATTATGGATGTTACATTTATAATATGAAGAAACGACTTCTGTTACTTGCGACAGCCTTTAGACCAAAGCACTTATTTCGAATACGCGACTTGTTTGCCTCTTATTCTGATTGGGAAGTAAAATTCCTAGATCCGTCTGACAGGCATATACACCCGCAAAGCGTTTTATTTCTGCCAGACACTAAAGGCTTGAATTGTACTGTGTCCTATGTAGAGGACGGACACCGGATATACTCCGTGAAACAACAAGATCCAGTTTTGGAGTCTTTTCGGTTGTCGGCTCTACACTACTACATCCAAAAAAATGTAGGAGTTTTTGGCATAGGCACATCAGGATTGCTTACCTTCGCAGAAGTCTTAAAGGGTAAGCTTGCATTAACCACTGGCGCTAAGCCTGAACTATGGTTTGCAGGTGATATCCACTCCAAGGCCTATTTCCCTAGTCCGGAGAAATTCTTCTCCCATACCAAGGGTAAATTATGTGGTGGTACGGTGGATTACAGCCTAGATGAAGACTTAGTGTCCTTCGTCGAGGAAATCTTTTTTAAGACTCCTTTGGAGCCAGTTCCGGTTCCAGTAACAATCTCACCAACAAATCCTCCTCTAGCTGCTAAAGAAGAAGTTAAGGGGCGGTACTTATAACATGAATATCAACGAGGAGCTGGTAAATTTCATTGCCAGCAAAAACATGTGGGTTCTTAGACGCAAATCCGACAAGTTCGCTTTGAACGTGTCGTACAGTCCGTCGGGACTAATCTGAACTACAAATAAGTTGGGTCGAGCATTAATGTTTGATCGAGCTTTCGTATCAAAAGGAAAAATTACGTCTATCCATCCGGATGGGCGTAAGCCTTCGGACAGTGTAATAGTAGAGAAGTATATTCCTATGAATCACTCTAACCCAAAGGCACAGGTAGCTGAGTACTTATGGCTTAATAAAGCACTAAAAATGTGGTATTAAGCTAGAGACTGCCTTCTCATTCCCCTTTTTGTAAAGTACCTGGGGGATATTGAAAACTAAAACAATAACGTATGGAAAAGACGATAAACCGTCTTTACAAAGTAGCATCTCTTACAATTTTATTCGGAATTATCTTGATTCAAGGATCACAGGTAGTAACTAATACTAAGTTAAGAGATGACGTTCAAGGGTTGAAAGAGACCATCGAGCTGCAGACTTTGCAGATTGACTCTCTTAAAACTAAAATGAACGTAATGGATGAAATCCACCCAATTCGGAAGAAAAACTGAAAGGGTGCGACCTCGTCTATTTGTAAGACGGGAACATTCCTCGGATATTTGCTAACTGAGCCTGTAGATACATCGATAACAATCACCCTTAAAAAGGCGTTATCATGTTACTGCGGACCTAAAGCAAAGATCAACTCCCTTAGAAGAGGCTACAATCCTTCCTCAGAGCACTATCACGGAAACGCGGTAGATCTAGCTTGGGATACAGAAGTGATTGAATATCTACTAAGTGAGTCTGGCCAGGAATGACTGAACAAGCATGGATTTATCATGTACATAGAAGGCCAACCTGGATCTAAGCGTGTCAAACAATATGCAGCTAGACCAGACAGTGCCGAATACGTGTTCTTCAATCCAAGAGCCACGGGGGATCATATCCACCTGGAATTGACTTAGTGACAAGATTTGGGGCCCTTCTCTCTTTTGAGGGGAGGGTACCCTTTTCTAAAAATATGGCAACAATATATTTGCTTATTTTGGGGGCAATCGCTCAAAGAGTGGTTGTAGAACTGTACGATGGGGTAAAACCTGTCGTAGTAAAGAAGTTTATTAGGAGGCGCAAACCTGAAGAGCTTTCTGTAGAGGCGCCTAAACAAGAAGTACCGTTATTTCACAAGTGTGGAAACGGTTACACAATGAAACTATGATATGATTTGGGAGTTAAATGTCAAAGAAGGTACTAAGTTTCCCATAGACGAAGATACCTTAATCGAGAAACTCTCCCATAAAAAGGAGATTGGATTCGATACAGAGACAACTGGAGATTTCGAAGATCCGTTTAATCGGAAAGTAGTTATGATTCAGTTGGGGGACGAGGATTCGCAGTTTGTAATAGATTGCAGAAAGATACCTCCCTTAAAAATACTTAGCAGACTTGTAGAGTGAAATACGTTGTTGGTAGGTCACAATCTCAAATACGACTATTCTGTAATCAAAGTCGATTATGGAATTGAGTTAGAGAATCTGTACGATACCATGTTAGCTGCACAGCTCATGGAATATGCGCAGACTGTGAAACCTGCAGGTTATTTTACTCTGGAATCCTGTGTCCGTAGGTGGGTCGATAAGATTGCTTATTCTGCTCAAGGGGACTTATTTGCCCCCTCGATTACCAAAGAGATACGAAAGTCGTTCTCGAGCATTGGTGATTCAGATTTTACATCCGCTCAGATTTATTATGGGGCATATGACGCTCTTTATACATTACTTCTGTCGAAGTGCCTTAGAGGGGGCGCTGAAGGTGTAGATTTAACAGCATCTGTTAATCAAGAAAATGAATTCTTGAAGGTGCTTGCAGATATGGAACTTAACGGTATGCCTGCGGATACAGGACTCTTTTTAGATGCTTCAAAGGAAGCAGAGGAGATTACTAGTGAGCTTCGTTTAAATCTTTTAGAACATAAAGATATAAATTGGGATTCACCTAAGCAGGTAAATACAGTTTTAAAAGAACTAGGTGTTGATACATCTATAGTAGACAAAAAGACTGGAGAGATAAAAGAATCAGTAGGGAAGATAGTTATTGCAAAACAAACAGCTAAATTCCCACTACTTTCAAAGTATATAGCTTATAAAGAAGCTGATAAGAAGTGTAAGGCGTATGGTCATAAATTTCTACGCCATTGGAACCCTACATCAGGTCGGATACATACATCATTCATGCAATTAATGGTGACTGGAAGAACGTCATCTTCCTCTCCTAATATGCAGAACATCCCAAGGGATAAGATGTATAGACAAGCCTTTAGACCTTTAGAAGGTAATGTATTTGTAGCTGCAGACTTCTCCAACCAAGAGATGAGAGTACTAGCCGAACTATCTCAGGATGTAGCCCTACTAAAGGCTGTATCTACTAGCGATGTTCACTGGGAAACAGCTAAACTCATATATAAAGATCCGAATCTTCCGAAAGACTCAGTAGAGCGTCAATACGCCAAGACAATTAACTTTTTAATGTTATTTGGTGGAGGCCCAAAGAAACTGTCCGAAGCCTTTGGTCTTTCTATGGCTGAAGCTAAGCAGATTATCAAGCGTTACTTTGATACCTTTCCTGGACTAGAACCTTACTTTCATAGAGAAGGTGTAATAGCTAAGGAACAAGGTTACATAGTTGTTAATGAAATAACAAAAAGAAGAGCTAATTTACCTTTTTGGGATAAGTATAAGTTCTGTAAGGATCATATAACTTATTTTAGAGCTAGAGGTTACGATATAAGGCCTGAGATATTGGATACCTATCAATATTTAGATTCTAAGTACCAAAGGTTAGCTCAAAATTATAGAATACAAGCAACCGCTGCTGATATTTCTAAAGTAACGGGTATAGTTCTTAGGCGATACGCGAAGAAATTCAAGTTTAAAATATTATTACTTATTCATGATGAATGGATTTTAGAGTGTCCAGAATATATGGCAAACACTGTTAAGCGCATACTAGAAAAAGCATGTGCAGAAGCAGTATCCTACTTTCTAAATATTCCTATACCTGCTGACGCGGGTATAAGCCAATATTGGACAAAATAAATCATTCATCTTTATGACTTCTACATTCTGGGTCTCATTGATCCTGTTCTTATTAGTATTAGCAGCATTCATATGGGTAATCTGGAAAATCCAGAAAGATCCAGCGAATGCAGACCGAGAGATAGGTCGCACCCTTATTCGTATGGGTGTAACCTATAACCTAAGTGCGTTGCTGTTGTTACAGCTAATTGCGAACATTGCAGAGGCCGGTATCATCGGCTCATTACAAGATCCAGAAGTAAACGTAGGCGCTCGGATGAGTGCTCACATGGTAATCGCCTTCGCAGGTATCATCGCCGCTCTCACGTGGATTAAGAGCTTACGTGAATTCTTCGCTGCCTTCGTCACTCCTGATCTACATTGGGGAACCAGACTAGCGTTGATTTGCTTAACATTCATAATAACTGTACTGGCCTTTGTAGGCAGTAATGCTGCTCCAATAGTTAACATGTACGCAGTAGCGAATGCCTGTCATCAGTCAACTCAGCTCGACTTATTCCTTACCTATTGGTTCGGAAGTGATGAGAAATACATATCAGAGTTAGTAAGGATTGGATTACCTTTAACCTATTCCCCGTGGGGCGGTTTGAAAAACATTATGGTAAGCTCGGTAGCACTCACCGGATTCCACATGCTTATCACTGTATGGGATGTAGCTCTCGCGCTAAAACTATCCCTAACCAAGCAAGATATGGCCGATGCTTTCGACTCAGATCTTTATGAAGATCCAAAAAGCTCTGGCAAAGGGGATGGAAAGGACAAGGACAAAGATAAGGGGAAAGATAAGGATAAAGGGAAAGACAAGGACAAAGATAAGGATAAAACCGCTACAGCTAAAGGATATATCAGGGACATACTGCAATTTTGGGAAATGGACGACCGCACGCTTGACGGTTGGTCCAAACAGATTGAAGTACTGGTTGCTTCCGGTGATGACTCCGTTCAAGGTAAATTTGCTTTGGAACTCGCAAAAGCTCATCATCTTGTAACTACATTTAAGGCTCAAGGAAAGGGGCCGGAAAATGAATCTAAAGCTGATATAGCTAAGACTATCACTGATATCATCAACAAGAAATCAGGTGGTAAGCTTACCTTGCCAAAACTAAAAAAGTAACGGGGATGGTAGGGGCTCCTATATGTTTAGCGGAGGATTGTGAGTATTATATGTCGCCACGTTCTTGTAGAGCTTGTCTAATGACGGATGAGTTTCAACAATGTGCTGTATGTAGTACTACCCCTGCCATCCCTATATACCATAGGAGTCCCGATCCTTTTGAACCGGTAGATAATGGTACCTGTACTTGTTGTGAAGAAGAAGGAGTGTGGATAAATAGAGAGTCTATTTGTCGATCTTGCAATAAATTACCTGTAACTAGACAAGCGAGAGTACAGTATCTTTGCTTAAAACACGCTAAAGAAGTTAAAGCTTTATGCATTAATGGGCATATACTGACAGGTAATTACGTTACAGGAACGTTGATTTGTAAAGAATGTTCCACTAAGAAAACCGTAGCTTGTTTAGGATGTAGCAAAGACTTCCCTCTTAAATCAGGGATGAATCAATCGATTTGCCCTACATGCGTAGACAAGATTAACCGCAATATCTGTACAAGTTGCAATAAATCCACCGTAGATTCATATGTCGACGAAAGGGGTTATTGTGACACATGCTCAGAAGAATATAAATGAGAGATAAAATTCAACAAGAAGCCTTAACGGCTTGAGAGTTAAATAGTCGAGGGACAATTATCCTTCCGACTGGAGTAGGGAAGACGCGCGTAGGTGTGATGGCTAGAAAATCTCTGGGTAATCCAAAGACTCTGGTTGTCACATCTCGCGTCCCCTTAATTGAGCAATGGAAAAAAGAATTTGGAAATGCTGAAGGTATTGATTATCTTTGCATCCAAAGCGCTTATAAATTAAAGGGGGAGTACGAGTTAATAATTGTAGATGAAATACATAGATCATTATCCTCTAAATATAGGAGTCTATTTTCTAATGTATCTGCAGATTATTTATTGGGATTAACAGCTACTAAACCTCAGGATGAAGACACATTAGAATTTCTAAATAAAGTAGCTCCTATTGTGTATGAAAAAGTATTAAGCGAAATCATAAACGATGAAATACTACCTGAGTTTAAGATAATAAACGTAGAAATTCCTCTAACAGGAAAGGAAGCTGCCAAGTATAAGTTGTTTGATGGACAGTTTTCACAAGGATTAGTAGAGCTTAGTAAAGCTAGGAGTAAAAGCTCTCTCCTTTCTTATAAATATTCAAACACATTCGATATGGCTAAGGATCTGAGGTTATTACCATCCGATTCTCCTATCCGAAAATCCGCTAGAAAATTCTGAAGCGGAATGTCTATGCGGAAGAATGTTGTTTACAATAACTCCGAAAAATTAAGAGCGGCGGTTGAGTTAATACAAAAATATCCAAATCGTAAATGGCTCTGCTTCACTAAAAATATTGAGTTTGCCACTGAATTACAGAGGATGATGCCTGCTTCTAGGACTTATCATTCTAAAATGTCGAAAGCGGATAGAGACTTAGTGTTGAGTAATTTCAGGGGAGGTAAATTTAATGTTCTTATAGCAGTAGATGCGTTAAACGAAGGATTAAGTATTGATGAAGTAGATACAGCGTTATGCCTTAGTGGGGTATCTAAGCAGTTGACTAATGTACAGCAGCTAGGTAGAATCTTAAGAGCGAAAGCTGGAAAAAAGCCAATCTTCATTAATTTTTACTCAAGAAATACAGTTGAAAAAACTTGGGTGGAAGCAAAAACGGTTAAGGCCGGATTAGGCCAATATACATCATGGCTAAATTCAGTATCACAGGTAAGCCTAGATTAGGAGCTTATATTCAATCTAGAGGTACGAAACTTCCTACTAATTGGAAGAAGTATACAAGTGGAGGGGATTTAGCATTAATGTGCTTATTCTGTCCAGAACATCATGATAATATTGAGGTGCAAGTATTTCCTTCATCAATGGGATTAGAAGGAGCTGATGCTTGCGGGGCTTATATGTGCGAGTCATGTTTCATTCCTGTAAAAGCAATGGAAGCTGATAGATCTGCATATAGAGGACAAGCTTCTCTTTTTAACTCTAAGGAGTTGGAGAGTCGGATAGAGTTATTTGTTGAGGAGTTTGTTTTCAAAACTGATGTAGCTAATTATTATTTGCATCTAGATGAGAATTGGCCTTACGAGAACAAATCAGCTAAATGTTACTTTTGTGGTAACTACTACGGAGAGGATAGTCGCGTTATTACGACTCCTGTTCTGCCTACTACCGTACTAACTGGAGGTAAAATTCGAGTATGCTCCTCGTGTGTTGATCTTCTGAGGGTTATGGTTCCTGAAATTAGCTTAGATGTGCTAGCTAGTAATTTTGGTTATAAAGGTATGGCTTGTCCTGAATGTGGTGATGCTTACCTAATTTCTTCAGGAGAATTAGAGGACAGAGATATAACTATGACCCATGGCAAACATACATGTCCTTCTTGTACCTACAAAGGGTTGAGAGGAATGACAAGTATATTGTTAAGGCAACCTACTATGTACTCTGAAGACGGAACATTGAATCGATTTGTGTATGCCGAGTGTGAATACTGTAAGGAAGATCTTGATGTAGATCTAACACTAGTAAAAAGATATTTTGAAACTAAATATCTATCCTTTGATAACAAATTAATGTGCCAAGATTGTTCTCAGGATACATCTGGGCCAATTGGAGTTCTCAAAGTGAATAGATTTTTTTGGCAGATATACCCAACAAGCAGTCCAGCTGTATACAGGGTACTAGTTAGGTCAAATATGGGTAAAATATACACCGACGCATTGAGGATGGGTAAAATTTCTGATTTGATTCTTAACTACTACGAGGATTTTAAAAACTTACCCAAACAGGTAAAACTTAATCTCTAATGGAGGAATTAATATACATTACATGGATAGAAGATCCTTCCGATCCTGCTATAAATTCGAAGGTATGGATTGAAATATGGAAACATAGAGGAAATCCAAGTAACCTACGTTTAGAGCGGGGTACCACTTTTGGTTTTCAAGTTTGGCAGGAAACCATCGAGCATGACAAGGGACAGGAGATTATTAGATCCCACGGAAAATTCAAGCAAAATGGATTTCCTGATATGCTAACAGCTTGTATAAAAGCCATGAACCACATTAAATTTGTCTATGGAAAAAGAAAGACCTAATTGGGAGCTCTACAAGATATTTGCGGATTACGCATCTTTAAAGCAGCTTCATAAGAAAATTAAGTCTCAGAAGGCATCTGTTCACTGCTTTAGAGCAATTATAGGTGGTGATGAGACTTTTATGGCTTCCATCCGTTTTAGAGATAAGGGATATGGTACTTCGTATACAGGACAGCACAAGAGCTTTGGAATGATAATTCTAGAGGTACTAGCTATCATAGAACGAAAATACAATGGCTAAAGTAAAACCTATTCATTCTTACGAGGTAGAGTTTAAAGAGGGGAAAAGCCTTTTTAATGTATACTACACCAAAAGTAATTTCTACTTTTGTAGATACGGCAGATGGAATCGTAAGTCATTAGGACCTTGCTTTGATGTAAAGGAGCTAATTCATAGATTTCTCAAATCACAGCAAAAAAGTATGGTACCTGTATTTGAAAAAGATTTGCAGTTCTGGATTAATGCTACTGAAGAATCTGATGGAGTTTTAACTCTTAAAGTTTTCCGATTTGGAGACGACTATGTAGGCTTAATCAATGTGTATGGAAAGATTATAGAGAGCACATCTGCCAAGGATTCCATGAGGGAAATTATATTCGACCTCTACGCTAGATTGAGATACCTTTATTTCAAAATCGAAGAGTATGACTAAGAATCTAGTTTTACAGGATAGACTTAGAGAAGCATCTCTAGTCATATTTAACGCTGGAAGTGGGAAATACCAATTTTCTATTAACAGAACTACAGCAACTATCACAGAAGGCACTAAAGTCTATACAGCAATGTTAGTTAGTGTCGTTTACACGAATTTATTAGTAGCTACTGTACACGCATTTTTTATGCTGTATATTGTAGATAAAAGCTTGTCCGAATTATGGTCAAGAGCCCCATCATATATAAATTATCTGAAGTATGAAATTGACGCCCAATACAATGAAGCTTTGTCAAGAGAGCTTGATAACTCTTACGCAGCTGGTGTACATGTACTCCCTATTACTACAACAAGTGGAAATATGAAACGCAGAGCTCTCTCCAGCAGAGTTAAACAGGCTCAGCTCACTGGGATACGTCTCCCAAGGAAATTTGACGGAATCTGGGATGAGATTGCTAAATTTGATTTTGGAGGAAGGGGAGTTACCTGAAATGCCTAAGGAATATTCAGAGGATTTTAATATCTTCTGGAAAACTTTTCCATCTTCAGATGGCTTTGGCAGCTTCCCTTCCACTAGAAATCTCAGAACAGGAAAAAAAGAAACATACCAACAATGGATGGCCTTACTCTCTCAAGGATACGATCCTGCTAATATTATAAGAGGCCTTCAGTTGGATATAGAGCAGAGAAAAAATACTTCCACCATTAGGGGTGGAAATAATTTAAAATATATTAAATCACCTACTAACTATTTAAAGTCCAAGTGTTTTATGGATTTTGACGAGGAGGAAGAAACACAAGATATTTACAGCGATGGCGGGTTCTCTTAAGGTAAAGAGTATAAAGGAGGGGGTATCTAGTACCCTCAGGTACATAAAAGCTAGGCGAGAAGGGGAATTATCCTCATTAAAGACTAGCTTCACTAAGCTCAATCAAGCCTTGCTAAATGGTATTGATTGGTTTAGAATCTTTACAATCGCAGGACTATCAGGTGGTGGAAAATCAACTATCTTAGAACAGATAAAACAAGATATTCTCTCATTGAATAAGGTAGATTTCGTAACTTTGTCCTTTGAGTTTGAAATGTTAATTGAAGACCAGTTGTCTAGGACAATATCCTCTAAGACTAACCTTCCATTAAAGGAAATGTATTCAGCATTTTCTTACTTGGATGATACTAAGTATAACGAGGTACTAGCTGCAGCTGAAAAGTTAGCCAACGAGCATTCTTACTATGTAGATAATACAGGAACGGTAGAGCAAGTAAAACAAACCATAATGGAGTTTGTTAGAGATCAAAATCTTACAGAACGAGGATTAGGCATTATTGTTACTATAGATCACGTTCTTTTAACCAAGGGTAAGCAAGGAGATAGTGAGAAAGCGATTGTAGATGATTTAATGACTACGCTGGTCGAACTTAAAAAATATTATGCGAGTATAGGACAGAGATGTTTGTTTATATGTTTATCTCAATTAAATAGAGATTTGGAACATATTGATAGAATTTCTACTCCAGCCTTGCATTATCCAAATAGAAATGATATCTTTGCATCTTCAGCAGTTTATACTTGTTCTGATTATGTATTGATAACACACAAACCAGCTGCATTAGTAGGATTAGGAGCCTTCTATGGTCCCCCTAAAAAGAGTGAGGGTTTTCCTAAGGGTTACCCTGTAAAAAATCCTAAAGATCCTTCTAAGGATATGATATATTGGCATTTGATAAAAGAGAGATTTGGAAAGCAGAAAATTATGTCAATGGTAGAGAATTTTGAGTTCTCTCGAATAGATGAAATAACATTAGATAAACAAACATAATGATATTAGCACAAATAACAGGTGCTCCAGCTACAGGTAAAACTACTGGGGCAAGACATTTAGATCCCGATACTACATACTACATAGATGCTGATGGAAAGGGCCTAGCATGAAAGGGATGAAAGTCACAATACAATACAGAAAAGAAGAATTACGCTAAAATCTCTACACCTGCTGGTATTTATAAGGTAATTAAGGGAGTAGCTGAAACTCGTCCAGACATAAAATGTATTGTGTTGGATACAATTAATGCCATGATGACTACAGAGGAGATGGCAATACTAGAGAATCCTTCCCGTGATAAATGGGCGGATCAATAATTAGGTCCGGTACCTGTCTAATTGCTGGAATATCCTTAGAGTCCGTTGTACTACAAAATAATTTTGAAATAAAGATAAGTTTGAATGTTAAAAAACAATGGAATTGGACAATCAGCAGCGAAGCTCCGAACAGGAGAACGTTCAGAGATCATCCCCCCGAAGGGGAGTAGGGCGACTGGAAAAGCCCGAAATGGCAGGACTTTGTAATTGTGTCTATGGATTAAAAGACACCCGAGATAACAAAATAAGATATATTGGAAAAACCGATTGTGCGTTAAGAAAGAGAATACGAGAGCATGTTCAGGATTCTAGAAGAATGAATAATAAGAACTGCAGATGGATTTTCGGGCGTATTGATAGAGGTTACGATATCATACTTATTCCTATCATGTGTGGAATAGATACATTAAAATGGGAGAAACGATTTATTAGAAACTTAAGACGCAGGGGATTCCAACTCCTGAATATGACTGATGGCGGGGACGGAGTTCCAGGAAATAAACAAAGTGATGAGACTAAATTGAAAAAGTCTATAGCACTAAGTGGAAAGAAAAAGTCAGCAGTACATATTCAAAAAATGCGAGAAGCTTCTAGTAAAGAGGTTTTCATGTATAGTAGGTTTACAGGAGAATTTTTAGATAGGTTCTCTAGTACGAAAGAAGCAGGAAAATCCATTAACATGGATTACACAGGAATTAGTAGCTCTATGAAGCGAAAAGGGAATTGCGGAGATTACCGATTCTCTTATGAAAAACTTGATTCCATGCCTGTTAAAGTTAAACACTTTAGTCCTACAAGTGAAAATGCAAAATCCTAGCAAAGAAGATATGATCCATGCTATATAGAAATATATAGAACAACAGCTAGCTACTGATGTATGGAATTTATATAAACTTATTAGAGAGATTCCACGAGAAGATTTAGTAGTATTTGTGATGGCACACTGTGAACCTTATGAGGTTAATGGGATAACACACTGGCGTACTATGACAAACGGTAAGAAGTTAACGAAGATTAACCTTAATGCTTTCTTAGCATATAATCTAGTTACTAAAGTGAATCGAACACCTGATGGTAAAACAAGTTATGAACTTATTACTCAATCAGATGGAACAACCGAAGCTAGATCAGTTATGGGGGTATTTTCCACCACAATAGAGAATAATTTAGAAGAGGTAAGAAAAACAATATTAGAAGCAGAATTAAATTAATAAATAATATGTATAGCGCAAAAGAATTCAGAAATACCCCATCAAGCGGGGGAGTAAAAATACCAGTTGGAATCCACACTAATATTACTTTTAACGGTATTGTAAAAGAGCCTAAATGGTTTGATATTAACTTTGGAAATGATGAGGGACGTTCTATTCACAAACGTGTATTCGCTCCCACTGGTTCAAGACAAAAAGAAAACGAAACTATTCAAGACTCTATTATTCGTGAAGAAGAGAATGGAATTAAAACTCTAGTAGAGGTAATGGATGCGGTTTTAGGTGCGGAAGTTGCAGATAACTTTACGGCTCCTACATACGCTGCTTTTGTAGAAGGTGCTATTTTCTTACTTAACCAAGCTAAAGGTGCTAAGGTAAATCTTAAGGTTGTGCCTGACTACAAGGAGAAAATGTTCCCTGAACTACCATTCTCTAGATTTGTGGAAAAGCCAGTAGAAGGTGGAGTAAGTAAATTAAAGCTCTCTAAAAAAGAATTGGAGGATATTCAGACTATGGTTGAGAATCGCCAAAAAGAAAATGATAAGGAAGCTGAGGTAGAAAACACGGGCGGTCTTTTCTAAATATTAAAGGGGGTGGGTGAGTAACTCTCCCCCTTTTTTTGTACTATGAACTTACAAAGTCTATTTACTAACCCCGCGATGTTCAAGGCTGTAACAGTCTTATTTGAACATAATATACATATGGGAGTCAATGCTGAGATAGTTAGCTTCTCGGCTAATGTGGAGACTCAAACAGGAGAAACAAAGGAGTTCAAAGATGAGCTCATCATCATAAATAGTACTTTCAATTTGGATGCAGTCTATCAAATAGAATGTTATCTTATTTCAAAGTATAAGGCC